>ENA-OQCS01001122-OQCS01001122.1-human-gut-metagenome-genome-assembly--contig:-NODE-1122-length-14302-cov-2.033792_pt1 | contig 14302 bp, 19 predicted proteins | sample MGYA00242757_ERZ504575 | MGnify/ENA primary metagenome ERZ504575 (study PRJEB26092, sample SAMD00036297) | human gut metagenome | host: Homo sapiens | study: EMG produced TPA metagenomics assembly of...
CTTTGCTCCGGACAAATAAAAACAGATATGGTGATAAATGGTTTGACGGACGAGAAAAGAACTGTTAAACTATTATGTGCGGCTGCTTAGAGAGAAGCAGCCGCTTTTTGCCATAAAAGGAGCAGGAAAAACATGTGGGAAAAACAGAAAAAGAATCATGCAATGGAGCAGTCTTGCACTGATCCTGCTGACAGGGATCATTGTATGGCGGGTCAATTATGAGATTGATTTTATGATGGACGATGAATGGTATTCCACGTTGTTGTATGCAGATACACCGATCCGCAATCTCGGGGATATTGTCCATGCGCAGATCTGGCATTATTTTAACTGGGGCGGCAGAAGCATGGCTCACGCGCTGCTGCAGATGATCCTGTTAACCGGTGAGAGCTGGGCGGATATTCTGAACACGGCAATGACGTTTATACTGGCGTGGCTGATCTGCCAGGCTGCCGGCAGAGTTCGTATGCCCTATTATTTTGCGGCACTGGGAATGCTGTTTGGACTGAATGCCAACTGGAAAATGAGCATGTTCTGGGAAGCGGGTGCAGCGAATTATCTGTACATGACAGGATTTATTCTGGCGTTTCTGCTCTGCTATCTGAAATATGAGGAGAAGAATCTGTGGGGGATCACAGTCTGGATCCTTCCGCTGGGACTGATCGCTGGCTGGAGCAATGAAAATATGGGGCCGGTGGTCTGGATCTTAAGCCTGGTGGTAATGCTACTCCGCCGCAGAGAACAAAAAAAAGATTCCGGTATGGATGTATCTGGGAAATATCAGCTGCCTCGCGGGAAGCATTCTGATGATCGTGGCACCGGGGAATTTTGTCCGCAGCGGGGAGACGGCGGAGAGCACCCGGGGAATACTGTGGAACCTCTATCTGCGCTGCTACAGCGAGGCAAGAGGAGCATTGGAATATCTGTTTCCCACGCTGCTGCTTACGGCGGTTGCTTGTGATATGCAAGGGGATTTTAAAAGAAAAAATAGGAAGAGATAACGTACTGCTTTTGCTGGGAGCACTGCTGTCGTGGGGAGCAATGATATTGTCGCCCCATTATCCGGACAGAGCAAGCTTTGGAACAATGGCACTGTTGCTCTGCGTGATATTGTCTCTGGCGGGAAAAGCGGTGGACAGGCAGAAGGAAAATGCCTGGATGTATTACGGCTGTGCGATGCTGGTATGGCTGAGGGGCATGTATTATCTTGCGGAATTCCTGGGATTATGCTGGGGATGGATCAGATAAGGACAGGCGGAACAGTCTGCACAGATTAGATAGATTAAGATAGATGGAATAAGGAAGGAGCCGGAGCATGGGCGAAAGTATATTGAAACTGCAGCAGATCCGGAAATCTTTTGATCATACGGAAGTATTAAAGGGAGTGGACCTGGAGGTGGCACAGGGTGAGTTTATTACGCTGTTAGGAGCCTCCGGATGCGGCAAGACCACCACACTCCGGATCATTGCGGGACTGGAGCTGCCGGATTCCGGAAGTGTGATCCTGGAGGGAAGAGACATTACGGACTGGGAACAATAAGCGGGACGTGAATACGGTTTTCCAAAATTACGCATTGTTTCCTCATATGAATGTGGCGGATAATGTAGGATACGGACTGAAGATCCGTAAAGTGCCGAAAGCAGAGATCGCAGAGCGGGTGAAGCAGGCCCTGCGGCTGGTACAGCTGGAAGAATACGGAAAACGTATGCCGGATCAGCTGTCTGGTGGCCAGAGGCAGCGGATTGCCATCGCAAGAGCTGTGATCAACGAACCGAAAGTATTGCTGTTAGATGAGCCGCTGGGTGCACTGGATCTGAAACTGCGCAGGCAGATGCAGCTGGAACTGAAGCGGCTGCAGAAACAGCTGGGTATCACGTTTATTTATATTACCCATGATCAGGAAGAAGCCATTAATATGTCGGACCGCATCGGTGTCATGCACGAAGGGGTACTGGAGCAGCTGGGTACTCCGAATGAGGTATACTATCAGCCAGGACCAGCTATGTGGCGGATTTTGTGGGCAATGCGAATATTCTGCATCTGGGATCCGAGACGCTGGCGATCCGTACGGAGAACATTCTGATGAATGGGGAAGAGGGCTGTGTCCATGAGGCGTCCGTGGTGGAAAAAAGCTTTGCCGGCGGACAACTGCGGATCCTGTTCCGCTTGCCTGACGGACAGCTTCTGACAGCCAGCCGCTATGGGATCGATCATGATCTGCAGCCGGGACAGACGGTAAAGATCGGGTGGGATGCGAAAAATGCTGTGAAGGTAATAGACAATGATGAAGACGAAAAAAAGTAGCGGCAGGCGGGATGCCGGGAATATAGGACTGCTCATACCCATGTATGTGTTCACTGTGCTGTTCGTGCGCTGCCGATCCTGTATATGTTCCTGCTGAGCTTTTTACAGCGTGCGCAGGTCTGGGGTGTGGATTTTACATTTACACTGGATAATTACAAACGCATATTGGAACCGTTGTATCTGAATACTTTTCTGCAATCTCTGAAGCTGGCATTCACGTCCACACTGCTCGTGGCGCTGATCGGCTACCCTTATGGGTATTTTATGGCACAGATGAATGCAGTATGGAAGCGCAGAATGTTGCTGCTTATCATGATCCCGTTCTGGACCAGTGGGCTGATCCGCCTGTATGGCTGGATCATCGTGTTCCGCAGTAACGGCGTATTGGATAAGATTTTGATGGGACTGCATCTGACGGATCAGCCGTTAAAGCTGCTCTACACTTATCCGGCAGTCGTAGTGGGCATGGTATATGCTCTGCTGCCTTTTATGATCCTGGCAGTGTATTCCAGTGCGGAGAAACTGGATCATTCTCTGGTGGAAGCTCCAGGGATCTGGGAGCATCCTCATGGAAAGCGTTTTGGACAGTCAGCTTCCGGCTGACCCTGCCTGGCCTTTTGTCCGGAGTGGTTCTTTCTTTTATCCCATCCATGGGTCTGTTCTTCATCGCGGATATCCTGGGAGGCAATAAGATCGTTCTGGTGGGAAGTGTGATCCAGGAGCAGATCACCAAGGGGCGTAACCAGCCTTTTGCGGCGGCACTGTCAGCTGTACTGATGGTACTGACTTCCGTGATGATCCGCCTGTATCGTAAGATACCGGAACCACGCAGTTAGAAGGGATGCTGTAAGTATGAAGAAGAAAAAATTGCCCTTTATTTATGTGGCTGTGATCACGATCCTGACCTATATTCCGATCCTGTTAACCGTGGTGTATTCTTTTAATGCCTCCAAACTGACCTCTGTCTGGGAGGGACTTTCCCTAAAGTGGTACCGGGAATTATTCCGGGACAGAGATCTGGGAGAAGCACTGATTAACAGCCTGATCCTGGCGGTGCTCAGTTGTACTTTCGCTGTGCTGATCGGTACCTCGGGTGCACTGGGGATGAGTCGCAGGAAGAGAAAACTGAATGAGGCTGTGGCTTATGTGTCTACCCTGCCGATCATGATCCGGAGATCATTCTGGGTATGGTATTTTTGTCCGTATTTTCCCTGATGGGTCTGCCCTTTGGTATGGTCACTCTGGTGATCGCCCATACTACATTCTGCGTGCCGTATATTTTTACGATGGTAAGGGCGAGGCTGGTGGGAATGGACCATTCCCTGGAAGAAGCGGCACTGGACCTGGGAGCGTCGAAATGGCAGGTATTCCGGGACGTGATACTTCCGCAGATCCTGCCGGCGATCCTGTCAGGGGTACTGCTGGCATTTGCCATGTCTTTTGATGATGTGGTGATCAGCATATTTGTCACCGGACCGAAGGTCAATACTCTGCCGGTGAAGATCTATACGAAATTGAAGACCGGTGTGACACCGGAGATCAACGCACTTGCAACAGTCATGCTGCTTGTGATATTGTTATGCCTGATAGGTGCGTATTTACTGGGACGTAAATGTCAGGCACCCGCAGGAGAAATACCCGGAGAAAAATGATCGGGGGACTGCCACGATCATCATGGAAAAATAGAATAGGATGCAGAAAATCTGCATCGAAGGAGGAGATTATGAAGAAAAAGCTGGCAATGCTGTTGGCAGCGACCATGCTGGTCACGTTATTTACCGGCTGTGGAGCAGGCGGGAAAGAAGATAAGGGAGAATTGAATCTCTATACCTGGGATGGCATGTTCCCTCAGGAGATTCTGGATGGTTTTGAAAAAGAGACCGGTATCCGGATCCATTATTCCAACTTTGATTATGATGAAGACATGCTGGCAAAGCTGGAGGAGACCAAGGGCGGTGATTACGATCTGGTCATCGCGGATGACTATATCATCGAGCTGGCGATTCAGGAAGGTTTGGCGCAGAAGCTGGATACTTCCAGGATCAGCACTTACGATAATCTGAACCCTGTATTTATGTCCCAGTTCTATGATCCGCAGAATGAATATACGGTACCTTACGGAGCGGGCATTCCTCTGATCGTATACGATCCGGGACTGACGGATGTGAAGATCACAGGCTATGAGGATCTGTGGAATCCGGAATTGGAAAACAATGTGGCACTGACTGCAAATTACCGTGTCATTGACGGAATTACCCTAAAGACCATGGGAGAATCCTTTAACACAGAGGATCTGGATGTGATCCAGGCAGCGGGAGATAAGCTGCTGACTCTGGCTCCCAACATCCGTGTGATCAATGACAACAACACCCAGGATTACCTGATCAGCGGTGAAGTGGCAGTAGCATTTTTGTATACCTCTCAGGTATCAACAGCTCTACAGGCCAGACCGGACCTGGAGGTGGTATATCCGAAGGAAGGTCTCGGATTCGGTATCATGGCGGGGTTCGTTCCTGCGAAGGCATCCAATGCGGATGCAGCATATGCATTTTTAGATTATATCAACCAGCCGGAAAATGCGGCAAAATGTTTTGAATATATCGGTTATTACTGCACAAATAAAGCTGCGGAAGAGTATATTTCCGATGATATGAAGAAAATGATCGTATTGCCGGAAGATGCTGCGGAGGGCGAGATCGTGCAGAATATCTCCCAGGAGGCAGAGGATCTGCATGCGGAGATCTGGAATCAGTTCAAAAATGCATGCAACTAACCTTTCGTTCAGCCCGCGCATTCGCTGAATGGATGAAAAAAGTTCTTGACAGATTTCTTTCGTGCGCATATTATAAACCTAAGTTGAAAAACTATTTTGTAAATGCTATGAAAGAGACTCTTGCCAAGGGAAACGACAGGAATACAGCGTCACCGACTGAGAGCGCTGTTTGCGGAAGCTGGCGAAGGGAACACTCCGGAGCAGGTGATCTGAACTGCAGAATATCACATGCAGCTAGGATGACACGTTGCACGCGTTAAGTGACAAGAGTGGATAGGCAAAGGCGCCTGTCAATTCGGGTGGTACCACGGATTAGATGATTCGTCCCGGGATATGTTTTAACATGTCCCGGGGCTTTTTTGTATTCAAAAATAAGCTGTACAGGGAGCGCACATTCGGGACACTATATAACAGGAGGTGCGATATGTACAGAGATTTAACAATGAAAGAGATCAGTGAACAGCAGATCGGACAGACTTTGCAGGTGGCAGGCTGGGTGGAGAACATCCGTGACCACGGCGGCGTATCCTTTATCGATCTGCGGGATATGTACGGTGTATTACAGGTGGTCATCCGTAAGCCGGAGCTTTTAAAGGGCATCACCAAGGAAATGTGCCTGTCCATAACCGGTCTCATGGAGCACAGAGACGAAGAGACCTACAACCCGAAGATTCCTTCCGGCACCATCGAACTGGAAGCACACAAGATCGATGTGCTGGGAAGAGTATATAAACAGCTTCCTTTCGAGATCCAGACGTCTAAAGAGATCCGGGAAGATGTGAGATTAAAATATCGTTATCTTGACCTTAGAAATGCAAAGTAAAGGACAACATTGTATTTCGTTCCAAGGTGATCAGTTATCTGCGCCAGAAGATGACGGACATGGGATTTTTGGAGATCCAGACCCCGATCTGTGTGCTTCTTCGCCCGAGGGCGCCAGAGACTATATTGTTCCCAGTAGAAAATTTAAAGGAAAATTCTATGCGCTGCCCCAGGCACCCCAGCAGTATAAGCAGCTGCTCATGGCTTCCGGCTTCGATAAGTATTTCCAGATAGCTCCCTGCTTCCGTGATGAGGATGCCAGAGCAGACAGATCTCCCGGAGAGTTCTATCAGCTGGACTTCGAGATGAGCTTCGTGACCCAAGAGGATGTCTTCAGGGTAGGCGAGGAAGTATTGCATGATACCTTTGTAAAGTTTGCTCCCGAAGGCAGCAGGATCACCGAGACACCGTTCCCTATCATCAGTTACAAACAGGCCATGCTGGAGTTCGGCTGTGATAAGCCGGATCTGCGTAATCCCTTACGCATTATGGATTTGACGGAGTTCTTCCAGAGATGTACATTTCGGCCGTTTATCGGCAGAACCGTCCGTGCCATCAAAGTACATGCGGAGATGTCCAAGGGGTTCCATGAAAAACTGTTAAGCTTCGCAACTTCCTTAGGAATGGGCGGACTTGGTTATCTGGAAGTGGCAGAGGACATGAGCTACAAGGGACCCATCGATAAATTTATTCCGGAAGAAATGAAGGGAGAGCTGGCAGAATTGGCAGGACTGTCTGCCGGAGATACCATCTTCTTCATTGCGGACAAAGAGGATAAGGCGAACTACTATGCAGGTCATATCCGTACCGAGCTGGGCGAGAAGCTGGATCTGATCGAGAAGGATGCTTACCGTTTCTGCTATGTGAACGATTTTCCGATGTTTGAGCTGGATCCCGAGACGAAGCAGATCGGATTCACCCACAATCCGTTCTCTATGCCCCAGGGCGGCCTGGAAGCATTGAATACTATGGATCCGCTGGAGATCCTGGCTTATCAGTACGACATCGTATGCAACGGCGTGGAACTGTCCTCCGGCGCAGTACGTAACCATGACATCGAGATCATGAAAAAAGCTTTTGCCATCGCAGGTTATGACGAAGAGACATTAAAGACCAAGTTTGGAGCACTGTATCAGGCGTTCCAGTTCGGAGCACCCCCTCATGCGGGAATGGCTCCCGGTGTGGATCGTATGATCATGCTGCTTCGGAACGAGGATAACATCCGTGAGGTGATCGCTTTCCCCATGAACGGCAATGCACAGGATCTGATGTGCGGGGCTCCCGGCGAAGTGACGGAGCAGCAGCTGCGTGAGGTACACATTAAAGTGAGAGATTAGTGCGGAAAGAACTTCTGATAGTACGTGTAAATATGTGACTGCGCAGGGTGCTATTAGTTTCGTAGGAAAGTACCTGTAAGCAGGCAGAAATGGAAAGGAATGAAAATTAGTATGGCGAACGTGATCAGTGACGAGACCATAGAATATGTAGGCATTCTGGCAAAACTCGAGCTTTCTGACGAAGAGAAGGAAGCGGCGAAAAAGGATATGGGAAGAATGCTGGACTATATCGACAAACTAAGCGAACTGGATACTACCGGTGTGGAACCTATGTCCCATGTATTCCCGGTTCAGAATGTCTTCCGTGAGGATGTGGTGACCAATGGGGACGAGAGTGAACAGACCCTGGCCAATGCACCCGGCGAGAAGGACAACATGTTTGTTGTACCAAGGACTTTTGATTAGAAATCGGGTAGAATACCGCTTTATAATCTGGTTACAGCATTTGGGCGGTAATGGTTTTCCGTCAGACATTAAAAAGGAGAATGGATATGGATATTTTATCCCTGACAGCAGTAGAGCTGGCGAAGGCGATCCGGGAAGGTAAGACTACGGCGGTGGAAGCGACGCAGGCCGTTCTGGATAGGATCGCAGCCGGTGAGGATACCTACCACTGCTATGTGACCGTGGAACGGGAAAAGGCTTTGAAACAAGCAGAGGAAGTACAAAAGAAAATCGAAGCGGGAGAACTGACAGGCCCCCTGGCAGGTGTTCCTTTCGCTATCAAAGATAATATGTGTACCGAGGGAACACTGACCACCTGCTCTTCTAAAATTTTAGAGAATTTTATTCCGACCTTCAGTGCGGAAGCAGTGCTGAATCTGGAAAAAGCCGGTGCAGTTATTCTGGGCAAGACCAACATGGATGAGTTCGCCATGGGAAGTACCACAGAGACTTCCTATTACGGTGTGACGAGAAATCCGAGAAACCCGGAGCATGTTCCCGGAGGTTCTTCCGGCGGTTCCGCGGCAGCAGTAGCAGCGCAGGAATGTTTTGCGGCACTGGCTCCGATACCGGCGGTTCCATCAGACAGCCGCATCCTATTGCGGGGTGGTCGGTATGAAACCTACTTACGGAACGGTCTCCCGTTACGGACTGATCGCCTATGGTTCCTCTCTGGATCAGATCGGACCGCTGACCAAGGATGTGACAGACTGTGCCACGGTGCTGGAGACGATCACTTCCCATGATCCCAAAGACTCCACTTCCATGAAGCGGGAGGATACGGATTTTACCTCTGCGCTGGTAGCGGATGTGAAAGGAATGAAGATCGGTATTCCCAGAGACTATTTGGAGAAGGACTGGATCCCGAGGTCAGGGATGCGGTACTGGCAGCAGCGGAAGTGTTGAAAGCGCAGGGTGCAGAAGTGGAGGAGTTCGACTTAAGTCTGGTAGACTATGCGATCCCCACTTATTATACGATCGCGGCCGCAGAGGCAAGTTCCAATCTCGAGCGTTTCGACGGTGTAAAATACGGTTACCGTGCCCAGGATGCGGAGGACCTGCACACCATGTACAAGAGAAGCCGTTCGCAGGGCTTTGGCCCCGAGGTGAAGCGTCGTATCATGCTGGGATCCTTTGTATTAAGCTCCGGTTATTATGATGCTTATTACCTGAAGGACTCCGTGTAAAAGCACTGATCAAAAGCTTTTGATGAAGCTTTTGCAAAATACGATGTGATCTTAGGACCGGTGGCACCTACACGGCACCGAAGCTGGGCAGCAGTCTGGCAGATCCCATCAAGATGTATTTAGGAGACATCTACACTATCTCCATCAACCTGGCGGGATTGCCCGGTATCAGCGTTCCCTGCGGTACGGATTCCCAGGGCCTGCCTATCGGCATGCAGCTCATCGGTGACTGCTTCAAAGAGAAGACGCTGATCCGTGCAGCCTATACCTATGAGCAGAGCGTGAAGTAGAATAACGGAAATATATACACAATTTGTACCTGCAGGGTAGATACAACATCGTATAAGCAATGCAGATACGGAAAGGTATTTACTATGGCAAAACAATATGAAACAGTAATTGGTCTGGAAGTTCATGTAGAGCTTGCTACGAAGACGAAAATATTCTGCGGCTGTTCCACAGCGTTCGGTGGCAGACCCAATACCCACACCTGTCCGGTATGTACCGGTATGCCGGGATCTCTTCCCGTGCTGAATAAACAGGTGGTAGAATATGCGGTGGCAGTAGGACTTGCGACGAATTGTACCATCACACAGTATTGTAAATTTGACAGAAAAAATTATTTCTATCCCGATAACCCTCAAAACTATCAGATTTCCCAGCTGTATCTACCCATCTGTAGGAATGGCTCGGTGGAGATCGAGGTGGCAGGAGAGGACGGCAGCACCTATACAAAGCCGGTGCGTATCCACGAGATCCACATGGAGGAGGATGCCGGTAAACTGGTGCATGACGACTGGGAAGATTGCACACTGGTGGACTACAACCGTTCCGGCGTGCCTCTGATCGAGATCGTATCGGAGCCGGATATGCGCAGCGCAGAGGAAGTCATTGCTTATCTGGAAAAATTACGTCTGCTGATCCAGTATCTGGGAGCGTCCGACTGTAAGCTTCAGGAAGGCTCCATGCGTGCCGATGTCAATCTGTCCGTGAGAGAAGTGGGAGCGGAAAAGTTCGGAACCCGTACCGAGATGAAGAACCTGAATTCCTTCAAGCCATCGCCAGAGCCATTCAGGGAGAGCGGGAGCGGCAGATCGATCTTCTGGAGGCCGGCAAAGAGGTCATTCAGGAGACCAGACGCTGGGATGATAATAAGGAATATTCCTATGCGATGCGTTCCAAGGAGGATGCACAGGATTATCGTTACTTCCCGGATCCTGATCTGGTACCGGTCTATATCAGTGATGAGTGGCTGGAAAGCATCCGCAGCAAACAGCCGGAATTCCGCACCGAGAAGAGGAAGCGTTACAAGGAAGAATACGATATTCCGGAATATGATATCGATATCATCACAGGCTCCAAGCATCTGGCAGATATCTTCGAAGCTTCCGTGGCACTGGGAAGCCAGCCCAAGAAAGTGTCCAACTGGCTGATGGTGGAGACGATGCGCCTGTTAAAAGAAAAAGAGATGGAGCCGGAGGATATCCGCTTCTCACCGGAGCATCTGAGCAGGCTGATCGCGCTGGTAGATGGCAAGGTTATCAACTCTTCTGTAGCAAAAGAAGTATTCCAGGTGATGTTTGAGGAAGATGTCGATCCTGAACAGTATGTGGAGGAGAAGGGACTGAAGACCGTCAATGACGAAGGTGCATTGCGTAAAGTCGTGGAGGAAGTCATTGCCGCTAATCCGCAGTCTGTGGAGGACTACCATAACGGCAAAGAAAAAGCCATCGGCTTCCTGGTAGGTCAGACCATGAAGGCAATGAAAGGCAAGGCAGATCCCGCCAGCGTCAACCAGATGCTGAAGGAACTGCTGTGAATTGAGAGTTAGTGAAGAAGCCACGAACGCCCACGGCGAACGGAATGTCCTTCCTCGATGTGAGGTCTCCCGGTGGGAATTTTCTAACGAAAAGTGAGTAGCGGTTCTAAGCCGTACGGCACGCTCCAGTTGCCATCCATGGCAACATCCGCCTGTCGCGAACGTCCTGTTCGCTCCACCCTGTCTTTCAACACTTTTCGAGAAAATATTACCACCTCCCGACAAACATCTTCGGAAGGACATTCCGTCCACCGTGGCGTTCTGTGTTTTGGGTCTATACAGAAAAACTGAGTTGTGAGATACAAAATTCGCTGCAAATAACGCATAAAAAGCTGAATATGGGTCTATAGGGAAAAAACTGGCTCTGAGATACTCATTTTGAAGAAATTGAGTATCTAGAAAGCAAATTTTTCGCTATAGACCCATATTGTCTAGTTTTTGTTTTTTACCCGTCCCCAAAAGTACCTGCAGGGAAATTTATCTTCTATAGACCCATGAAGTTTTTCAAAAAACATTAGCCCGCAGTTAGGGGGAGCTGTTTGCATGTGTTTCCTACTTTTTTGCACATACCTAATTCTTGTTTTTGAATTATTCGCATGTATTTCTTGATTTTTCGCACATACTAGATTCTTGTTTTTAATTTCCGCACATGTATTCTCAAATGCTCTGCCTAAATAATTGGGATGTTTTTCATAACCCAGCAGAAAAGGACTGCTCCTTCGGGCGTAGATGCGGCGGAGACTGTGAGATTTTCTTGGAAAGTGGTTGAGCCGCAGGGGCAACGCGAACACGATGTTCGCGTTAGCCGATAAGTGCCATGGATGGCAACGTAAAGGCGGCCCCGTCATGACGAGAAACACTTGGCCACTTCCTTTAGAAAATCCACAGTTGTAGCTAGCATCCGAGTCCGGGGCGCAGTCCTTTCTGCGTGGATTTTAGAACAACTATTTCACTAACTCTCAAGTTAAAATAAAACTTAGTCTTTATATTAAATGGGTTCTTTGTTATAATAATCGCGGTTAGTATGTAGTAACAAAATCATTAAATAAAATAGATACATAGAAAAGGAGAATAATATGACAGCAAAAGAAATGCTCGGTAAGGTGGATCATACGCAACTGAAGGCATTCGCTACCTGGGAGGATATTCAGAAGTTGTGTGATGAGGCAATCCAATATCATACCGCCAGTGTATGTGTGCCTCCCTGTTATATTAAGAGAATCCATGACGCCTACGGGGAGAAGATCAATATCTGTACCGTAGTGGGATTCCCGTTAGGCTACAGCGTGACAGAAGCAAAGGTGGCAGAAGTACGTAAGGCCCTGGAGGATGGTTGTAACGAGATCGATATGGTATCAATATCAGTGATGTGAAGAACGGTCTGTTTGACAAGGTGGAAGAAGAAATCCGAACACTGAAAAAAGAGTGTGGAGATCACATCCTCAAGGTTATCATCGAGACCTGCTATCTGACGGAGGAAGAGAAGATCGCCATGTGTAAGGCAGTAACGGATGCAGGTGCGGACTTCATTAAGACTTCTACAGGATTCGGAACCGGTGGTGCCACGAAGGAAGATGTAGAACTGTTCAAAAAATACATTGGTCCCAAGGTAAAGATCAAGGCGGCAGGCGGAGTGTCCAGCATGGAAGATCTCGAGATGTTCTTAGAGCTTGGCTGTGACCGTATCGGTACCTCCAGAGCCGTAGGCCTCTGTAAGGGCGAACTTACCGAAGGCTATTAAGTTTTATGAAAGGAACAAAACAATGGAAAACAAAGTAATTCAGGACAGACTTACTCTTCTCAGAGCAAAGATGCAGGAGGAAGGCATTGATTTCTATATGATGCCCACAGCGGATTTTCATAACTCCGAATACGTAAATGACTATTTTAAAGTAAGAGAATATTTCAGTAACTTTACCGGTTCCAACGGTACACTGTTAGTATGGAAGGACGGCGCCGGACTGTGGACCGACGGCAGATATTTCATTCAGGCAGAGGCAGAATTGGAAGGAACAGGCGTAGAACTGTTCCGCATGTTGCAGGAAGGTGTTCCTACCATCGAAGAGTTTCTGGAGCAAAACATACAGCAGGGTCAGACCTTAGGCTTCGACGGCAGAGTCATTGCAGCCATGGACGGTAAAAAATACGAAAAGGTACTGGCAAAGGCGCAGATCTGTATCGCTTATGAGAAAGATCTGGCAGACAGTATCTGGACGGACAGACCGGATTTCCCTGCCGGAAAAGTAACGGTACTGGACGAGAAAATTGCAGGCAAGAGCGTGGAAGAGAAACTCACAGAGACCAGAGAAAAAATGACAAAGGACGGTGCCAATGCACTGCTTTTGACCAAACTGGACGATCTGATGTGGCTCTTCAATATCCGCGGCTGCGATGTGGAATGCAACCCGGTGGCAATGTCTTATGCTTATATTACGGAGGATACCGCCACATTGTTTATCCAGCAGAAAGCACTGGATACGCAGGTGTCAGAATACCTTGCAGCACATCACATCGATGTGAAGGAATACGATACTGTCGTAGACTTTCTGAAATCACTTCCTGCAGGCAATGTGATCCTCGTGGATAACAGATATTGCAGTTATACTTTATATAAGACACTGCAGAAGAACCAGCAGCTGATAGAGGGTAAGAATCCCACTGAACTGTTGAAAGCCATCAAGAATCCGGTGGAGCAGGCGAGAATGCAGGAGATTTTCCTGAAGGACAGCGTTGCGGTAACCAAATTCATATAACTGGCTGAAAACCCATGTGGGAAAAGAGAAGATCACCGAAGTGACCGCTGCAGACTATCTGGAACAGAAGAGAAGAGAGATTCCGGAATTCTTAGACCTGTCCTTCCCGACGATCGCAGGCTATAAGTCCAATGCAGCCATGATGCATTACGAGGCAACACCGGAGAACTGTGCGACTCTGGAGCCGGAGGGAATGCTTTGGTGGATTCCGGCGGACAGTATCTTGGCGGTACCACTGATGTAACCAGAACCATCGCATTGGGGCCTGTCTCCGATGAAATAAAAAAACATTATACATGGTGGCTGCGGCAGTAATGCAGCTGACCCATGCCCACTGGCTCTACGGCTGTACCGGACGGAATCTGGATATTCTGGCAAGACAGCCTATCTGGGACATGGATATTGATTACCAGTGCGGCACCGGACATGGAGTGGGATACATTTTGAACGTACACGAAGGTCCCCAGAACATGCGTTGGAGATTCACCGGTGGTATGGTGGAAGCCGTGTTCGAAGACGGCATGGACATCACCAATGAGCCCGGTATCTACATCCAGGGCAGCCATGGTATTCGTATCGAGAACGTGATGCTGGCGAAAAACGATGTGAAGAACGAGTACGGTCAGTTCATGCATTTCGAGACTTTGACCTGGGTGCCTATTGACAGAGAAGTCATTGACGAAAAGTATCTGAACGATACCCAGATAAAATATCTGCACGAGTATCAGAAGACCGTCTACGAGAAGATTTCTCCTTATCTGAATGAGGAAGAAAAAGAATGGCTGGCGGCAGAAACCGGAGTGAAGTAAAGAGAATATAAAATTGGTATAAAATTTTTAACGGTTTCTTGACTTTTTTACTG
>ENA-OQCS01001124-OQCS01001124.1-human-gut-metagenome-genome-assembly--contig:-NODE-1124-length-14286-cov-5.365068_pt1 | contig 14286 bp, 23 predicted proteins | sample MGYA00242757_ERZ504575 | MGnify/ENA primary metagenome ERZ504575 (study PRJEB26092, sample SAMD00036297) | human gut metagenome | host: Homo sapiens | study: EMG produced TPA metagenomics assembly of...
CGGACCCCAAAAACGCCCGGAACAAAAATGTGCTGGTGGTGGGAGGCTCCGGCAGCGGCAAGACGAGATTTTGGCTTAAACCCAACCTTTTACAATGTCATAGTTCCTATGTGGTCACTGACCCGAAAGGCAGTATCGTGGTTGAGTGCGGGAACGCACTTCTGAAAAACGGTTACAAGCTGAAAATCCTGAACACCATCAACTTCAAAAAGTCCATGCACTATAACCCCTTCGCCTATGTCCACAGCGAAAAGGACATTCTCAAACTGGTCACAACCTGATGACCAACACCAAAGGCGAAGGTCCGGTGGGGACCCATTTTGGGAGAAAAGCGAACGTCTTTTGCTCACTGCCCTGATCGCCTATCTGCATTATGAAGCCCCGGTGGAGGAGCAAAATTTCGCCACCCTGCTGGAAATGCTCAACACCATGCAGGTGCTGGAGGATGACGAGGAATATCAGAACCCGGTGGATCTGCTGTTTGAAGAACTGGCGAAAAAGAAGCCCAATTCCTTTGCCGGGCGGCAGTACAAACTTTACAAGCTGGCTGCCGGTGATATATGCTCTAAGTGACTTCTTAATCATGATTTTGTCATGGTTAGTGAAGCAATCACTTAGAGCATTTTTGTTTCAGGAGGTACAGCCATGAGAAATGAAAAAATTACCCCACTGTACGAGCGCCTGAGCCGGGACGACGAGTTACAGGGCGAGAGCAATTCCATATCCAACCAAAAACAGATGTTAGAGGATTTTGCCCGCCGGAATGGGCTGCCAAACCCTACGCACTTTACAGATGATGGTATCTCAGGCACCCGTTTTGACCGCCCCGGATTTTTGGCGATGATGGAGGAAGTGGAGGCAGGGCGTGTAGAGGCAATCGTCATCAAGGACATGAGCCGGTTGGGGCGCGACTATCTGAAGGTCGGTCAGGTCATGGAGGTTTTGCGGCAACGCGGTGTTCGTCTGATCGCCATCAACGACGGTGTGGACAGTCTGAAAGGCGATGACGATTTTACCCCATTCCGCAACATCATGAATGAATTTTACGCCCGTGATACCAGCAGGAAAATCCGTTCTGTGTTTAAGGCAAAAGGTATGAGCGGCAAGCACCTGACCGGCACTGTGATTTACGGCTACTTATGGGACGAAAAACGGGAGCATTGGCTGGTAGATGAGGAAGCCGCCGAAGTGGTACGCCGTATCTTCTCCCTCACGCTGGAGGGATATGGGCCTTATCAGATTGCCTGCAAATTATCCGCAGATCGGATTGAAATTCCCGTCGTACACCTTGCCCGCTTCAACGAGGGTGTGAACCGTTCAAAGCCGGTCAAAGACCCCTATGGATGGGGGTCATCTACCATCGTGAACATTTTGAAAAAACGAGAGTATTTGGGGCACACCATCAATTTCAAGACCCGCAAGCACTTTAAGGACAAGAAAAGCCACTATGTTTCTGAGGACGAGTGGACGCTCTTTGAGAATACCCATGAAGCCATTATCGACCAGCAGACCTTTGATCTGGTGCAGAAAATCCGCAGCAATGTACGGCGTTATCCAAACGGCTGGGGCGAAGCAGCTCCCTCACGGGCTTGCTCTATTGTGCAGATTGTGGCGGCAAGATGTATGTCCACCGCACCAACAATGGCAGGCGGATTTCTCAATATACCTGTTCCAATTATACCAAAGTTCCGTGTGGGACACTATGCCCTACACAACACCGTATCAATGAGAGTGCTGTTCTGACATTGGTTTCTGACACGCTCCGGGCTATCGCTGAATATTCCAGAAATGACCGGACGGAATTTATTCACACCGTTCAGGAAACGCAGGTTGCTCAACAGAGTGCCGATATATCGAAAAAGCGCAGGCGTCTGGCCGCTGCTCAAAAGAGAGCCGGAGAACTGGAAAAACTGATTTGCAAAATCTATGAGGACAATGCCCTCGGCAAGCTGCCGGATGCACGATATAGGCGCTTGATGCACAGTATGCCAAAGAGCAGGACGCACTTGAGATTGAAATTGCGGAGCTGGAAAAGGCTGTGACCGGCTACGAGCAAAGCCAGAAATCAGCGGAGAAATTTATAGCCCTGATTGATAAGTACGAGAATTTTGACACGCTGACAAATACCATGCTCAACGAGTTTGTAGAGAAAATCCTTGTCCATGAACGCTCCCGAAAAGGCAGTCAGGATACCACGCAGGAAATTGAAATTTACTTCAATTTTTTAGGACGCTATATCCCGCCATCCTTACAGCCGGTTCCTTTAACTCCAGAGGAACAGGAAGAATTGCGGAAAAAAGAAGAACGCAAGGACAGGCTCCATCAGAACTATTTGAAGCGGAAAGCCAGCGGCGCACAGAAACGGTATGAGGACAAAATCAAGGCGAAGAAAAAAGCGGAAATGGACGCTAAGAAAGCCCTGATCCGGGCTGAGGATATGAAAAAAGGTGTTTTTTCTACTGTCGGACAGCTACCGAAAGAAGAACCGCGCAAAGGCAGCATAGCAGCCAGCGCAGCAGTCTAATCATCACGGAGCAAAGGAGAATGAATATGAGTAAGTTGACTTACATTCGTTGTGGAGATTATGATATACCCAACCTAAAACTTTCTGAACAGCCGGAAACTTCTATCGGCAAGTACGGCAGGATGCGAAAATCCTACCTGAAGGAACATCGTCCCATTCTCTACAACCAACTGCTGATGAGCGAGAAACTGTATCCGCACCTGTTAGAGATTGATTGGACAGCGCAGGAGCGCGTGGACACCATGTTGCCTCACATGATGGAGGCTGCGGGTGTCACTGAGGAACTGAAAGCCTGTGATCCTATGCGCTGGGTAGGACTGATGAACACATTAACGGCACAGATTGAGGAAATTTTAATCAGGGAACTGATTTGCAGTTGAATGGGAGGTGTGGGAAATGCTGACCTTTGAAAAGGTTCTGGAAGTGTTTCAGGCATATCTGGATGATGATCCTCTGTATGAGGTGGTGCAGACCAGCCACGGTTATACATTGATGGCATGGGAACCTCACCGGAATGACTGGTACAGCGCCGAAATACAGAAAACTCCGGAGGATTTGCGAAACGCCTTGCTGGATACATACGCCAACTTTCTGGAAGATAAGATTACCGGAAATGACCGCGATCTGACTGTGACAGAAACCGGAGAAATCCAGCAGAGGTGCCGGGAACTTTGGGAAAAGTGCCGGGAAACTTGATATAGAAACGCCAGAAGGAGGCCGCGATTATGCGTCCTCCTTCTGCTTCGCAGTCTGTTCCATTTTGAGCGCCCCGTCTATGGCACCTTCGATAATCGGCAGGTATTCTTCAGGGCAAAGCTTCAGCTTGTGGCTGACTCGTTGCCGCTGTTCGCTTTCTTCCCGCATGATCTCCGGGTTAAAATACCGTTCCACGGGAAGTCCGCAGACCTTAATCAACTGGATCATCACAGGCAGGCTCGGAATCGCACCTTGATTCTCAATGTTGGCAAGATACCGCCATTCAATCCCAACCATTTCTGCCAATGTTTTTCGTGCCAGACGCTTTGCCTCTCGTGCGGCTTTGACATCTGCGCCGAAGGTTTCAAAACCGGGACAATCTTCAACTTTCGCCATATAACATCACCTAGTTACATTGTATAATTCATACTTTGCCTGTGGAATGTTGCTATATGCAGGTTGGTTGAAGTTTATAATTCACATTCCGTTTCTTGCATTGTTCGAGAAAGAGAACTATAATGTACTCTGTGGAGGTGCGAAATGGACTATATGACATTGAAAGAGGCCGCCGAGAAATGGGGCGTGACACCTCGTAGGGTAAATTATTATTGTGCCGGTGGGCGTATCCCCGGCGCTGTGAAAATGGCCGGTGTTTGGCTGCTCCCTAAAACTGCGGAGAAGCCGCTTGATGGCCGGACAAAACAAGGAAAGGAACTACGCCATGAATAAAATTTTGATTATAGATGATGACAGAGAACTGTGCGCTTTGATTAAACGCAGCGTACAATCGGAACATATAGAAGCCGATTTTTGTAATACCGGAAAAGAGGGCTTGCAGAAATTAAAAGAGCAGGAGTATCAGCTTGTGGTGCTGGATGTGATGATGCCCGGTATGGATGGCTTTGAAACGCTGGAAGAAATCCGCAAAGAGAACAGCCTGCCGATTTTGATGTTTACATCCAAAAATGACAGCATTTCTAAAGTGCGGGGCTTACGGGCCGGGGCGGACGATTATCTGACAAAACCGTTTGATATGGACGAACTGATTGCCCGTATTGCGTCCCTCATTCGCCGCTACACCCGCTTTAATCATCAAGCCGGAGCTGTGCAAAAACTGGATTTTGATGGATTGCAAATTGACCTTGAAAATCGTTCTGTTACGACGGAAAATGGCACTTTTGAACTTCCACCAAAGGAATTTGATCTGCTCCTGTACTGCGCAAAGCATCAAGGAAAAATTTTGACAAAACAGCAGATTTATGAGGAAGTTTGGGGCGAAGAATATTTCTATGATGACAGTAACATTATGGCGATTATCAGCCGGCTTCGTAAAAAATTAGAAGTCAATCCTTCAAGCCCAAAGTATATCCAAACGGTCAAAGGGATTGGCTACCGCTTTAATAAGGAGGTATAGCCAATATGGAAATCATCGTTTTCTTGTCCATTGTGATTGCTGTTGTGGCTGTGCTGACTTCCATCGTTCTCGTTCGGCGCGTAAAAAAACAAATCGCAGAAATGACCGATGTGCTGGTTGATGTGAAAAACGGAAATGGCAACCGGCGTATTCTGTCTGCAACAAATGAATTGACAGCACCTCTTGCCTATGAAATCAATGAGATTGTTGTGTCCTATGAAAGCAGACTTCAACTGTACGGCAGACAGAAGAAACCAACCGCCAGCTTATGACGAGCCTTTCCCATGATGTTCGGACACCCCTTACCACTCTGATTGGGTATCTTGACGCTGCACACAAAGGACTGGTCACAGGAAAAGACCGGGATGATTATATTGAAACCGCCCGACGGAAAGCCCATGATCTGAAAGAATATATTGATGTGCTCTTTGACTGGTTCAAGTTAAATTCCAATGAGTTTGCTTTGGAAATCCAGAGCGTTGAGGCCGCAGAGCTGACAAGAAATATCCTGATTGACTGGATACCGATTTTGAGGATAAACAGGTTGATTATGACATTGATATTCCCGAACAGCCTGTCCGGGTAAGATTGGATATGGACAGCTATATGAGGATCGTCAACAATCTCATTCAAAATGTAATCGCTCACAGCCATGCAGACAAAATCAAAATTGTCCTGTCAAAGAAGGAAAATAACATGGAGCTGCTGCTGGCGGATAATGGAGTAGGAATTGAGAAAGACGATTTGAAACACATATTTGAACGGCTTTATAAGTGTGATAAAGGACGCTCCGAAAAAGGAAGCGGACTTGGTCTTTCTATTGTCCATCAGCTTGTAGAAAAGATGGGTGGAAGCATAACAGTTGAAAGCTTTCCGGGAGAAGGAACTGAATTTATGTTGCTTTTTCCTTTGGAGATTTAAGCGGGTTCCCGTCTTTATGGCGGGAACCTTTGTCATTTTTGCCGGATTTCAAATTGCAAGGTTAATGCAAGGTTGCGGCAAGGTTAATGCAAGGTTGGCGTGATAGAATACCTTACAGAACAGGAGGTTTTGAATATGGATACAAATTACATCATTGAAACAAAAAATCTGACGAAGCAATATGGCTCACAAAAGAGTGTGGCTGACTTAAATATCCATGTGAAGCGTGGGAGAATTTATGGTCTGCTGGGCAGAAACGGAGCCGGAAAAACCACTACCATGAAAATGCTGTTGGGCTTAACGAAGCCGACTTCCGGGGAGGTCAAAATCTGGGGGAAACCCTTGCAGGGGAATGAAAAGAAATTGCTGCCCCGTATTGGTAGCTTGATTGAGTCTCCCGGCTTTATCCCAATCTGACCGGCACAGAGAACCTGCGTATCTTTGCTACCCTGCGGGGCGTACCAAACAATCATGCCATCAAAGATGCTCTGGATCTGGTAGGACTGCCTTACAAAGATAAAAAGCTCTTTTCACAGTATTCTCTTGGTATGAAGCAGCGGCTTGCCATCGCCCTTGCCGTTATGCACGATCCAGAACTTTTAATTTTGGATGAGCGATCAACGGTCTCGATCCTATCGGTATTGCAGAAGTACGCTCCTTTATTCGGGAGCTTTGCGACGCAAGAGGAAAAACCATTTTGATTTCCAGTCACATTCTTTCGGAGATTTCCTGCTGGCTGACGATATTGGAATTATCGACCACGGCGCATTGCTGGAAGAAGAAAGCCTTGCTGAACTGGAGCAAAAAGCAGTAAGCATATCCGGTTTACACTCTCTGATACTGCACAGGCGGCAAGAATTTTGGAACGCAATTTCCATGAAAACCATTTTTCCATACAGGACGACCACAATCTGCGCCTGCACAACCTTGATCTGCCTGTGGGGAAAATTGTAACTGCCTTTGTAGAAAACGGATTGGAGGTATCGGAGGCGCATACTTGTGAAGAAAGTCTTGAAGATTACTTCAAGCGTGTGACAGGGGGCGAAGGAATTGCTTAAACTAATCAAATGCGAATTTTTGAAATTAAAACGGAAGCCCTTGGTATTTATTTCTCTGCTGCTTTCTGTTTTCATGCCATTGGCTTATGCTTTCTTTCTGGCAGATGTAAACACTGATGTGGATGCTGTAAATGGAGTGATGTCCAGCCTGTTCCAGCTCAGTGCTTATTTGCTTTTGATGCCGCTCCTTGTGATACTGGCTTCCAATCTGCTGTTTGAGGAGCTGGACAATGACACACTAAAAAACCTTGTTACCATACCGATAAACAGAACCAAGTTGGTGCTGTCCAAGATGCTGGTTTTGCTATTGTTTGCCGTTGGCTTTATGGCAGTTGGAGGATTGGTAAATCTTGCGGTTTTGCTGTTTCAGGCTGGGAGCCGGTTGGGTTTTGGACCTTGTTTGGCGTTGGGATAGAAGAAGGGCTGATTATGTGGGTAGGCGCACTTCCATGTATCCTGCTCGTTGTTCTTCTTAATAAAAACTATATCGTGTCGGTCGTGATTACCTTTTTCTATACGACTGCAAATTATATCCTTTCGATGAGCGATGCGTTCCTCACACAGCCTTTTGGTTTGAATATCGGAACCCTGTTTCCGGGACCGCTGGCTTTCCGCTGGACCTTCCAATTTTATGACCAAAGCCAGACCAGTGCGGAATTGGCAGACTTGTTGGAACGGATCAGTCCGTATTTTCTGAATGGTGTTCAGGTGTTCGGTGTGATTGTTGGGGAAGCCGTTGTATTTCTTGCGCTGATTGCGTTGGTTTACCGGCGCCAGGAAATCTAAGGGGGTGTAATTATGTGGAATTTATTAAAAGCAGAATTGCTCAAGCTACGCCGGTGCAAATACTTTGGGTGGGGCTGGTGGCGCTTGCACTCTGTCCGTTGGTGCAATATGGGAGCCAGCTGATTGTGGAGGCGGAGTACCGAAATCCAAACTATGATTTTTCCACTCTGTTTGAGAATGTTGTCTGGGGCAATACGCAGATGTTTTTTCCGATTTCACTGGTGATGATTGGCAGCTGGCTGATTGACAGAGAATCCACCCATGATACGCTGAAAAACATCATGACAATTCCTGTTTCCATGCCGAAAATGCTGGGAGCTAAGCTCTTTTGGGTCGGGATTTTTGCAGTCCTGCTGGGAATATACAGCGTTGGCGTTACCTTGATTACTGGATTGACGGTTGGATTATCGGGACTGACAGTGGAAGTGTTTTTTCATGGAGGTACACAGATCGTGTTGGCAGCTCTGACGACCTATTTGGTCTGTATGCCGCTGATCTTGATTTTTGGGCAGATCCGAGGGGCATATCTGGGAGGTTCCATTCTGGCGTTTTTCCTTGGATATAGCATGCTGTTCTTCAAAGGCGGTATCCTTGCCAGCATCTATCCGTTTTCTGCTGCGCTGATTTTAGTGGGCTTTGACATGAGTGGATATGCCGGAACAACCACAGCCCCGAATCCTTTGCTGGCAGTCATTGGGGTTGGCATCATGGTTCTCTGGGCGGTGCTGTTGTTACTGATGTCCAGTAACAAAAAAGAAATAAAATCCCGTAAACAGGCAAATTCCAAGGGAAAAGGAAAGCGTGCTGTACGCAGGAAAGGAAGGTGATACCTGTGAAGAAAATAGTTCTATCATTATGCTTGATACTGTTGGGCGCTTCTGTGCTTTCCGGTTGTACAAAAGATGAAGTTCTCGATCAGTATAACAATATTGTTCAGTCTGCTGGTTCCATAGCACTTACCGGAAATTCATCCTTACAAGGTACGAAAGAAAAAGGAATTGATGATTATACAGGAAGCTATACAGCCAACTATGAGGATTTTTCAGATACAGAGTATTTGTTCGGCGGAACTTCCATAAAGCGTGAAGCGGGTAAGGATCTGTCTATTGACTGCGCGCTGGAGGTTACGGATGGAACTGCAAAAGTATTTTGGATTTCTGGAGCTGATGAAGAAGTCACTTTGCTTGAAACAACCGGAACATATAGTGATACAATTACACTCCCTGAAGGTGGAAACTATATCGGCATTGAATGTGAAAATTTCACTGGAAGCATTGAATTGAATATGGAGTAACATTCTGCCGGACGACGGCAAAAGAAAAAAAGCCGTCGTAAAGCAGACACATTTCCACGCGCCTATGAAGCGGTGGCTTTGATTTCAGAGCCGCCGTTTCTTTTCGTTTATCCTAAACCAACGACGACCTAACACCGTGTAAATCCACGGCGGCACATAGGAGGATGCCGCCGTGTCTATGTTTGCCTTTTTTCACAGTACCCATGACCTGCACCAGCTAAAAAAAGCCTGTTCCCAGCAGCGGAGCAATGCGGTCAGAAGTATGCACTATACCATGTAATTAAACAGCAAAATATATTCCATGACGCTCGTATGGCTTTATGCCGTCCGGGCGCTTTTTTGTCCCTATGGAGCCGGAACATCGGGTCAGCATGGCCCGAACTTTATCCCCGGTGCCGCGCCCCACCACCCCATTCAGATTTTCCCAAAAAAGTCTGAATGGAGGAAGGACAGATGGAAGTTACCATCAATTATAACGGACAAGCTGTGGCCGTGGAGGTCACGCTGGAAGTCTATGAATTTCTTGATCGGGCAGATCACAAAACGGAGAACCTGTTCCATGAACAGCGGCGGCATTGGGATGGCCGGGAGTTTGACGAGTACATCATTACCACCGAGGGTGTAGGAGCCTACGGCGAAACGCCGGAAGAATACCTTTGCCGCATGGAAACGCTACATGAGCTGATGGCAGTTCTGGACACCTGTACCGAGGCCCAGCGCCGCCGGTTCCTGCTCTATGCGCTTGACGGGCTGAGCCTTGCAGAGATCGGTGTGCTGTGCGGCTGCTCCAAAGTGGCTGTGTATCAAAGTGTGGAGGCGGTCAGAAAAATTTATAAATTTCTTTGAGAACAGGCTTAACGAATGACCTGTTTTCTGGCTACCAAGTGAAAGGGATCATTTCCCTTATCTCAGCGAGGGGCGGACAGCGGACGAGCTGCCCGCCTCTCCGATTTTCAGGAGGTAAGCCTATGAAAACAATCAATCTGCGGTGGATGTATCCCCACTACCGGCATGACGAGTTTGTGGATGTTACGGACGAGGTATGGGCAGCGATGTATCAGGCCCAGCGGGAGATGGAGAACTATGAGCGTCGGAAAGTCTACCACCGCGCCTACTACTCTCTGGAGGCATACAGCTGGCTGGAAAATTACGCACTGGAACACAGCAGATCGCCGGAAGATATTTTGCTGGAACGAGAAGAAATGACCACCCGCCTGCACCTGATAGCAGCTCTGCCGGTGGCTCTGGCTCATGCCACTCCGACACAGGCCCGCCGTGTTCACGCCTACTACATTGCCGGTATCAAGCAGCCGGAAATCTCCCGGAGAGAGGGCGTCCACAGCAGCAAGGTCAGCGTTTCCATCCGTCGGGGTCTGCGGAATATGCGCCGCTGCTATGATGACCTTTTTCAAACAGAGTGAGGGCGTGCCTATGCAGACCATCAATCTCAAACAATATTATCCATTTTGCAAAGAGGACATTTTTGTGGAGGTGTCCGATGAGATCGTCGAAGCGTTTCTTCTGGATAAGAGAGCCGAGGCCGCCAGAGAACGCAAGATGTTCCGGTATAAGGCGTTTTATTCCCTCGATTGTAACGATGGAATCGAAAATGCGCCATCGGCTGGGCGCAGCATCGCCGGAGGACTACCTGATAGAAAAAGAAGAATTAGCCGAATACGAAGACTGATACGGCGATTGTACGAAGCCATTTCTTCCCTGCCGCCTATGCAGGCTCGCCGTGTCCACGCCCGCTATATGCTGGGTATGAAAGTGAAAGATATTGCCGCAATGGAGGGTATCACACCATCACAGGCGGGAAAATCCATCCACGCTGCACTGCGGAGGCTGCGCCGGTACTTTGCGCGTCAGAAATGGACGGTCAATCTATAAGCGTTTCCAAAGAAAAGAGGTGCATGACATGAACGAAAAAATTACAGCCCAACCCCCAAAAGAAGAACGGCAGGAAGTCCTGAAGGAGATCCGGCAGCTTGAAAACCGCAAGAAGATTTTGGAGAACAAGCAACGAAACGAAGAACGCAGGGTTCGCACCCGCCGCCTGATTGAGCGCGGAGCCATTTTGGAGGGGATTTTCCCGCTGGCTTCCAGCCTTTCCGGCACAGAGGTCAAAGCATTTCTGATTGCCCTGTCCTATCTTCCGGGGGCTGCGGAATTGACTGCAAACCTGCCAAAATCCGGGGATATGCCATAAGTCCCTTGTTTACAAGGGCGCACTTATACACCGTTGCCGGTGCTGTGCGCTGCCGGGGGCGTTGCGTACTTCGTCCGCGTGAGCTACGCTCCCCAAACCCCTTGTGTGCTCTGCGCAGCCAAACACCCGCTTTGCGTTTGTCCGGCTCCACAGAGCCTGTTATCCCCTCACTGAAAGGAGGTGTTCCCCATAGATTTCTGTCATATCCCCGTCAGTATCATCAAGCGCAGCGCAGGCCGTTCAGCCGTTGCCGCAGCTGCTTACCGCAGTGGAACCAAGCTGACAAATGAATGGGACGGAATGATCCACGACTACACCCGGAAAGGCGGCATTGTCCATGCGGAGATCATGCTGCCTGCCCACGCCCCGCCGGAATTTGCAGACCGTTCTATCCTCTGGAACAGCGTGGAGCAAATCGAGAAAGCAAGAGACAGACAGCTTGCCCGCGAGATTGAGGCAGCTTTACCCCGTGAACTGTCCGGCGAACAACAGCTTGCCCTTGTGCGTGCCTATGTGAAGGACAACTTTGTAGACAAAGGAATGTGCGCCGACTTTGCTATCCATGACAAGGGAACCGGCAACCTCATGTCCATATCATGCTGACGCTCCGGCCGTTGAAAGAAAATGGACAGTGGGGCGCAAAGTGCCGCAAGGCATACGATCTGGACGAGAATGGACAGCGTATCCCGGATGGGAAAGGCGGCTGGAAAAATCATCGGAGGATACGACGACTGGAACGATAAAGGAAATGTGGAGATTTGGCGGGCAGCGTGGGCAGCCTACACCAACCGGGCACTGGAATCTGCCGGTAGACCGGAGCGTATTGACCACCGCAGCTACAAGCGGCAGGGCATTGATAAAATTCCCTCTGTCCATCTGGGGCCAGCTGCCAGCCAAATGGAAAAGCGCGGTATCCGCACCGACAAGGGGGAAGTAAACCGACAGATCGTCGACCGACAACAAGCTGCTGAAAGAATCAAAGCTCGCATTACCCGTCTTTATCGCTGGTCGAAAGCGGAAGCGGAAAAACCACAAACGCAGCAAAGCAGCTTGACCGCCTTGTGGGAAGCCCAACAGCAGTTGAACGCTCCCCGCACCCGCACCGGCAAAATCCGGGCTTTGCAGGAAAGCGCTGCACTATTCAGCTTTTTGCAGGTAAACGGCATCCAGTCTATGCAGCAGCTTCATGAAAAAATCGCTGATATGAACAGCTGTTACTATGACCTGCGGGGAAAGATCGTCAAGGCTGAGCGCCGGATCGCCATTCTTACCGAACGCGGGGAGATGTGGGAACAGTACAACCAGTACAAGTCCATCCACAAGCAGCTTGCCAAAGTAAAACCGGAAAAACGGGAACAGTTTGAGCAGCGCCACAGCCGGGAACTGATCCTGTATGATGCAGCAGCCCGGTATCTGAAAGAACTGAAAGACAGCGGCGAGGGGATCACCCGAAGGCATGGCAGCGGGAAATCGACCAGCTGGCCGCCGGAAAGCAGACGGACACGCTTGCCATGAAATCCATGCGGGAGGAGTTGAAAGCAGTGGAACGGCTCCGCAAAACCGCCGAGCAGCTGTCCCGACAGGAAAGGGACAAGTCTCACGACCGTGGGCCGGAGCGGTAAAGGCTACCGCGTTTTGGCGTACCCCTGTCAAGTGCGTCGCGTTTCACGACATACTTTTGCATACAGAAAAACCGCCGTACAGGTTTCCCCATACGGCGGCAGACTGTTTATTTGCCGAACAAGTCGCTGTGTGTGCCGGTGCGGGCCAGCGTCAGCACCAGAACATCATCCTCTATGCGGTAGACAAGCAGCCAGTCCGGGAGAATATGACATTCCCGATGGCCTGCCCAATCGCCGGACAGGTCATGGTCACGGTTCTTATCCGGCAGCGGTTCGCCCATCGCCAGCAACGCTACGACCTGCTCCAGCACCTCGATCTTCAAGCCACGCTTGATGGCTCGTTTGTAGTCTTTTTTGAAACTGGTCGTGTACTTGACGGTATATTTGGTTTCTTTCATCTTTTCAGGTCAGCAAATAACTCGTCAAGGTCATTGTAGCCCTTTACAGACGGGTCTTTTGCAATCCTTTCCGCTTCCAGCATGGCAGCAACCGTTTCTTTGTTCGGCTGTTCCAGCCTTACTTCAAAGGGAATGCCGCCTTCACGAAGCGACTGGCGCACAAAGATGTTAAACGCCGTAGTCAGGTTCATGCCAAGTTCCGTAAACAGTGCGTCCGCCTGCGCTTTCAAATCTGCGTCCATGCGGATACTGATGTTTGTGGTATTTCCAGCCATACGATCAACCCCTTTCTGCTGGCAATTATAGTATATGCCATTTGCACGAAGAAAACAATACTTTGCACGAATATTTAACAATAAATTCATTTAAGGAGGTTACCAACTTTATGAAAGAAATCATTTATGAAGAACAATAAGTCTGAACCTATCCCCGTCATGGATTACCGCCAGTACCGCAGAGTGCGGAGGCTGGTGCATGAGTGCTGTAACTACATCGACGGAAACTGTATCGCCCTGGACGATGGGGAGGAATGTGTCTGTGTCCAGTCCATTTCCTATTCCCTGTTGTGCAGGTGGTTTCGGACGGCGGTATTGCCGCAGGATAAGGAACTGGAAACGGCGCTGTTCCACCGGATGAATGCGAAGAAATGCGCCGTATGCGGGGCGCTGTTTACCCCCGGTTCCAACCGGGCCAAATACTGCCCGGAATGTGCCGCACGCATGAAGCGGATCAACGCCGCAAAGCGCAAGCGGAAACAACGGGAGAAATGTCACGCTTTAGGGGCTGAAAAACCCTTGTAAATCAAGGATTTTTTCGAGGGTGTCAAAGGCAGGCTGATAGATTTATCCTCCGACCCCTAAAACGGCCTTAAAATGCGTACAGAATCCCAAGAGAAACCCCAAGGAGGAACCCTATGTCAGACAACCGAAAATATTATTACCTGAAACTCAAAGAAAACTATTTTGACGATGATTCCATCGTGCTGCTGGAAAGTATGCAGGATGGTGTGCTGTATTCCAACATTCTGCTCAAGCTGTATCTGAAATCGCTGAAACATGGTGGACGGCTTCAACTTGACGAGGACATTCCTTACACGGCGCAGATGATCGCCACCATTACCCGCCAGCAGATCGGCACTGTGGAGAGAGCCTTGCAGATCTTTTTGAAGCTGGGTCTTGTGGAAGTGCTGGACAGCGGCACATTCTACATGAGCAACATCGAACTTTTAATAGGCCAGTCCTCTACCGAGGCCGAGCGAAAGCGGGCTGCAAGGCTTCAAAATAAGGCTCTTTCTGCGCTCCGGACAAGTGGCGGACATTTGTCCGACATTCGTCCACCAGAGATAGAGATAGAGTTAGAGAAAG
>ENA-OQCS01001125-OQCS01001125.1-human-gut-metagenome-genome-assembly--contig:-NODE-1125-length-14282-cov-2.202402_pt1 | contig 14282 bp, 16 predicted proteins | sample MGYA00242757_ERZ504575 | MGnify/ENA primary metagenome ERZ504575 (study PRJEB26092, sample SAMD00036297) | human gut metagenome | host: Homo sapiens | study: EMG produced TPA metagenomics assembly of...
TCGCAGTACTGCTGAACTGTATCTATTCTTGTTATATCTCCCATAACCATCCTTTTGTTTTTTACAAAAATAAGTATTTATATTGACATTGCTGTCTGAGGAACAGCTGTTTCTTTTCTATCCCTTACCCGTTGGCGGAATTAGATTGATAAAAAAATATGTATAAAAAGTTGTGCATATTATTGATATTTAGTAAATTAAAGGTGATCAAACTTTTAATAGACAAATATCGTATGCACAACCTATATGCAATATTCGCAAAATTACTGAACATATGCAAGCAAGTAGCCGGAAATTTAGTCAATGAATCAGGCAATGTACCAAGAAGAGGAGTCGTTCCCAGATTCTCAGACCTTGAAATAGTGGCATTGAATATGACATCAGAAGCAGTTGGTATTGACAGTGAGTCATTACTGTTTGCAAAGTTACAGGCGTATAAGCTTGAGTTTCCCAATCTTATATCCCGCAGACAATACAATGACAGACGTAAAATCACTTCTTCCCTCTGCAATACAATCAGGGAAAGAATAGCCACAGAAATGGATGGAGGAGAAGATTGTTTCTGCATTGACTCGAAGCCGATAGAGGTATGTCGTTTTTCCCGTTCCAAGCGTTGCGGTATGGGGAAGAAGGATTTTGAGAAAGCACCGTCAATCGGATACTGTGCATCACAAGGAATGTATTATTACGGATATAAACTACACGCTGTCTGTGGATTAAGTGGAGTCATCCATTCCTTTGATCTCACCAAGGCAAGTGTACATGACATTCATTACCTGAAGGATGTGAAGGTGGACTATAGTAATTGTACTGTTATAGGTGACAGAGGATATATAAGTGCCCAGGTACAATTAGACCTGTTTGAAACAGCCAATATCAGATTGGAAGTACCATACAGAACTAACCAGAAAAAATGGAAACCGACATTTCCAGCTTTTGCCAAAGCGAGAAAAAGAATTGAAACTCTATTCTCGCAATTGTGTGACCAGTTTATGATTATAAGGAATTATGCGAAGGATACAGACGGATTGTTTGCCCGGATTATCGGGAAGATTAGCGCACTTACAATCTTGCAATACATCAACTATAAAAATAACAGACCCATTGGTAGAGTTAAATATGCGCTAATTTAATTCCGCCAACGGGTTTTTACTAATACAATATAGGGATAAATATTTATCCCCACAAATAAATAAGCAAAAAAATAGCGACAACTCTTTTCGAACCACCGTTCCATAACCTATGATGTACAAAGGAACTGATTTCCCTCCTGTTTTCCTAACAATCATCATCCGGCACACGGTTCTTGCGTGTCAGAGCAGAGCTGCCATTTAATTGGAAAGATAATAATTATCTAAAGAATATATTTGTAGTTAAAAAGTTTCCTACACAAGAAACTTTATCTATTTTTGTGGTATGAATACGAATTTGCAAAAAATAGGAGAACTTTTGGCCCAATGCCGAAAAAACAAAGGATTGACACAAGAAGAAGTCGGGGTGATGATTGGCGTCCAAAAAGCAATGGTTTCCAAAGTGGAAAACGGTCTGTGTGTTAATTTTGGCACTGTCAACCGCATAGCGGAGGCGTTGGGTGTCGAACCGATAGTGGCGCTCAAGTCCAAAAAGAAAAGCGGACAAGAACCTAATCGATTATGTGATGACGGTCATTGTCGAATTTGCGCGCCGTCACGTTTGACAATCCGGGAGGCAAGCAATTATATCAGACGTTTCAAAGGCATTGATTTCTCACCGAATTTTACGATGTGGAACACACGCTTTCTTTTAACGACTGTGTGGATGACCTGACCATCGTCTGCCAAAACAATGGAGGAACATTGCGATGATACTTTACCACGGTTCAAATACGGCAATCGACGCATCGACCTCAACAGATGCCGCCCCTATAAGGATTTCGGCAGAGGATTTTACCTGACCGACATTAGGGAACAGGCCCAAAGGATGGCGCAAGAACAGCGCGGATGTTCAGCGGAAACCCCACTCTGACTATGTTTGAGTTTGACCTTGAAGAAGCGCAGTCGAGCGAATTGAAAGTCAAGGTTTTCAAGGAGCCAGACTGGGAATGGGCACGTTTTGTCATGTCGAACCGCGATATAAACACTACTCAGCCTTGCCACGATTACGATATCGTAATTGGCCCTGTTGCCGATGATACCATTGCGCGCTTGCTACGTTTATACACCGAGAATTTTATTAACGAAGAACAACTATTGCACGAACTGACATTTTCGAAAGTGACTTCACAATATTTCTTTCACTCAGAGGCAGCGATTAAAATGCTGAAACGACTATGAACACGAATACTGCAAAATTCCTCTTTGAAGGAATATCCGCCGATGTAGTCCGTTACTTGGTGGAACGTAATGATATGGATTTGCAGGAAGCCATCTCCACATTCCACAATTCGGAGACATTCGTCAAACTGGAAGACTTCTCCACCGGCCTGTATATCGAAAGCCCGGCATACGTCTATGACCTGCTGATGTCGGAACTGAAAAACGGAAAGCTGGTGCAATAACAATATGGCATTATTTATCTTCTGGTCATTTTATTCTTCAATCCATTCTACAATTTCTTGTGAAAGCGGACTAGTAGTAGAGCCGATTGAGGCAACCCATCTACCATTTTCATCAATCAGAAACTTATGAAGTTCCACCCTATCTTAGCATCCGAAACCCCGTTTTCACTTTTATGCGTAAGCCATTGATAAAGGGGAGCTATATCTTTCCCCTTTACAGATATTTTAGCCATCATAGGAAAAGTAACTCCATAATTCAACGTACAAAACTCCTTGATTTCTTCATTCGTGCCGGGTTCCTGATGTAGGAAATTATTGGCAGGAAATCCGATAACGACAAAATCATCTTTTCCATATTTCTCATACAATTCCTCCAACTTGGCGTACTGGGGAGTGAAACCGCATTTAGATGCCACATTGACTACCAATACTTCTTACCTTTGAACGTGGAAAGTGGCAAGTCCTTCCCGTCAATAGCCTTGACCGTAAAGTCATAAAAACTTTTTTTGCTGTGCACCAGCTACCGATGTGATCATGGTTACAATTATGCTTAATATAAATGTCTTCATTTGAAATGCTATTTTATAATAGAACAATTCATGAACTTGAAAAGTTCTCTGAAAGAAAAGATTGACGAGAGAAAATTGTTATCTTTGTTCTTCTGAAAAAGAACAGAAGATATTTATGAGCAAACAAGGAACCATCATAGTAGTAGATGATAACAAAGGAGTGCTGTCGGCAGTAAAGCTATTGCTGAAAAATCATTTCGAACATATCGTCACACTGCCCTCACCCATCACACTGCCCGCTGCGCTACGTGAAGAAAACGCGCAAGTAGTGCTGCTGGATATGAATTTCAGCAGCGGACTGAATACCGGGAATGAAGGTCTGTACTGGTTACACGAGATAAAGAAAATACACCCCTCCCTGCCCGTAGTACTTTTCACAGCCTATGCTGACATAGACCTGGCAGTGCGCGGCATCAAGGAAGGAGCGACAGACTTCATCGTCAAACCCTGGGACAATGCCCGCTGATAGAAACCTTGCTGTCTGCCTGCCGCAATTCCTCCAAGAACAAGAAGAGAGCGGAAATCCCTAAACCGTATCTTCTATGTATTGGGGAGAAAGCAATGCCATGAAGCAACTGCGGACGCTGATAGAGAAAGTGGCGCAAACGGATGCCAATATTCTGATTACAGGAGAGAACGGCACAGGAAAAGAAATGCTGGCGCGGGAAATACACGCCTTGTCCAACCGATACCGGCGGGATATGATAACGGTGGACATGGGTGCCATCACCGAATCCCTGTTCGAAAGCGAACTGTTCGGCCATAAAAAAGGCTCGTTTACCGATGCCCATACCGACCGTGCTGGTAAATTTGAAGCCGCCCATGAAGGGACTTTGTTTCTGGACGAAATAGGCAACCTGCCCTATCACCTGCAATCCAAACTACTCACCGCCATTCAAAGCCGAAGCGTGGTGCGAGTAGGAAGCAACGAACCGATACCGGTCAACATACGTTTGATTTGCGCCACCAATTGTGATTTGGAAGAGATGGTGGCCAAAGGCAAATTCCGCGAGGATTTGCTTTACCGCATCAATACCATCCACATCGAGATTCCCCCTCTGCGGGAACGCAAAGAAGATATTATCCCTTTGGCCCAACGCTTTATAGACCGGTTCTGCAAACAATATGACAAAGGAAATATCCTTCTTTCTACCGATGCGCAAGAAAAGTTACGGACATATCCGTGGTATGGAAACATACGCGAACTGGAACATGCCGTAGAGAAAGCGGTCATTATCAATGAAGATGGTATATTGAGTGAGGAACATTTTCATTTCCCCCGAAAAGTAGCGGCTCCTGCGACAGAAACAAGTGTCTCAATCTGGAGGAGATGGAATTGCAAATGATTCAGAAGGCGATAGAGAAATGCAACGGAAACCTCTCAGCTGTAGCGGCACAGTTGGGAATTACCCGTCAGACGCTTTATAACAAGATGAAAAAATTCGGATTATGACCATTTTCTCATGTCCTTCCTCACTACAACCAAATTTTAAACAGACTCTAAAGAAGCATCAACGAAACAATAAATAATCAAGCTGTGAAACAATTCTTCTTCCGTTTTTCACTGTACTGTTCCTAGGTATTGCCTGCACCTTACTAATCCAGCAGCGCAATTGGCTGTGGCTATGCATAGCCGTACCTTCATTCCTTGTTTCCATAGGCTGGTTTTACCGCCTGTACACTTTTAATACCCGGAAGATAGCCTTTCTGCTCGACGCCATCGAAAACGACGACCCCGCTGTTCGTTTTTATGAACATGCCTCCCCTGGCGATTCTTCCATGGTCAATGTCATGCTGAACCGCATCGCACGTATTTTGTACAATGTAAAACAGGAAACGGCACAACGAGAGAAATATTATGAGCTCATCATGGACTTTGTAGAAACCGGCATTGTGGTGCTGAACAGCAAAGGCTCCGTTTATCAAAAGAATAAAGAGGCCATGAATCTGTTGGGGCTGGATGTTTTGACTCATGTCAAACAACTCTCCCGCATCTCGGATGACTGATGATTGCTTTGGAAAAAGCAGTTCCGGGTGACAAGCTGCAAATTCAGTTCAACACAGAACGGGGAACAGTACATCTTGCCTTACGGGTGTCCGGCATCCGTATCAAAGACGAGGAACTCCGCATTATTGCCTTGAGTGATATCAATCGGGAGCTGGATGAACGGGAAATAGATTCATGGATACGCCTCACCCGCGTACTGACTCATGAAATAATGAATTCACTCACTCCGGTGACTTCCCTCAGCGAAACACTACTGGCTCTTCCCGGAGCAGAAAATGAAGAAATGAAACAAGGGCTGGAAACGATTCACTCTACAGGTAAAGGATTGATAAATTTTGTCATGTCTTATCGCAAACTGACACGACTGCCATCACCTGAACCATCGCTGTTCTATGTCCGTCCTTTCCTGGAACGGATGATCCGACTGGCACAGCACCAGCATCCATGCCCCAACATCACTCTTCCATCCTCGAAGCCCGGGAAGACCTGATAGTCTTTGCCGACGAGAACCTGATAGCCCAAGTGGTTACGAATCTGCTGAAAAATGCGATTCAAGCCATAGGTAATGCTCCCGACGGAAAGATCACCTTGAAAGCTTATTGTGATCCGCAAGAAAGTATCCGTATAGAGATAGCCAACAACGGTCCCGCTATTCCTCCCGATGCAGCCGGACAAATTTTTGTACCTTTCTTCACGACCAAAGAGGAAGGAAGCGGCATCGGACTGAGTCTAAGCAAACAAATCATGAGGCTGAGCGGTGGCACACTGACCCTGCTGCCTTACAAGGAAAAGGGACAGGCCAACTGTTTTTGTACTGGTTTTTAATTAAAATAAAAATGTGCTAATGTGTCAGCCAATTACCATCCGGTACACAGCGCAGCCATTAGCAAATTAGCAAATTATTTAAAATGAAACATTCTCCTGAATTATTAGTTTATAAAGCCTCTGCCGGTTCGGGAAAAACATTCACACTGGCCGTGGAATATATAAAGCTGCTGATACAGAACCCACGGGCATACCGTAATATACTGGCTGTGACTTTTACCAACAAGGCCACTACCGAAATGAAAGAGCGGATTCTGAGTCAGCTATACGGAATATGGATAAAGGATAAGGATTCTGATCCCTATTTACAGAAAATCACAGAAGAACTGGAAATGCCCCAAGAAGACATAAGGACAGCCGCCGGTACGGCACTGCACTACATGATACACGATTACAGCCGCTTCCGGGTGGAAACCATTGACTCATTCTTCCAGTCGGTGATGCGCAATTTGGCACGGGAGCTGGAATTGGGTGCCAATCTGAATATCGAACTGAACAATATGGAGGTACTGAGTGATGCCGTGGACTCCATGATAGAAAAGCTGGACCGACAATCTCCCGTACTCTATTGGCTGTTGGAATACATAGAAGAAAGAATTGCCGATGACAAGAGGTGGAATGTTTCCGGTGAGATAAAGAATTTCGGACGAAACATCTTCGATGAAGGATATATAGAAAAAGGAAATGGGCTACGGGAAAAATTACGGGACAAAGACTGTATCAAGAATTACCGCAAGACGCTGCAAGCCATTTTGGAAGAGGTGCAGGAACAAATGAAAGGATTTGCCGACCAATTCTTCGGAATATTGGATACAAACGGGGTGAAAGTAGAAGATTTGAAAAACGGTTCCCGAGGTATAGCCGGCTATTTTAATAAACTACAATCGGGCAAACTGGATGACAGCGTCCGCAATGTAACAGTGGAAAAATGTCTGGATTGCCCCGACGAATGGGTGAAAAAAACCTCCCCCATACGCAACGCTATCCTAGGTCTGGCAGAAAAAGAACTGATTCCCCTGCTGAATGAATCGGAAAAATATAGAAGCCGGAACAATATGCTGGCCAATTCCTGCCAACTCTCCCTGCGCCACGTAAACAATATCCGTCTGCTGGCCAATATAGACGAAGAGGTACGCGAATTGAACCATGAGAACAATCGCTTCCTGCTGTCGGATACCAACGCGTTGCTTCATAACCTGGTAAAAGAAGGAGATTCCTCGTTTGTATTCGAAAAGATAGGAACAACCATACGCAACGTAATGATTGATGAATTTCAGGATACTTCGCGTATGCAATGGGACAATTTCCGTCTGTTGCTGCTCGAAGGTTTGTCTCAGGGAGCAGACAGCTTGATTGTAGGAGACGTGAAACAATCCATCTACCGCTGGAGAAACGGTGACTGGGGCATACTGAACGGACTGAAAACAAACATCGAAGCCTTTCCCGTCAAAGTAAAGACACTGACCACCAACCGCCGGAGCGCTGCAAACATCATTCACTTCAACAACGAAGTGTTTACAGCCGCCTGCGAGGTGTTGAACAACATTTATAAGGAAGAACAAAAAAAGGAATGCAAGGAACTGAAGGAAGCCTACAACGACGTGTGTCAGGAAACATACAAAGATCCCGGAAAGGGTATGTCAAAGTGGAATTTCTATCGGATACGGAAGACATGACCTATATGGAAAACACCCTGTACCACCTAGGAGAAGAAGTGGAGCTGCTTGTGGCGCAGGGCGTGCAACTGAAAGATATTGCCATCCTGGTGCGCAAGAACAGAAGCATTCCTTTAATAGCCGATTACTTCGACAAGAACACCTCTTACAAAATCGTATCCGATGAGGCATTCCGACTGGATGCCTCACTGGCGGTATGTATGATAATGGATAGCCTGCGCTACTTGTCACAACCCGGAAACCGGATTGCCAAAGCGCAACTGGCTGCTGCTTATCAGAATGAAGTATTACATAAAGGAATAGATCTCAACACTCTATTGCTGAACGAAATAGATGATTATCTGCCATTCGATTTCATAAAAGAAGCGGAACAGCTTCGCCTCATGCCACTGTATGACTGATGGAAAAACTTTTCAATCTGTTTCAGATGTCCTGCATCAAACAACAGGATGCCTATCTGTGCGCCTTCTTTGATGCCGTGACGGAATATTTGCAAAGCAATTCTTCCGAATTATCCGCTTTTATCACCTACTGGGAAGAAAAACTAGGCAGCAAGACCATCCCTTCCGGCGAGGTGGAAGGAATTCGCATTCTCTCCATCCACAAGTCCAAAGGATTGGAATACCATACCGTACTGCTACCCTTCTGCGACTGGAAAATGGAGAATGAGACTTACAACCATCTGGTATGGTGTGCTCCCCGGCAAGCTCCGTTTAGCGATCTTGACATTGTTCCCATTAACTATTCCACAGCCATGCAGCAATCCATTTATCGGGAAGAGTTCCTGAATGAACGCTTGCAATTATGGGTGGATAATCTGAACCTGCTTTATGTGGCATTTACCCGTGCCAAAAAGAACTTGATTATATATGGAAAGGCGGAACAGAAAGGAACGGTATCCGAATTGTTAGGAAATGCCTTATCCGACATGACCGGAAAGAGCTATGCCACCGGAGAAGAAATATACGAACTGGGAACGCTCTATCTCTCATCTCACGAAGAGGAAAAACAAGTGTCCGGCAACAAGCTGCTGACTGTAGCCCGACGTTTGCCTATCCATCTGGAAACGCTGGAAACCAACATCGAATTCAAACAGTCCAACCGTTCTGCCGAATTTATCCGGGGAGAAGAGGAAACGGAAGACAAATACATCCGGCAAGGACAGTTGTTGCATAATCTATTCTCCGTAATCCGTACCACGGACGATGTGCCTCCCGCCATAGAACGCCTGCGTTTCGAAGGAATCATAGAGTCGGCACAACAAGAGGAACAAATACGAAACTCACCGAATGGGCTTTGAGGCATCCGCTGGTCAAAGAATGGTATTCGGGCCGCTGGGAACTATACAATGAGTGTGCCATTATTTATCGGGAAAAAGGAGTCCTGCAAACCCGCCGTCCGGACCGCGTGATGATGAAAGACGGAGAGGTGATTGTGGTGGACTTTAAATTCGGTAAAAAGCGGAAGGCTTACAACAAGCAGGTGAAAGAATATATGGATTTATTATCAGACATGGGATATGAGCATATCCGTGGCTATTTATGGTATGTATTTAACAACGAACTGGAGGAAATAGAATAATGGAAAGCTTTTTGAAACTGGTAGCAGCCGATTTATATAAACATACGGAAGGAAACCTGGCACATACAGCCGTGGTTTTTCCTAACAAACGTGCCGGACTTTTCTTTAATGAGTATCTCGCCCAAGAGTCGGACTCACCTATTTGGTCGCCCGCATACGTCAGCATCAGCGAATTGTTCCGTAGTCTTTCTCCATGGGAAGTGGGTGATCCGGTAAACTGGTATGCGAACTTTATAAGATATTCCGACGGGAAACTCAAAGTACGGAAACACTGGATGATTTCTATTTTTGGGGAGAAATGCTGATCAGTGATTTTGACGATGCCGACAAAAATAGAGTGGATACCGACAAACTGTTTTCCAATTTACAGGATCTGCGCAACATAATGGACGACTACACCTTCATTGATGATGAGCAGGAAGAAGCTATCCGGCAGTCTTCCAGAACTTCTCCATCGAACGGAGAACAGCGCTGAAAGAACGGTTTATCTCTTTATGGAACGTATTGGGGAACATCTACAAAGGGTTCCGTGAATCCTTAGCTTCTCAAAACATTGCCTACGAAGGAATGATGTACCGTCACGTCATAGAGCATCTGGATGTGGACAAACTTCCATACGAGAAATATATTTTTGTAGGATTTAATGTGCTGAACAAAGTGGAACATACGTTGTTCACCCAATTGAAAGATGCCGGAAAAGCTGTTTTTTATTGGGATTACGACGAATTTTATATGAAGGAAAACAGACAAGCCGTCACCCATGAAGCCGGAGAGTTTATCCGCCGGAACTTACGCGACTTTCCTTCTCCTTTGTCCGGTGAGTTATTCAAAAATCTCTCGAAACCTAAAGAGGTACACTACATCGCATCTTCCACTGAAAATGCACAAGCCCGTTACCTGCCTCAATGGATACGAAACAATCTGACTACACCGGAAAAGGAAACCGCAGTCGTATTGTGTAACGAAGCATTGCTTCAACCGGTCCTCCATTCATTGCCGGCAGAAGTAAAACATGTCAATATCACCATGGGATTTCCGTTATCGCAAACTCCTGTATATAGTTTCCTCATCGCCTTACTGGAGTTGCATACCCACGGATTTAATTTCAAAAGCGGCCGCTACACGTTTCAATCAGTTGTTACACTGTTAAAACACCCCTATACCCGCCAACTCACCGGTCAAGCCGAATTGTTGGAGAAAGAACTGACCCGAAACAACCGTTTCTATCCGTTACCCGGCGAATTGGGCAAAGATGAATTCCTGACCCGGCTTTTCACTCCGCTTTCCGGAAACCTGAATCTGTGCATACGCCTGTCCGAAACTTTGCAGCAAGTGGCAAGCATTTACCAGGCAAACACTTCCGGTACCGAGGACACAGATGCATTCAACCAACTTTATCGGGAATCGCTTTTCAAAGCCTATACCACCATCAACCGGTTCCGCACACTGATAGAAGAAGATGAATTAACCGTACAAAGCGAAACATTCCGGCGATTGCTGGTCAAGGTCTTATCAACGACTAATATTCCATTCCACGGCGAACCGGCCATTGGTATGCAGGTCATGGGGGTATTGGAAACACGTAACCTGGATTTCCGCCACTTGGTATTACTATCGGTCAATGAAGGGCAGCTTCCCAAATCGGGAGGAGACTCTTCCTTTATTCCTTACAACCTGCGCAAAGCTTTCGGAATGACTACTATAGAGCATAAAATTGCCGTATATGCATACTATTTCTATCGTCTGCTGCAACGGGCAGAAAGGATTACCTTAATTTACAATACCAGTTCGGACGGACTGAACCGCGGCGAATGGAGCGTTTTATGCTACAATTCCTTATTGAATGGCCTCACCCCATCACACGTCAGTTTCTGGAGGCCGGACAGTCCCCCCAAGGCACCTCGCCTATCACTGTAGAAAAGACCCCGGATGTCATGCGCCGGATGCAAAGCCTGTTTGATGTCCGTGCCAATCCCAAAGCAAAATTTTCTCCATCAGCCTTGAACTATTACCTGGATTGTCCTTTAAAATTTTATTATAGGTACGTAGCCGGTCTCTCCGCCCCCGATGAAGTGAGTGCGGAAATAGACTCTGCACATTCGGGAGTATTTTCCATTACGCCGCCGAGCATATTTATAAAAGACCTGACCACTCATGGCAAAGTCATTAATAAGGAAGCATTGGAAACGTTGCTACGCAATGAAGTGAAGCTGCAAGATTATGTGGATACAGCATTCAAGAAATTATTCTTTAATGTTCCGCAAAACGAGAAACCGGAATATAACGGCGTACAACTTATCAACTCTGCCGTTATTGCAAGATATTTAAAACAACTTTTACAAAATGATTTACGTTACGCTCTTCACTTTTATTGCATCGGAAATGGAAGTGGATGAACCATCGACATACAAACACCCAAAGGAGTCATAAAATCACGTATCGGGGGAATTATTGACCGTATGGACAGCAAGGATGGCACACTCCGTATTGTGGACTACAAGACAGGCGGTGATGCAGACACCCCACCCCATGTGGAATCTCTGTTTATTCCGGACAAGAAACGTTCCAACTATGTATTCCAGACGTTCCTGTATGCCGCCATCATGTGCCGCAAGCAACCAACGATGAAGATAGCTCCGGCCCTTCTCTATATTCATCGGGCCGCTACAGAAACCTATTCTCCCGTTATACAAATGGGCGAGCCACGAAAACCCAAAGAGGCTGTGGAAGATTTCAGTAAATATGAAAAAGAATACCGTGAACGACTTCAAGGATTATTAGAAGAAATATTTAATCCGGAAAAATCATTTACCCAAACAGAAATCATAGAAAAATGTACCTATTGTGATTTCAAGGCACTATGTAAAAGATAGACTATAGTGGTTAGTGGTTAATACCTGCGGCATGACAGCGCAGTCCACTAATCACTAACCACTGATCTGCCACACTATTCCAACGCTCTCTGTCTGCAAAAGCATCCACAGAATTTATCTTCCACATTCTCTATCGGTGCTTTGAAAATACCATAGACGGAAGACCCCGAGCCACTCATGGCGGCATACACTGCCCCCAAATCATACATTCATCTTTATAGCAGCAATCTCAGGGAACTTTGAAGACACTATCTTCAAAATCATTCTTCATACTGTTTTTCCATGTTTCCATAGGTTGCTTTACAATTTCTTTCAAAGAAACAGCCGGACGCACAGGCTTTATTTCGGCAAACGCATCCCGGGTGGACACAAAGATATCAGGTTTAATCAAAATTATGTGGTATCCCTTTAATGACAATTCCACAGGCTCGAACAGATTCCCTATTCCGGTAGCGAAAACAGGTTTGTTCCGAATGAAAAAAGCACAGTCTGCCCCTAGTTTTACCGCATATTCCTCCATCCGTTCCGTACTGAGTCCCAATGAAAATTTATCATTCAGAAGCTTTATCATACAAGCGGCATCTGATGATCCGCCACCTAATCCGGCACCCGCCGGTATATGCTTGTACATGTGTATATCTACCGGCAACAGTCCGGGATAGTCTTTTTTTAATAACTTGTAGGCTTTTACTACCAGATTATCTTCGGGTTCACCCTCCAAAGGAGATCCGCTTATGTGTAAAGTGTATTCTTTGTCATTGTTTTCCCGCTGCGTCACTTCCAGAGCGTCTTGCAGGTTTATCGGATAAAATATGGTTTCCAGATTGTGGTATCCATCCGGGCGCTTTTCTACAATATTAAGTCCCAAATTAATCTTTGCATTAGGAAATGTAATCATATTCTGTTCTTTAAATAGTTATTTTTAGTGTGTTTCGTTAGATTGTTGCCCGTTCTACAAAGATGCACGCCATCTTTTATCCGGACAGAGCGCCAAATATAGAACAAACTTTTCATTTTACCATATAAAAAAACCATTTACTGTCCAGATTGTTCATTTCTCCGTAGATTCAGGTTCATATTTCTTTTATTATTTTTGGGAATGGACGAGTGTCCAACTCAGCAAAAAGTTCTATCTTGCCCTACTTTAAACAGACGACAATGGCAGAAACGAGAAAAATGACACGTACTCCCAAAACTTCGAAAGCAAAGCCTGTTGACGAATACGGACATTTACAGCCCCAGGCACCTGAGCTGGAGGAAGCTGTATTGGGAGCCTTAATGATAGAAAAAGATGCTTACTCATTAGTAAGTGAGATTCTTCGTCCCGAATCTTTTTATGAACGCCGTCACCAACTTATTTATTCGGCTATTACCTCTTTGGCTTTACGCCAGCAACCAGTCGATATCTTGACTGTGGCCGAACAATTACGCAGCACCGGTGAACTGGAAGATGCAGGCGGTCCTTTTTACATAACACAGCTAAGCGGCAAGGTAGCCTCTTCCGCACACATAGAATATCACGCACGTATCATGCGCAGAAGTTTCTTGCACGCGAACTGATTACCTTTACCAGCAACATCCAGACAAAGGCTTTCGACGAAACCCAAGACGTGGACGACCTGATGCAGGAAGCGGAAGGAAAACTGTTCGAAATCTCGCAACAGAACATGAAGAAGGATTATACGCAAATCAACCCTGTCATTCAGGAAGCGTATGAGATGCTTCAAAAAGCGGCGGCACGAACGGACGCTGAGTGGTCTGGAAAGCGGTTTCCATGCATTGGACAAAATGACCTCGGGCTGGCAAAATTCCGACCTGGTGATTATTGCCGCCCGCCCCGCTATGGGTAAAACGGCTTTTGTGCTTTCCATGGCAAAGAACATGGCGGTAAATGCGAAAATCCCTGTGGCTTTGTTCTCTCTTGAAATGTCCAACGTACAGTTAGTCAACCGTATGATTGTCAACGTGTGCGAAATTCCGGGTGAGAAAATCAAGAGTGGTCAGTTGGCTCCGTATGAATGGGGACAATTGGATTATAAAATAAAAGAATTATACGATGCTCCGATGTATGTGGATGACACACCATCTTGTCCGTCTTTGAATTACGCACCAAAGCACGACGCTTGTACGCGAGCATGGAGTAAAAATCATTATCATTGACTACCTTCAGTTAATGAATGCCAGCGGAATGTCATTCGGTAGCCGTCAGGAAGG
>ENA-OQCS01001126-OQCS01001126.1-human-gut-metagenome-genome-assembly--contig:-NODE-1126-length-14276-cov-2.897943_pt1 | contig 14276 bp, 23 predicted proteins | sample MGYA00242757_ERZ504575 | MGnify/ENA primary metagenome ERZ504575 (study PRJEB26092, sample SAMD00036297) | human gut metagenome | host: Homo sapiens | study: EMG produced TPA metagenomics assembly of...
CTGGCGCTTCGGCTGCTCTGGCGGCGTTTTGCTCTAAACGGCAAAGACAGCGGCGCGGTCAAATCGTCGCCCAGCTTCCGGGCGGTGATAGCTTCGTCCTGTCTGGCGTGAGGTAGGACAGCCGCCCCCGGCTCTCCTTGACGGTCACACCCTCCCGCAACAGCAGAGAGGAAAACTCGTCAAAGCTGGCGGCGGTGGCAAGGGCTTTCCGTAGGGTCTGCCGCAGCTTCTCCTTGTTCGTTTCAAACTTGGTCTGCCGGGGCGTGATACTATCGGCAATCATGGGGCGTTCTGCTTGTCCAGCGCGGCCTGTCCCTTTTTCTGCGCCCAATACTCCCGGTCGGTGACGCGGTTCTTGCTGCCGTTCAAGAGGTCGATTTGATAAAGCCCCTCCGGTGGCACATCTCCATGACTTCGGATTTGAAGTAGCGCAGGGCAGCGTCGGTACATCGGTGCTTGCAGCCGACTTCGTATCGGCCGGCCTGTCCATGTAGGCAGGAACGGCACTTCCTCAATCCGCAGGCTGTTTATGACGATATGCACATGAATGTTGCCGCTGTGGTTATGCCGTCCGGGTGGGTGCAGACAAGGGCCTGGTGGCCGGGAAAATGCTCTTTACAGAATTGTTCCCCCAACGCCTGCGCCCGGTCTACGGTCAGGCCGTTGTCCGGCCCGTCCCGCGGGTCAAAGCTGATGATGTAGTGGTGGCTTTTCACATCTTCCCGCCGCTGGTTTTTCTGATAGCGGAGATTGGCCCGCATACACGCAACGGCAAAATCCTCCCCGTCGCAGTTCAGCGTGGACAGCCGGTAGTCCTCGCGGGGGATAAGCCTGCCGGTTTCATCAAGGACGGGCTTCATGGTAAACTCGTCATGCTCAAAGAGAAGATATTGCTCGGCGGCTCCGTAGTCGGCGTTTTTAGAGTTGATATGCTTGAGTGTTGCCAACCGCGTCACCTACTTCTTGAGGACTTCATACTTGAGGGCGGCAAGGTCGGCTATGGCGGCGCGTACCTCGCCGGACAGTGCATTATAGGGTGCGCCGTACTCGTTCAGATACCTGGCAATCTGGTTGAGGTTGCCGCCAATCCTGCCGTACTCGGCGGCCAGCTTCCCGACAGCGGAGAGCAGTTCGTCATTGACCGCCGACACATGGATAACGGGGCGTATGGTCGCCCGCCGTATCGCCTGCCGGAGAAATTCGGACTGGCTGATACCATAGGGCGCAAGCCGCGCTGTGAAGTCGGCGTATTCATCTTCGGACAGCCGGGTTTTCACAACGCGGCTGCGGTGGGGTGTGTTGTATTTCTTTCGCATGGTCGTGACCTCCTTTCTTGCCGCATGAGCGCGGCGGGGATAAGCGGCGCAAGCCGCAAAGCAGGGTTTGGGGAAGGCACTCCCCAACAAGTTTCCCGCGAGGGGCAAAACCGCAGAATTGCGGATTTTGGCACCGTGGTAGAAACTTGCTCTGTAACTGCCGCAGACTGCCCCTGTCGGTTTTTTCCGTACATAGAACGGACAGGACAGGGCTTCCGACTCGCTATGGGCGGTCTTTTTTCCTTTCCGCTAAAGATACATTTCAAAGGCCGCCAGCTACCCGCTGGACGGGGATTTTTCAAAATTTCTTTCGCTTCTGTAATCCGGGTAGCAGGATTTTGGCAACCAGCGGGGCAGAGAATTTTTCCTTTCACTCCCTACACCACCGCGCTTTGAAATTTGCCAAACGGAACGGCTTATTTTCTCTTTGCTTCTTACTACGGACAAAAATCAAAAATGCCAAACGCCGGGGCAGAAAAGTTTCCCCCTCACTTACTACTACAATCTGAACAGGGCGAAATGGCCGGAAGCGGAACCGGGCAACAAAAAAAGCAGTAAATCTTTTTCAGACTTACTGCTTTCGCTGGCCGCGCCGGTGGCGGCTGGTATTCAGTTTTGAAAACTCATTTCATATTGGTATGATAAACGGAGAGTTATTGCGTTATGTTTTCAAAAGGAAATGATTGCTCCTTGAATATATCCCACAAAATATGCAATCGCTATACTTATCGCAATGCAGCATATACATAGTATTTCAGCAATAACCTTTTTCCCGGTTATTTTGTTTACAGACTTGCCGTAGTCAATAGTAGCCCATACCATTGAAAGTAAAAATAGAATTGCAATCCAATGAGTATGAAACGACAGTCCCATGCTAACAAATACATAGTTTGTGATGATGTAAAAGATGCTTCTAACTACAACTTCCGTCACTGTTGAAAGCTGATTTTTCATAAAACCTCTTGCCTCCTTAATTTCCTGTTTACTATCGGTCAAAGCGAAACTTGAACAGTGCGGCAATTAACTTCTGCTTCACATATTCCTCAACCTCGGCGTTGACTTTCCCGTGTACTTTGGAACAGTAGCGGATATATCCGGCGTAGTGGGAAAGAACGGTGTCGATTGCGTCCGGGTCGCCTCATGCGCCTTGACGATTGTTTCATAGGGGAGAAGTTTATTCATACCGGCTCACCTCCATTTCCTTCCGAAGCCGCTGCAAGGCAAGCTGGATATGCCGCCCCGCTGTGCTGCGTGTCCGGCCGATATGTACGCCGATCACTCTCTGCGGCTGGCGCAGGAAGTAATAGCGGAAAATTTCTTCCTGTGCCTGCTCCGGCAAAAGGGCAAGGGCAGCGGCAAGTTCCGCATGGTACAGAACGGCGGTCTGGCCGCAGGCGGTAAAAAGGTATTCTTCAAGCTGTTCCGGCTCGGCAAGCTGGACAAACTTCTCATTCATCAAATAGTCAAGGGAAACTTCCCGTTCCCACCTCCGGCGCATCTTCAAAATTTCATCTATGGCGGCGTGACGAATGACAACCTTGCAAAAGGCGTTAAAGGTGTACTGGATATGCACTTTGTAGGCTTCATCTTCGGTCATGGAAATTCCCCCTCTCTGATAATAGTGCGGGGCGGCAGCACTTTTTGCTGTCGCCTTGATTGCCTGTCTGCAAAGGCGGGCGGGGCTGTCAACGGCGGCGCGTATGCGCCGTTCATCTTGACCGTTGACTGGCTCGACTGGCTTTGCTATTCCGTTATCTCTTTCAGTTATTGTCAAAGGAAATGTAGATAGTTAGACTATTGGGTATGTAGCTGATACTTAACCACTTTTCGTCGTTTGATAAAAGCGTCCCGATAGAAACATAGTTTTCTCCCTCGATTTCCTCTGATACATTTTCAATTACGGAAAAGCCTTCTTGGTTCAAAAGCTCCATATACTCGTTATAGTCGTTTTCGCTAATGCCGGTAAGGTTGATATTGCAATTCTCATGTTCTGTATCAAGTGTAGCCCATGCAACCGTACCAGGCGCAACAGGAAGCCCCTCTGTGTACTCATTCGCAGGCCAAACACCCTCGTCCAATTTTGTAACACTATTAGATTGCGTATTGTTCTCATTGCTTGTCGGTGTAGATGATGTATTTTGATTAGAACACGCAGCCAAAAAATCATAACCATGATTGTGAATACAGAAATATACTTCTTCATTGGTTACCTCCTGTTTTTGTGTATGGTTCGGATAATTAACAAAATAGCAATAGCTGTTGTTGCAAACCCAATAGCCAAAAGGATTTGCGAAATATCAAAGGCAAACGCGCCTCAATCTGTATATTTGTTGTCGCGTCGGCTTGTCCGATTGCTCCTTCTGGTACTTTTCCTGATTGTGTAACAGCATATACCGAAAAGGCAGCAGCCGCGATAACAAGCGCAGCAAGAGTAGAAATGATACCGTTCCTTTTTTTCGATTTGGTGTTATCAATGCCAAACTGTTCTGCGGTGCTGTCTGCAAATTCTTTTGGCGTCCCCAAACGCTGGATAATCTGCTGCTCTGTTTCTCCATGCTCCATAGCAGACGCAAAAACTTCATTCAAGTCACGTACAACCTCTTTTTTCATTTTGCGTGGTAAAGATAGTTCCTTTTCAACCTGTTTGATATATTGTTCTTTCATTTGGATACCCTCGCTTGTTGATAACTTTCTATAAAGCCGTTTACGCAGTTTTCATAGCTTGACCAAAATAAGATTAGTTCATCAAGTACATTCCTGCCTTTATCCGTTAAAGAATAATACTTTTTTGAGCCGCCATTTGCCGCAGCCGGAGCCAATCGGCATTTGATTAGTTCTGCTTCCTGCAAACGATACAAAATGGGGTAAATGGTTCCCTCTTTCGCATATCCCAAAACAGACGCACTATTGTTCAATTCAGTTATAATTTCATATCCATAAGTCTCCTTGCGTCCGATTAGGCATAAAAGTATCATTTCCAGAGAGCCTTTTTTGAATTGCTGGACATATTTGTTATTCATATCGTCGCCTCTCTTTAGCTTTGCTATTTAGGCTCGCTAAGTAGCAACTATATTATATCTCTTCCGAAGTATCAGAGTCAATAGGCTTAACGAAAAAGTTACAAGATGTCTGTGTAAGGTAATGACAGAATAGCGGTGTGCTGGCGAACTATGCTTTATTTTGTTTTTTATCTAAATCATTCAATAGGGCGGTAGCATCCCTATTGGCAAGGGGATTCCAAAAGGGAACAGCGTTCTCCTTTGTCTGGGGTGTTCAGAGGGGATAGTGTTCCCCTTTGACCGGAAGAATCCAAAGAAACCGGCGGTTTCGTGGCACACGATTTTCCGTAGGAAAGTCTAGTGTGTTATACCTTTGTGGAGCAGATGGCAGCCGGAATTGTAGCACACCCTGAAAAGTGTGGCCACAGTTGCGGCGTTCTGGCGGGAAAGGTTGCCCCTTGCGGGGCAGCATAAGCGACAGAAAAAGGCTGGCAGGCGGTGCGGGCAAGCACTGTCTGTCAGCCGTGTCATTTGCGGAACAAAGGTATATCAAAGCCCCCGTCAGCCGCTGCTTCCCATCGTATCAGAACCACCACGGCAGCTTTCCGCGCAGGCTGTCCATCGCCTCGCCCTCCACCTTCTTTGTCCAGCTCTCGCTGAGATGGAAATGGAGCGCCGCGCCGATCAGCGGGTGCTCGATTCCATCGGTAAAGCCATAGCGGTACAGCAGATAGGTCTGCTCTCTGGCTGTCAGCTTGTCCAGCGCCGCATACAATTCTATCAGCTGCTCTTTTTGGATATAGATTTGCTCCGGCGTTTGGGTGTGAGGGTCGGCTATGGCTTCGATCCGCAGCATCCGTTCATCCTCTGAGAGAACGTCATCCAGATATACTCTCTGGAAGCCGGGGCCGTCTTTCTTATCCACCATCCGTTGCTCAAATAAACCGAGGGCGGCGCGGATGCAGTCCGTCATGGCGTTGCGGAGCGCCGGTGCTGCATAGGTCAGAAATTTCATGCCCCGTCCGGCATCAAACAAAGGGATCGCGTTCAGCAGGCCGATACTTCCCTCCTGCATCAAATCATCCAAATCAATTCCAATATCATTTTCATCCAGCCCCATGTTTCGGTATTGCTCCAGCGCAATTTTTCGGATGAATCCCAGATTCTTTTCCAGCAGAATGTCACGGGCAGCCGTATCCCCTTTCTGTGCCAGTCTGCACAGCTGCTCATTGCTCCGGGTCGGCATTTTGCTTCTCCTGCGCGTGGTCTAAGGTGGATTGGAGAAATTCCGTCAGCGCCTGACCGAACTTGTCTAATGCTTCCTTTTGCACACCGTCCATCCCCGCTGCGCTCTGGGTGACGGCGGCGGAAATCATTTCGGGCGTGATGGTCGGAGTATGAACATCCGCCCCTTTGGTGAGTTCGGTAAACATCTGCTGAGTGATGCCCTTGGTCAAGGACTGCGCTGCTGTGAAATCGTTGCCGATCTCTTTCTTCACTTCCCGCAGCGCCGCCATAAATGTGTTCTGTATCATCGTCAGGTCTGCCTGATATACGGGAACTTTCTGCCGGTTGACAGTTCTGGCCGCCTGCACCGCAGCGTCTGTTTTATTGTTTCGGCGCAGCATGGCGCTGAGAGTAGTAAGCATCTGGTTCTGTCCGGCGAAACCGGCGGCCAGCGTATCGTCAAAATATTGCTCAATCATATAGGTGACTTCTGCAAAGCGAGGGCTTTCCAAAAGGCGGTTGACGATCTCTGCATTGGCTTTTCCGGTGTACAGATTCCGCGCCGCCTGCACCGACAGGCCCAGTTCTTCAATATCAAAATTTGTCCGGTCGGGCGTGTTGACTTCCCCCAGCAGGAAATCTGTGGAGACTTCAAACACTTTCGCAATGCGGAGCAAATGTTCTGTGCTGATCTTATCAGTCTTACCGCTGACAAACCGGCTGATGGCGCTCTCGGTGCTGCCGATGCGGGTCGCCAGCTGTGCTGGGTAATTTTATGTTCCTTCATAAGCTCCTGCATCCGCTGCCGGATATTGCCGGGCAGATAGGCTCCCTCCATGTGACGCACCTCTCTTCTGAAAACTCTCTTTATCCATTATACCTGATAAAACCAGCGCGGGCAAATGCTTTCCGCTGGCTTCGCCGCTCTGAGGTCTTGCATTTTTGCAAGATTTCAGGGCGGCGTTTTTTCATTTCTTGCACTTTTAGCGGATTTTTCGGTTTATAGGCTTTTTCCCCGTATATTCAGGCAGACGGGCAGATACCGTCAATAAATAATGGAGGACAAAGCCTATGAATTTATTTGAAACTGTAAAATCCGCTGTCACCGTGAAGCAGGCCGCCGAATACTACGGCTGTAAGGTCAACCGGGGCGATATGATCTGCTGCCCCTTCCACGATGACCGGCATCCCAGCATGAAGCTGAACAGGGATTATTTCTATTGCTTTGGCTGCGGGGCTACCGGGGATGTGATCGATTTTGTGGCGCGGCTGTTCGGCCTGAGCAGCTACGAGGCCGCAAAGAAGCTGGCCTATGACTTTGGCATCGACCCGGACAAGCCCCCGGCAGCGATGGCTTTGAAAAAGCCCTATCCGCTGGCGCGGGCTTTCCGCAACGATGAGATACACTGCCAGCGGGTGCTCTGCGATTATCTGCATCTGCTGGAACGCTGGAAGGTCGAATATGCCCCGCAATCGCCGGAGGATGAACTGGATGACCGCTTTGTGGAAGCCTGTCATATGATCGAGTATGTAAATGATTTGTTGGACGTTCTCATGTTTGCGGAACTGAAGCAGCGTGTGAAAGCGGTGGATATGCTGCTGAAGGACGGCACTATCACCGCGCTGGAGCAGCGGCTCAGACGTCTGGAAAAGGAGGTGCAGCACCGTGGCGAAGAACGAGCAATCGCGTGAGGCCAACCAGCCCATCTGGTTTGACGGCAAGAGTATCAATGAAGCCTGTTTTGTGATGATTTTCTCGGCAGACACAAAATCATCTACACAAACGGGGCTTTTTTCACGCCTGATGGCCGCGTGACCGATGAGCTGCCACTGCGTGGAGAAATTTTTGAGGAACTGAAATGCTGTGCGGTCAGCAATATCCCCCGCAAAATCAGCAATATCGTGGAGCTGATGAAGCTGGCGGCGCTGGTAGAGGATTTCCCGCCGGAGGCTGACCGCATTCATCTGGCAAACGGCACGTTGTTTCTGGATGGCTCCTTTACGGAGGGAAAACCGGACATCGTGCGTTGCGCCTGCCGGTGGCTATAATCCCGATGCGCCCACGCGACCCGCTGGCTGGCTTTTCTGGATGGGCTTCTTTACCCGGAGGACATTCCCACTTTGCAGGAATATATCGGCTACTGCCTGATCCCCAGCAACAAGGGACAGCGCATGATGGTCATTAAGGGCAATGGCGGCGAGGGTAAGAGCAGATCGGCGCGGTGCTGTCCGCCCTGTTCGGCAGCAACATGAAGGACGGCAGCATCGGCAAAATTTCCGAGAACCGTTTTGCCCGCGCTGATCTGGAACACATTCTGCTGTGTGTCGATGATGATATGCGGATGGAGGCCCTGCGGCAGACCAACTATGTCAAATCCATCGTCACCGCACAGGGTAAAATGGATTTGGAGCGTAAAGGCAAGCAGAGCTATCAGGGATGGATGTGCGCCCGGCTGCTGGCATTCAGCAATGGCGACTTGCAGGCTCTCTTTGACCGCAGTGATGGCTTTTATCGGCGGCAGTTGGTGCTGACCGCCAAAGAGAAACCTGCCGACCGTGTGGATGATCCCGACCTGGCAGAGAAGATGAAGGCCGAGGTGGAGGGCATTCTGCTGTGGGCTTTTGCGGGATTGCAGCGGTTGGTAGCGAACAACTTCAAGTTCACCGAGAGCCAGCGCACCAAAGAGAACCGGGAGGCCGTCAAGCGGGACAACAATAACGTGTTTGATTTCTGGAATCCGAGGGCTATATCCGGCTGAAAGCGGATGCGTCCATCAGTCAAAGGATTGCTACGACATTTACCGGATGTGGTGCGAGGAAAATAGCCTGACTGCACTCAAACGCCGCAGCTTCAGCGATGCGCTGGTGGCAGCCTGCGGTAAGTACAATCTGGAACACTGCAACACGATTACCAATTCGGCAGGACGCCGGGTATGGGGCTTTATGGGGATCGAGGCAGTGGCAAGGCCGCATATAAACGAGTTTACGGACGCTTCACAGTGTACGTACGTACCGGAAGACTGGCGGGATTGATTTCCGATCTGGTCGCCGGTACGTATGTACGCAGCGATTGACCCTGTTACCTCATATATTGTAGAGGCGCTTCATTTGGATAAAGTGGTCGTGCCCATTTTGGGTACACCTATTTTGATGTGTAAAAGTGGTTATGGATATTTTGTCCACCACCAGAACCGTGAAATTCTTCGCGCTTTTGTGCTGTGAAGTAGGTGTGGTCATTTTGACCACACCTGAAGCGGTCAGTAAAAGCGGTGATTTTGCAGGCATATTTTAGAGCAATCTCAAAACAGCGAAATGTTTCTCTTTTATCCGTATACAGTTCGTCGGATGGCGGCTCACGGAACGACGTACAGATTGCAGCATTTTGTGACAATACAGCCCGAACAGTGAAAAGTCCCGCATTTCTGTGAAGTCGAATATTCCGCCGTTGACCAACGATACGCAGGGAATCATTTCTATCGCAAAACAGCATTTGCACAAATTTCACCATTGACCAAAGCCGGTGCGCTCCCCAGCGTAGCCGGTTCTTTTTATGACGCAACCGAAAATCATGTTTTATCTATCAAGTGACAAAGGGCTTCACTTGCGAAAATGGAGGAATATATTTTATGAAGTCAAGTATCCGAAACGAAATCAAGGCGCAGATCATCCGCGCCGGTTACACCATGCAGGAAGTCGTTGACCAGCTGCACGATGAGTATGGGTGGAGCGACAGCGTATCCAATCTTTCCGGAAAATTGCAGCGGGAATCGCTGCGGTATCGGGAGGCCGTGGAGTTGGCTGACGTGCTGGGATATGACATTGTCTGGCAGAAACGGAGGGATTGAGTATGGAAAAAGCACAATACGCGATTATGCGATTTGCCAAATATAAGGGGCCTGAAATCGGCAATATCGAGGCCCATAACGAGCGCACAAAGGAAAAGTACGCCAGTAATCCCGATGTGGATACCAGCCGAAGCAAGTACAACTTCCATCTGGTCAAACCGCCCGGCAAGTACCGGCCGAGTCAGAGAGGCAAATTGCCGCTGCCGGATGCCGTACCCGGAAAGACAGTATCCGTATGATCGAGACGCTGTTCACAGCCAGCCCGGAGTTCTTTAAGGGAAAGAAACGGGCGGAAATTCGGGTATTTTTCGAGGAAGCTCTGCACTTTTTGGAACAGCATCAGTCCAAAGAGACAATTATATCCGCCGTGGTGCATATGGACGAGAAAACGCCCATATGCACCTTTGTTTTGTCCCTTTGACGGAGGATGCAGCTCAGCGCCAAAGACATCATGGGCAATAAAAAGAAGCTGACCTGGTGGCAGGATGAGTTTTGGAAACACATGGTCAAGAAGTTTCCAGATTTGGAGCGTGGCGAGAGCGCCAGCCTGACCGGGCGCGACCATATCCCGCCCCGCGTATTTAAGGAGATGACCAGACTGACCAAACAGAAAAGCAAACTGGAGGATCTGCTCACTGGAATCAATCCCTTTAACGCCAAAAGCCGGGCGGAGGAAATCTGCAAGATTCTGGATACCTATATTCCCAGCGTGGAGAAGATGGACACACTGCTGCGGAAATATGGCGTAGCTTCACGAAAACAGCATCCGAAAACAAAAAGTTGAAAACGAAAAATGCCGAACTGGAAGAATCTCTTGCATCGGCGCAGAAGGTCAGCACCCTAAAGCAGATCGAAGACCTCAAGCTGCGGCGCGACTATGACAGTGCCGTGGCGATTTTGGAACAGATACCGGCAGAAGTTTTGAACATCTATGCGCAGAGCAGCCATAGAGGAAAGGAGCGGCCTATTGAGCAAAGTTTATGATGATCCGAAATATAATGCGGCATTTGACCGCTGTGTTGATGTGATGGCGCGGCTGTTGCAGAAGTACGGGCCACAGCTGTTGGGGCAGATGCAGGAGACTGAGAAGGATGGCCGTACACAGTCTGCGGCATCAGGAAAGCAACCCGTTCCTGTGTATCAGGAATTTGACAAAGCCGCTTGATATAAATTAAATTTACACGTTGCGTATTTGTTTGGCGTATGCTATAATAAATACGCAACGTGTATTTTTGCTTTATGGGGTAAATGAAATGGACTGCAAAACCAAAATAAAAGAATTGCGGGAAAGCACTGGCATGAATCGCAAGGAATTTTGTAAATATTTTCAGATTCCCTATCGGACTGTGACAGAATGGGAACTGGATAACCGCCATGCGCCGGAATATGTACTCCGTTTGTTGGAGTACTACATTCAGAATGAAGGTCTGGCGAAGAAGAAAGTAACGGATGAATGTTTAGAGCTGGAAGAAAGGGGCGGCCTGCATGAAGAAAACTAAAACAAAATGTTATCTCTACACACGGGTATCTACATCCATGCAGGTGGACGGATATAGTCTGGATGCTCAGCGAGACAAACTGCGGAAATACGCTGAATACGAAGATATGGTAGTGGCTGGTGAATATTCTGATGAAGGCTTTTCCGGCAAGAATATTCAGGGCAGGCACGAATTTCAGCGGATGCTGCAAGACATTCAGGACTGCAAAGACGGTGTGGAATATGTGCTGGTGTTCAAGCTGTCCCGGTTTGGCAGGAATGCCGCTGACGTTCTGAATTCCTTGCAGCTGATGCAGGATTTCGGTGTCAATCTGATTTGTGTGGAAGACGGCATTGACAGTTCCAAAGATTCCGGCAAGCTGATGATTTCTGTCCTTTCTGCGGTGGCAGAGATAGAGCGTGAAAATATTCGGACACAGACGATGGCCGGACGGGAGCAGAAAGCCCGTGAAGGAAAATGGAACGGTGGCTTTGCCCCTTATGGATACCGCCTTGAAAAAGGCGAACTGTTGATTGCTGAGGATGAAGTGGACGTGATCCGCACCATCTTTGACCGCTATATTCACACCAACGATGGTGTCAGTGGCGTGGCAAAATATCTGAACCGGCAGGGCTTTGTGAAGAAGTTAAGGCAGAACGGCACCATTCCCGGTTTTTCTGCCAGCTTTGTGAAGAGTATCATTGATAATCCGGTATATATGGGAAAAATCGCCTATGGCAGACGCCGGACAGAGAAGAAGATCGGCACACGGAATGAGATGCACGTAGTTGAGCAATCGGAGTTCCCTGTGTACGAGGGGAAGCATGAGGCTATCATTTCAGAAGAAGATTGGAACCTCGCGCAGGAAAAACGGAAAATCAATGCTTACCGGCGTGAGAAAGTCAATGACCCTACCCACGCACATATCTTGTCCGGTATTCTGAAATGCCCCTGCTGCGGCAAAAGCCTGTACGGGAATATTGCGAAAGCCCACAGCAAGGACAAAAAAGACCCGCTATTACTATTACTGCAAGAATACGGTGACGCCAACAGGCCACGAGTGTACCTTCCGGCTGAATATTGAGCAGATGGAAATGAACCGCATGGTAGCGTCAATCATCTCTGCTATGGTCAGTGACCCACGGTTTGCGGATGCAATCAAGGCGAAAATCGGCTCCGCTGTCGATACGAACGATTTGGAGAAGCAGCTGGAAGCATTACAGGCGCAGCTTCGGCAGACATTAGGCACAAAGGCCCGACTGGAACGGCAGATGGACGGTTTAGATGTGAATGACCCGTATTATGACCGGAAAATTTCTGATTTGCAGCGCCGATATGACGAGCAATATGGCGCAATAGATGAGATTGAAGTCAGATTGACGATGTGCAAAGCCAGATACGGAGTATCCGGCAGGAGAAGATTTCGGGTGATAATATCTACCGCCTGTTGCTGGCATTCGATCAGGTCTATGAAGCAGCCTCCGAAGTGGAGCGGAAGGAGTTCATGCGGGCGTTTATTGAGCGGATTGAGTTATTCCCGGAAAAGCAGCCGGATGGCAACTGGATTAGGAAGATTATCTTCAACTTCCCTGTCCCGGTGAATGGAACAGAAGTGAAAGAATTGCCCTTGGAAAATGAAACAATAGTCGAGACGGTATGTTTGCTGGTGAAATAACATGAAACCACTCATCCACATCTACGGCGCGTCCGGCTCCGGGACGTCTACGCTGGGGCGATACCTGGCGGAGCAATTTCAGTATGCCTTCCTCGACTCAGACGACTATTTCTGGCTGCCCACTGACCCGAAATTCACGACAAAGCGCCCCATTGAGCAGCGTGTGCCGCTCATACGGCAGGACATTGCCGCCGCAAAAAACGGTGCTGTCCTCTCCGGCTCGCTCGTCGGCTGGGGGGATGCTCTCATCCCGGATTTCACGCTGGCGGTGCGCGTTGTGACCGACACATCCACCCGGATGGCGCGTATAAAACAACGTGAGTACGCGCGGTTTGGCGCGCGCATTCTGTCGGGCGGCGATATGTACGACCATCATCAGGCATTTTTGCAGTGGGCCGCCGGTTATGATGACGGCGGGCTTGACACGCGCAGCGCTGTGCTGCATAATGAATGGCAGAAGCAGCTTGCCTGCCCGATCCTGACGGTGGACGGCACTGCGCCCCTGGCCGAGACCGCCGCCCGTGTGGAGGAATTGCTATGCTCTGCAAACTGACCCCCGAAGAAGAAGTGCGTATGCACATACTTTTGAAAGGCATCGCCGATGACCCGAACGCGCTGGAAATGCAAAAATTCATCCAGCACGGCAGCGTGACCACCTATGAACACTGTCTGCGCGTCACCCGCATCGCGTTCTGGCTCAACATCCATCTGCACGCCCGCGCGGATGAGCCAGCCTTGTAAAGGGGGCGTTCCTGCACGATTTTTACCTGTACGACTGGCATAATTGCAGCAACATCACCCATTGGCACGCTTCAAGCATGCTCGTATTGCACGCTACAACGCCGAAACCGTGTTCAAACTGACCGACAAGGAAAAAGACATCATCCAGAGCCACATGTGGCCGCTGAACCCCACCGACATGCCCCACAGCCGCGAGGCCGCGCTTGTCTGCATGGCCGACAAGATGTCGTCGAGCTATGAGACGGTGCTGGAACGGAAGGCGAAAAGAAAGAAATAAAACACTTCTTGGCCCCCCTGCTCCCCTTCTGGCGCAAGCGCCATCTCACCCATATTGGGGGAGCCTGTCTCGCAGAGGGAGGCAAGATATTATGGAGGTAACACCATGCCCGATCAATACACCCGCACACGTGCCCAGTTGGGCACACCCGCACTGGACGTGCTGCGCCGCGCCCATGTGGCCGTTTTTGGCATCGGCGGCGTCGGCGGGCAGGCTGTTGAGGTACTGGCCCGCAGCGGGGTAGGGGAGTTGAGCCTGTTTGACAGCGACACCGTCGCACTTTCCAACCTGAACCGCCAGCTTGTGGCGCTGCACTCAACGCTGGGGCAGTACAAGTCGATGCCATGCGCCCGCATTGCGGACATTGACCCTACCATCATCGTGCACGCCAACCGCATGTTCTACAATGCCGAGAACGCCCCGGACGTCGACCTGACGCAGTTTGACTACGTGCTGGACTGCATCGATACGGTCAGCGCCAAGCTGCTGCTGATCCGTTGCTGCAAAAAGGACGGGGTGCCGATCCTGTGCAGCATGGGCGCAGCCAACAAGCTGGACCCGACGGCGTTCCGCGTGGCCGACATTGAAAAAACCACCGTGGACCCGCTGGCCAAGGTCATCCGCCTCGAGTGCCGCAATCGCCGTCTGGGCAAGGTGAAGGTCGTCTTTTCGGAGGAGCAGACCCTGCCGCCGCTGCAGGAGGAAATCGAGGAAGCCC
>ENA-OQCS01001127-OQCS01001127.1-human-gut-metagenome-genome-assembly--contig:-NODE-1127-length-14266-cov-2.146686_pt1 | contig 14266 bp, 14 predicted proteins | sample MGYA00242757_ERZ504575 | MGnify/ENA primary metagenome ERZ504575 (study PRJEB26092, sample SAMD00036297) | human gut metagenome | host: Homo sapiens | study: EMG produced TPA metagenomics assembly of...
CCTGCTGGCCAGCGCGGTACGCTGCTGCATCGATTCTTCTTTTATGATGTCACCGATACCGGTATGGACTTTTCCATAGTATTGAGTATATGCGTGGACGTATGCCTACGGACAGTTCGATACGCTGTGCCCGCCGCTTGCAAATCTGTTTTTCTATGTGTTGTATTTGCTTGTGCCAAAGACACAATCAGCTACGTGGACGGAGTCGTATATCTCGTCTCTCAACATGAGGGGAACAGAACGGGATTTGCGTTTACAGCAAGCGACGATGATGCTGTTTGTCGTCTTTGTTATCGTGGTGGTCTTAGGAATTGTATCGATGACAGAACGCCTGACGCGCAGCTGCGGGGGGCGGAAAAGCTGCTGGCATTCTGTGCAGTGTTCAGCTATGGGGTACTGTACGGCTTGGAACGCGGCAATATTCTGCTGCTGTGCTGGCCGTTAATGGCATTTTTTATCCTGTACCGCAATTCAGAAAAACCACTTTTGCGGGAGCTGGCCTGTCTGGCACTGGCGATTGCCGAGATGTTGGACAGTATCCCTATTTTTGCAAGAAGAATCTCCTTCCGTCACGGACTGGGGTGGGCGATTCTCGGGATGGCGGCGGGAAAATTGTGCGGTTCACTGTATTATTTTGCTACAGAACTGCACCGGACGGTGCAGTAATTTAGAACAAATGCGGCGGGACACAGGATGGGACGCTGCGAGGGGCAAGGACTGAAATGCCTGTGTGACGGGAACAATGGTTTTGCATAAAGGCAGGATGAGTAAAATGAAGCAGATGACAGTTTATTTAAAATGTGACAGAAGCGCGGAGGTTCAGGTACAGGATGTATTTCTAAGGATGTGGCTGAGATCCGCTGCCGGGACAAAGTATTGTCGGCAAAATTAAATGCCATCAAGGTCTGCCATTTTCCAAAAGAAGGGGGAAAGCGCTGCGTGATCAGCTGCCTGAAGCTGGTGCGTCTCATGGAGGAACTCTGTCCGGAAATCGATGTGCAGGTGGTAGGAGAGACAGATGTACTGGTGGAATGGATCAGCGTGGATCCGTACAAAGGCTGGCAGCAGTGGAGCAAGGCTGCGTTCGTGTGCCTGATCAGCTTCTTCGGGACGGCATTTACTATTATGGCATACCATAATGATGTGGGGATCAACGAAGTGTTTACCGAAGTGTACCGGATGTGCATGGGTGCGGAACCCGGAGGAATTAATACGCTGGAAGTGGCATATTCTGTGGGACTGGCGGCAGGTATCATTGTGTTCTTCAATCATATCGGAGGCAGGCGGTTGACGAAGGATCCGACACCCGTGGAAGTGTCTATTAAAAATTATGAGACCGATGTGGAGAAGACGCTGATCGAGCAGGCGGGAAGAGAAGGCAGGGAGATCGAGGGGGATAGTTAGGGGAGCTATAAGAGCTAAAGGAAGATATAGGAAATGTCCGGAATGGGTTGACATAGTAAGAGGTGGAGGCTATAATCAATATCGTGATGTAATAAATTTGTAACAATTCGTAAAAGGAATTTAACTGAAAGGTTTTATGATAAAAAATAAGAAAAACAGACAGATAAGAATAATTGCAATGGGAATGGCACTTTGTGTACTGGCATCTCCGATGCCGGCATCAGCGGCAGAAAGCAGCGTTCTGATGGCATCCGGTGGTGTGGCGTCGGTTTTGGAAATGGAACGTTCCCTGGAAGAATACATTCAGATCGCCCAGGATGCGCAGGGAGCTTCCTGGGGATATACGAATATCGGTGTAGCCAATGTAGAGTCCGGTAATCTGAATATCAGAGCAGTGCCTTCTACAGACGGTAAGCTGGTGGGTAAGCTGCCCAAGGATGCTGCATGTGAAGTCATCGAGACGAAGGACGGCTGGTGCCATATCAAGTCTGGTGAAGTGGAAGGCTATGTAAGCCGGGAGTTCTTACACACCGGACCGGAGGCTACGATCCGTGCGGCACAGCTGGTACATACGGTGGCAATTGCCAATACGGACGGACTGAATGTACGTCAGGAACCCAACACCTCCAGCGAGATCGTGACGCAGGTAGGACAGGGCGAGGAAATGGAATATGTGGAGACCGGTGCCGACGGTTGGGTGAAGATCTCCATCGATGGTGAGGATGCTTATGTGTCCCAGGAATTTGTCACAGTGGAGGAGAAACTGGATACTGCCATTACCATGACGGAGCTGCTCTACGGTCAGGGCGTATCCGATGTGCGCGTAGACCTGGTGGAATATGCGAAACAGTTCGTGGGTAACCCTTATGTATGGGGGAGGGACCAGCCTGACCAAGGGAGCTGACTGCTCCGGTTTTGTGTTGTCAGTGTTCAAAAATACGGTATTGCCTGAGTCATTCTTCCAGAGCGCAGGCAAACGAAGGTACGAAGATCAGCGCTTCGGAGTTAAAGCCGGGAGATCTGATCTTCTACGGTAACGGCAAAGGTAACATCAACCATGTAGCAATTTATATCGGCGGAGGACAGGTCATCCATGCCAGCAGTCCGAAGACCGGTATCAAGATCAGTAGTTATAAATACCGTACTCCCGTGAAATGTGTCCGCGTGATTCAGGATTGATAGGATTCAGGATTGATATAGGATAGAATTTAAAGTGTAAAGGCATTGTGCGTCTGGTGGCGGGCAATGCCTTTTTGGCATTTGGAAGGATGCTTTTATAATTGCGTTTCCATGGGAACTGTGATACTATTTTTATATGTCTAAGAAGGTGCCGGAATGGGTACAGCAGCAAATAGAATGAAACGAATTGGGTGATGGACATGCGCAAAGTAGCTTTGATCACGGACGGTTGGAGACGTCTGTTCACATATGCCTTACCGGCGGGAATCCTGCAGAGGATCCGGGAGACCGGCGAGGATGTCAATCTGTACATTTTCAATAGTACAGGTAACTGGAGCCGGGATGCCGGATACAACAAGGCAGAGTACAATATTTACAATTTGCCGAACCTGTCCGATTTTGACGGGATTATTCTGGAATTAAATAATATCAGTTCTCCTGCGGTGCTTGCGGATGTGATCAGCAATGCAAAGCGATCGGGACGGCCTGTGGTATCCATTGCCAATGAACTGGGAGATTTTTATTATGTGGGGATCGATAATTATTCGGCCATGAAGCAGGTCATCGCACATCTTCATGAGGTGCATGACTGTAAAAAGTTCTGGCTGTTAGTGGGAGCACAGGATAATTATGAGAGCAGCTGCCGTCTACAGGGGATGCTGGATTATGCCAAAGAACATAAGATAAAGATCGGCAAGGACGATATCTGGTACGGTTCCTTTGATTATAAGAGCGGACTGGAGGGTTATAAACATCTATGGGACAGGCACAAGGAGCTTCCGGATGCTGTGATCTGCATTAATGACAATGTGGCGGTCGCGGTATGTGAAGCCGCGGCACAGATGGGATTTCATGCGCCGGACGATTTCCGTATCACCGGATTTGATAATTTTGACAAGGCTGGCTTCTACACACCCAGCATTACAACTGTGGGACATATCCGGGAAGAAGCTGCTTACCAGGGGATGGATATACTCCTGCGGCTCTGGGCAGGAGAGAATGTACCCAAATACAACTTCACCGAAACGGAAATGCTGTGGCAGGAGAGCTGTGGCTGTGGAAAGGGCAGCAGCCGGGATGCGAGAGCGCATCTGAAGGATCAGATCATGTACGGTGTGGAGAGCGAAGAATTCGATGAGGAAGTACTCTCCATGGAAGCGGAAATGATGCAGTGCAATACGGTGGAGGAGATGATGTATTGTATCCCTCAATGCATTCCTTCCCTGAAATGCGATGCTATGTATCTTGTACTGGATGATCATCTGAACGCTTATAAAAAAGAGGCGGAAAAAAGTATTCACCTGGATGCGGCACCTTCGGACGAAGGTTTTTATGTACACGGTTATCCGAGGAAGATGCAGATGACCTTTGCCTATGAGAGAGACCAGAGACTGGATCTGGACAGACAGGAAGTGGACGGAATCTTCCCCACATTTGACTATCCGAAGCCGGGAAGGATTTTCTGTTCCTGCCGCTGCATTTCGGAGAGCGCACGGTGGGGTATGTGGTCATCCGTAATGCGGTCTATCTTATGGAGAAGCAGTACCTGTTCCAGATCATGAACGCATTGACCCGTTCCATGGAGAATCTTCATAAAAAAGAAATGCTCGCATATATGAATAAAAAATTATCCTCGTTGTATATCATGGATACCCTGACCGGTATGTATAATCGGATGGGATACCAACAGTTGGGAGAGAAAGCGTTCCGGATCTCGAGACGGAATGGTCGCAGACTGTTGATCCTGTTTGTCGATCTGGACAGGCTGAAATATATCAATGATACGTTCGGCCATGAATATGGCGATATGGCCATCTGTGCGGCGGCCAGGGCATTGATGCAGTGCAGCAGCGTGATGCGGTGCCTGCCAGGACCGGCGGCGATGAATTCGTCGTGGTACAGACGTATCAGTCCGATGAAGCCTCGAGAGATCTGGTTTGTCGGATCCGCAGAACACTGGAGGCGGAAGGAAAGCACAGAAGCTACCATTCCCGCTGACCATGAGTATCGGAACGGTAGTGACAGATCCGGACAGCAATCTGACCTTTGCAGATTATGTAAAACAGGCTGACAGCCTGATGTATGAAGAAAAAGTACAGAAACGTGCTGCCAGAAAATAAAAAGTGTATTTACAACAGAAGATTATTGTGCTATATTGAAACAGTATGATTAGCCGATGCTCAGATTACGGACACTCCGACCTTAGTCTTAGTATCAGGCGTTTAAAAAACAGGAGGAAAAAGAAATGATTTCTAAGGAAAAGAAAACAGCCATCATGAACGAGTATGCAAGAACCCCCGGTGACACCGGTTCACCTGAGGTACAGGTAGCAGTCCTGACTGCAAGAATCCAGGAGCTTACCGATCATCTGAAGGAGAACCCCAAGGATCATCATTCTCGTCGTGGTATGCTGAAGATGGTAGGTCAGAGACGTGGTCTTCTGGATTACCTGAAGAAGAAGGATATCGAGAGATATCGTGCATTAATCGAGAAGCTTGGCTTAAGAAAATAATGCTGACTGGTGAGCGGGGTCTGCCGATTACATCGGCGCTCCGCTTTCTCTGTGTATGTGATGACAGATATTCTGTCATTGCTTTGGGTAACAAGCGGTATGGAAGTGAGCCCCGAGACCGCTGAAAAGGGTATGTTGGGAAAAGCAACATGAATTTTTCAGTAGTTTCGGTAATCCTCCAGACCGTGGAAATATTTATTAAATTATTTATATCGTAGAGTGATAAGAGTGTCCCATGAGGAACACAAAAGATAAAGTCACGTACGATGGATAGGAGGAATTTATGTATCAAAGTTACAAGATGGATCTTGCAGGCAGACCTCTGGTGGTTGATATCAACCGTGTAGGTAAGCAGCAAACGGATGTGCATTCATGCACTATGGTGATACCACTGTTCTCTGTACCGCAACCGCTTCCGAGAAGCCCAGAGACGGTATCGATTTCTTCCCTCTGAGTGTAGAGTACGAAGAGAAAATGTACGCTGTGGGTAAGATTCCCGGCGGCTTCAATAAGAGAGAGGGCAAGGCAAGCGAGAATGCTATCCTGACCAGCCGTGTCATCGACAGACCTATGCGTCCCCTGTTCCCCAAGGATTACCGTAACGACGTAACCCTGAACAACATGGTAATGAGCGTAGATCCGAGTGTCGTCCCGAGCTGGTAGCCATGATCGGTGCTGCTATCGCTACCTGTATTTCTGATATTCCTTTCGACGGTCCCTGCGCTATGACTCAGGTGGGCATGATCAATGGCGAGTTCATCATCAATCCCAGCCAGGAGCAGTGGAAGAAGGGTGATCTGAACCTGACCGTTGCTTCCACCAGAGAGAAAGTGATCATGATCGAAGCAGGTGCTAATGAGATTCCTGAGGCTACCATGATCGAAGCTATCTACAAGGCTCACGAAGTGAACCAGACCATCATCGCTTTCATTGACAAGATTGTAGCAGAAGTCGGCAAGAAGAAGCACGAGTACACCAGCTGTGCTGTTCCCGCTGAAATGTTCGAGGCTATGAAGGAAATCGTATCTCCTGCGGAGATGGAAGAGGCAGTATTTACCGATGACAAGCAGACCCGTGAGGAGAACATCCGCGTGATCATCGACAAGCTGACTGAGGCTTTCGCTGAGAACGAAGAGTGGCTGGCTATCTTAGGTGAGGCTGTATATCAGTATGAGAAGAAGACTGTTCGTAAGATGATCCTGAAGGATCACAAGCGTCCCGATGGCCGTGCGATCACCCAGATCCGTCCTCTGGCAGCAGAGGTAGATATCATCCCCCGTGTACATGGTTCCGCTATGTTCACCCGTGGACAGACACAGATCTGTAATGTATGTACTCTGGCACCTCTGTCCGAGCAGCAGAAGATCGATGGTCTGGATGAGAACGAAGTAAGCAAGCGATATATGCATCATTATAACTTCCCTTCCTATTCCGTAGGTGAGACCAAGCCTTCCCGCGGACCCGGAAGACGCGAGATCGGTCACGGCGCTCTGGCTGAGAGAGCCCTGATCCCTGTACTGCCCAGTGAGGACGAGTTCCCTTATGCAATTCGTACCGTATCTGAGACTTTTGAATCCAACGGATCCACCTCCATGGCTTCCACCTGTGCTTCCTGCATGTCCCTGATGGCAGCAGGCGTACCCATCAAGAAGATGGTAGCAGGTATCTCCTGCGGTCTGGTAACCGGCGAGACAGATGACGATTTCGTACTGTTGACCGATATCCAGGGACTGGAAGACTTCTTCGGAGATATGGACTTTAAGGTAACCGGTACTACCGAAGGTATTACCGCTATTCAGATGGATATTAAGATCCACGGTCTGACCAGACCTATCGTAGAAGGTGCTATCGCAAGATGCCGTGATGCAAGACTGTTCATCATGGATACCTGCATGAAGCCTGCAATCTCTGCTCCCAGAACAGAGGTTGGCAAGTACGCTCCCAAGATCATCTCCATTCAGATCGATCCCGACAGAATCGGTGATGTAGTAGGTCAGCGTGGTAAGACCATCAATGAGATCATTGCACGTACCGGTGTGAAGATCGATATCACCGATGACGGTAAGGTATCTATCTGCGGTACCGATAAGGAAATGATGGATAAGGCTCTGGAGATGGTGAAGATCATCACCACGGATTTCGAAGAAGGTCAGATCTTCAAGGGCAAGGTAGTAAGCATCAAGGAATTCGGTGCATTCATCGAGTTCGCACCCGGTAAGGAAGGCATGGTACACATCTCCAAGATCGCTAAGGAGAGAATCAACCGTGTAGAAGATGTTCTGACCCTGGGAGACGTAGTAACAGTAGTATGCCTGGGCAAGGATAAGATGGGCAGAATCAGCTTCTCCATGAAAGATGTAGCTCAGCAGTAAGCTGAGAGAAATAAAACCGCTGTGGGCGTAAGCCTGCAGCGGTTTTTGCGTGGTAAATTGAGAGTTAGTGAATGATCGTTGGCTAACCGGACGAACTCCCGGAACGAACAGAATGCCTTCCGGAAGCTGTAACGCTCCGAGTGTGAATTACCTAAAGAAGTGGATATAGTATCCCAAATCCGGACGCACGGCTCTAGCGACATCCATGTCGCCGACCGCCTGTCGCGAACATCGTGTTCGCTCCACCCTGAATCCTGACCACTTCTTAATGGAATATCAACACTCTCCGACAAACAGCTTCCGGAAGGCATTCTGTCCGCCCCGGGAGTTCTGTTTTCTTGAATATTCCAGAAATTTGCTTTAAAAATGATTTTCGCAAATTGGCATAAAATTACTTTTCTGATACAAAAACTAGAAAAAATTAAATTCTTTGTACCAAACGGAAGGATAATCATGTCTTTGCGAAAATAATACTGTTTCCAAATGCAAAATGCTATGTTTTTGTACTTTTTTGGCGATTTTGGGGCACTTTGGTACAAAAGCTTTCAAAAACCAGTAGCCCGCAGTTGGGGTAAGGACAAGCAGACTCTAAGCAGCCGTCGGTACTTAGCGAGGGTATTGTCCTCGCTTATGTACCGCTACGGTCTGCGTCCGAAGCGGAAGCGGGTCTGCGGTTCTTAGCCCCAATGCGAGCTACGGGGATTCGAAAGCATTTCTTCACTAACTTTCAATTTACCTTACTTCTTCCGTAATCAGTTCTGCCCACGCTACAGCGAAGCCGGCGCGGTGTGCTACCCGTTGGGAAGCAATGTGGGACATGCTTGTTCCATAATAAGGAATCGTACCTTGAGCCAAAATATCCTGAGCCAGAAGTCTTACTAAAGTTGATCCCACATGCATTTCTCTGGCGTGGAGATACATTGATCCCAATCTGCCAGAACAGGGGACTATCAGCGCTGGCGCCTGCCATACCGAGAATCTCACCGTCCTTTACCGCGGCCATGCCCAAAACATCCGGTGCATCCGGATCGAAAGCAAATGCTTGATCAAAACGATCATCACCACGAAATTGCAGAATAGCATCCTGATCATATCGTATCAGTCAAAATCCCGGGCATCAGATAGCAAAGCCGAAGGAAGGCCAGAAGAGGATATGCCACCAGACTCCGGCAGGAAAAAGGGGTGTACCTGCGCAATACGGGCACCAAACGGAGCCAGCAATTCTTCCAATTCCCGAAGCCGTTTCATGTCAAAAACCATTCTCCCGTCACATCAGCATAACGTTTCCGACATTCTGCCACAATTTCCTCGGAACCGGTAACTAATAATTTCCCATTGACGACAGCAATTTTTAACCTGCAAACCGTCTGTTCCTGAAAACGGCGGCGTCCCTCCTGCGGTACATAAATTGTAAAATGATTTTTGAATCTGCCACATCAGCAGGACTGCAACAGTAGTCCAGTGCCAGCTGGCGGGACAATGCTTCCTGATACATAGATGTCGGAACTCCTTTCACAACGGATCACATTAAACTCTGTGGTTCCCATCCTTTCATTACATGTTTCACGGTATACTCCGCAGCCTCCGCATCCGTCAACTGGTGGGAAAAATCAGCGCGGGTGGCAGGGGAAGCGCCGGGACCGTAGGAAGCGTATTCTCCGTAATAGAAATGTCCATGGGGTTTCTTCCAGTCCTGCCAGCCGGCGGGATGGATGTGTGCCCCCAGTTCACAGTGTAAGAATACGGTCTTCGCCCATTCTCTCCAGGACGTCCCAGGTAGATGGAATGGGGAGGACAGTCGCTCTCCAGGCTGCATTCATGGAAGACATAGCCGTAGGGTTCTTCCATGGGGGTGGAGGCTGCGGTCACATAGCCGTAGATCACTTCATCCTCCGGACTTTCCGGAGGGACCCGGTCTCCGGGAAGCTTCGAGTAGATCGTACAATGCTCAAACCAGGCGATGCCGCTGCCGAAGATGAAATCCACATCTCCCTGAATAAAACAGTTTTTATAATAGTGACGTCCAATCGTGCGGGGCTTGAATTCTCCGGGACCTTGAAGCCTCCGGCTGCGCCTCTTTTAACGGCAGAGGTGCATCGAAGACCGTGTCCTGGCTGCCAAGAAAACGGCAGTCATAAAAAGCATTGCGGTCGCCGTCTACATAGACCGCCAGCGCCTGCCCTACGGTATGTCCGAAGCCGGAATCATTCTGAAAAGTCAGATGCTTTGCAGTAAAATCATGGGTGTCGATCCGGACGGAAGCGGTGCGGAAGGTTCCGCGTTTATCTCCCTCAGGCATAAGATCAAAGGCGGCATCTCCGTAGACGAGAATAGTCTTGTCTGCACCGGCCCTTCGAAGGTGACATTTGGTCTGGTGATGATTAATTTTTCCCGATAAATACCCTCCGATGTGTACGATCACAGGAGCAGATCAGAAACGAGAGCCGGGAACTGCTTTTCGCATGATAAGCAGGATGAATCCGTCAGGGCGGTCAGTGCTTCAGTAATAGTAGAAAAAGAAGTGCCCGGAAGGGTATTTCCGGGCATATTGACATAATAATGCAAGGAAGTCTTGTCTGACATAAATAACTCCATTCTGTAGATGCTGTTTTTATGGAAAGATAGGCTGCATGCGACATCTACAACACAATGCAGCCTAAGGTCTTGTATGGTTGATATCTGAATAACTTAAAGCAGGCGCACAATTTCTAAATCCGGCTGGTCCGCCAGGTTCACATACTCTCCGCTACATTGTACGACAGGCCGGGAGAGCTTGTCTTTGTTGATATAAATGATCGTCCCTTTCCGTCCATCGCTTAACAGACAGCGGTTCTGTAGACAGGAATTGACCACATTTTCCAGAAAAGGAAGCAGGATGGAGACATCGTATTTCTGGAAGCCTTCTGCCTCGAACATCTCGATGACACGGAATGGACACAAAGGTCCTCTGTAACAGCGGGCAGCGGTCATGGCATCGTAGACATCGGCAATAGCACGATTCTTTGCATAAGGTCGATCTGATTGCCTTTTAATTTCAGAGGATAACCGCTGCCGTTGCTGCGTTCGTGATGCATGAGGGCGGCATTTTTCACATGATCATCACATCCTGGGATAGGAGAAGCTGGTAACCAGGGTGGGATGCTTTTTGATCGTTGCAAATTCTTCCTCGGACAGCTTTCCCGGTTTTGAATGATAGAATAAGGTATCAGCAGTTTGCCGATATCATGGAACAGACCACAGGCAGTGGCCAGCTCAACTTCCTCGTCAGACAATTTCAGCCATCCGGCCAGTATGTTGCAGATCAGGGCAACATTCAGACTGTGAGTGTAGGTGGAATCATCATATTCCCGCATGTTCTGAAGCATGTCCAGAATGCTGATGCTGCCGGAATGATTGGCCACGATGGCCATGGTGTTCTTCAATAGGGTATTCACATCTAAAGAGGTATTTTTTTGAATCACCAGATTCATATTTTCCCGGAACAGTTCAACATCATTTTCAAAATCTGTCTTGAACAGTTGAAATTCCGGAGAACTCTTAATGCGCTCGGAGTAAGAGAACTCAGTGTCAGTGGAATCCTCCGCAGGCCGCACGGGTTGTATGGTATCCTCGGCAAAAATGGTGAGGATACCGTACAGATCCAGCTTGGTGATCAGTTTGTCCGTAAGAACAGTACCTTTTTGCACCAAAAGCTCATGGTCCAGATCATAGACGTCTTCGGCGACGGTCATGCCGGGAACCAGTTGGGTGATAGACAGCCTTTTCATAAGTATTCTGCTCCTTATCATGAAAAGAAAATTTAACTGATTTCATTATAATAATTTTTATTCGGACTGTCAATTTGTGCAGGCTCTTAGGTGTCCATATCCTGTTCACAAAATTTTTACAGTCTTTTCACGGCAACGGTCGCATTGAAAGGTTGAAACATAGAGGAAAATCTGCTACAATAAGCTTTGAATTATGCGAAGACCCATGGACATTTTATTGTCAAAAGGGTGCGGAAACGAGGAAAAAATGAGCGTTATTGAGAAGATATTTGGCACGCACAGTTCCAGAGAACTGAAGCGTATTGAACCTCTGGTAGACAAGATCGAGGCACTCCGCCCTACCATGCAGGCACTTTCCGATGAGGAACTGCGGGGTAAGACCGAGGAGTACAAGAAGCGTCTGGCCGAGGGAGAAACTCTGGATGATCTGCTTCCGGAGGCGTATGCAACCGTAAGAGAGGCTGCAAAGCGTGTTCTGAACATGGAGCACTACAGAGTACAGCTGATCGGTGGTATCATCCTGCATCAGGGACGTATCGCAGAGATGCGTACCGGTGAAGGTAAGACTTTGGTGTCTACACTTCCCGCTTATCTGAATGCTTTGGAAGGCAAGGGTGTCCATGTCGTTACCGTCAATGACTATCTGGCGAAGCGTGACGCGGAGTGGATGGGGCAGGTACATGAGTTCCTGGGACTGAAGGTCGGCGTGGTACTGAACAGCATGACCTCCGAGGAGAGACAGGAAGCTTACAAGTGTGATATCACTTATGTTACCAACAACGAGCTGGGATTTGATTATCTGCGTGATAACATGGTGATTTACAAGGAACAGCTGGTTCTGCGTGGACTGCATTATGCCATCATCGATGAGGTGGACTCCGTACTGATCGATGAAGCCAGAACCCCTCTGATCATTTCCGGACAGAGCGGCAAGTCCACAGCTCTGTACGAGATGTGTGATCTGCTGGCACGTCAGATGAAGCGCGGTGATGATGTACAGGAGCTGACCAAGATGGACGCATCATGGGTGTGGTACAGGAAGAGACCGGAGACTTCGTCGTTAATGAAAAGGATAAGATCATCAACCTGACCGCAGCAGGTATGGAGAAGGTTGAGAGATTCTTCCATATTGATAACTTCGCGGATCCCGAGAACCTGGAGATCCAGCACAATATCATCCTGGCATTGCGTGCCCATAATCTGATGTTCCGTGACAAGGATTACGTGGTAAAAGATGATCAGGTACTGATCGTCGATGAATTTACCGGACGTATCATGCCGGGACGCCGTTATTCCGACGGCTTGCATCAGGCAATCGAAGCAAAAGAGCATGTAAAGGTGAAGAGAGAAAGTAAGACGCTTGCATCCATTACCTTCCAGAACTTCTTTAATTTATTCGATAAAAAGTGTGGTATGACCGGTACAGCTCTCACGGAGGAGACCGAGTTCCGTGAGATCTACGGCATGGATGTTGTGGTAATCCCCACGAACCGTCCCGTTATCCGAAAGGATCTGCAGGATGCTGTATACAAGACGAAGAGAGAGAAGCTGAACGCTATCGTGAATGCGGTAGAGGAAGCACATGCCACAGGACAGCCTGTACTGGTAGGTACGATCACGATCGAAGCCAGTGAGGAGCTGAGCAGGATGTTAACCAAGCGCGGTATCCAGCACAAGGTCCTGAATGCAAAATTCCATGAACTGGAAGCAGAGATCGTAGCCGATGCCGGTGTACACGGTGCGGTAACCATCGCTACCAACATGGCAGGCCGTGGTACGGATATCAAGCTGGATGAGGAAGCGAGAGCCGCCGGCGGACTGAAGATCATCGGTACCGAGCGTCATGAGTCCAGACGTATTGATAATCAGCTGCGTGGTCGTTCCGGACGTCAGGGAGATCCCGGTGAGTCCAAGTTCTACATCTCTCTGGAAGACGATCTGATGAGACTGTTCGGTTCCGAGCGCCTGATCAGTATGTTCAATACCTTAGGTATCCCCGAAGGACAGGAGATCGAGCACAAGGCATTGACCAATGCCATCGAATCCGCACAGAAAAAGATCGAGAGCAACAACTACGGTATCCGTAAGAATCTGTTAGAGTATGACCGTGTCATGAGTGAACAGAGAGAGATCATCTACGAGGAGCGTCTGCGGGTACTGAACGGTGAGAGCATGCGCGATGTGATCTACAAGATGATCACCGATATTACCGAGAACTGTGTAGATATCTGTATCAATGACGACGCAGATATCTCCGACTGGGATTTCAATGAGTTAAATACCCTGCTCATTCCTACGATCCCGTTACAGCCTCTGACACCGGAGCGTGTGAAGAAGCCCAAGAAGAACAGCTTAAAGCAGCAGTTAAAGGAAGAAGCTGTGAAGCTGTACGAAGCAAAAGAGGCCGAGTTCCCCGAACCCGAAGCCATCCGTGAGCTGGAGCGTGTGGTTCTGCTGAAGGTTATCGACCGTAAGTGGATGGATCATATCGACGACATGGAGCAGCTGCGTCAGGGCGTGGGCTTACAGGCATACGGACAGAGAGATCCTCTGGTAGAGTACAAGATGAGCGGTTACGAGATGTTCGATGAGATGACCCAGAACATCCGGGAAGAGACTGTGAGACTTCTGTTCCATATCAAGATCGAACAGAAGGTAGAACGTGAGCAGCAGGCGAAGATCACCGGCACGAACAAGGATGATTCCTTACCGAAGGGACCTGTAAAGCGTGAAATGCAAAGGTTTACCCGAATGATCCCTGCCCCTGCGGAAGCGGTAAAAAATACAAGAACTGCTGCGGACGGAAGGCTGATGTTTTCTGACGACAGTGGAAGACAGTGCGGCAGCGCGGACAGACGGTGTGCCTGCCGTAAAAAGTGAGAATTACGATAATAGAAAATGATAGAATAAGAAAGTAGGTGACGTAAGTGGTTGAATTAGATCAGATGAAAGACAGAAAATTCTGCCTACGAAACACCTTAGCGGAAGTGAGGGATTCACTTGACCTTGCTAACAAGGCAAGCGGATCGAAA
>ENA-OQCS01001128-OQCS01001128.1-human-gut-metagenome-genome-assembly--contig:-NODE-1128-length-14261-cov-4.128838_pt1 | contig 14261 bp, 22 predicted proteins | sample MGYA00242757_ERZ504575 | MGnify/ENA primary metagenome ERZ504575 (study PRJEB26092, sample SAMD00036297) | human gut metagenome | host: Homo sapiens | study: EMG produced TPA metagenomics assembly of...
GAACGACTGCGGTCGTTCCAATTCTGCTTTTTCACGCAAGGGGCCGAGAAGCCAACAACAAAAGAGCTTTTACTGCATCTGCCGGTTTCGGCCCTTCTGGTGAAAATGCGTTTGGAGCGGCCCGCGTTTGCGCAGCAATGAAAGCCCCCGGGTGGGGCTTTTAAGCGGCGAGCGGTCTGCGTCAGCAGATGGAGGGCCTTGCCCCGACAAGTTCCGCAGGCCGCGACAAACGCGAAATAAAAAATCTGGATTCCGCTGAACATAGCCAGAGCGAAAGCGGAGGCTATTTAAAATCGAAAAAGGGATACGCACCCAGTTTAAAAATAAGTATACCACGTTTTTTGCCTGTGGAAAATAGTCTGCGGATATGTTATGATAAGAAACAACGATATTCCCATAAAATGTTAAAAATGAGGAAGGTAATAGCATGCGTGAAAGTGGAATCCTGATGCCGGTGTCCAGCCTGCCCGGCCCTTACGGTATTGGCTGCTTTGGCAAGGAAGCATTCAAGTTTGTGGATTTTCTGGCACAAGCGGGCCAGAAGATCTGGCAGATCCTGCCGCTCAGCCCCACCGGCTACGGTGACAGCCCCTATCAGAGCTGCTCGGCCTTTGCGGGCAACCCCTATTTTATCGACCTCGACGCTTTGAAGGAAGAAGGCCTGCTCACCGCCGCCCAGCTCAAGGCTGAAAAATGGGGCACAGACCCCAAAGAGGTGGACTACGGCACTTTGTATGTGAGCCGCTTTAAAGTCCTGCGCACCGCCTACGCCGCATGGCGCAAGCAGTGCACCGGGCTGCACGGCTGCAGCTATTACTTCCCGGATGATTATTATGCCTTTACCCTCGCCAATGAGGAATGGCTGGACGATTACGCCCTGTACATGGCCCTGAAAGTGGCCAACGGCATGAAGAACTGGTGGAGTGGGACAAGCCCTACCGTCTGCGCGACAAAAAGGCCCTTGCTGCCTTTGCCGCCGAAAACGAGGAGGAGATCGGCTTTTGGAAGTTCGTGCAGTACAAGTTTGCGGCCCAGTGGCAGGCGGTGAAGGCCTACGCCAACAAAAAGGACGTGCAGATTTTGGGCGACATCCCCATCTACGTCTCTGCCGACTCGGTGGATGCATGGGTGGGCGGCGCGCTGTTTGAGCTGGATGCCGACGGCGGCTTTGCCCGTGTGGCGGGCTGCCCGCCGGATTACTTCTCTGCCGACGGTCAGCTGTGGGGCAACCCGCTGTACAACTGGGCCTACCACAAAAAGACCGGCTACGCGTGTGGGTGCGCCGGGTGCGCCACGCACTGGCATCTACGACCTGCTGCGCATCGACCACTTCCGCGGCTTCGATACCTATTGGGCCATCCCGGCGGACAGCACCACGCCCGCACCGGCAAGTGGGAGAACGGCCCCGGCATGGAGCTGTTCGATGCGCTGGAGGCTGCCCTTGGCAAGCTGCCCATCATTGCCGAGGATCTGGGCGAACTGTTCCCCAGCGTGCGAAAGCTGCTGGCCGACAGCACCTTCCCGGGCATGAAGGTGCTGCAGTTCGCCTTCAGCGGTGGGGACAGCGAGTATCTGCCCCACAACTACATCAAGAACAGCGTAGTGTATCCCGGCACCCACGATAACACCACCCTGACCGACTGGTGGGAGAACGGCGCTTCCGAAAAGGAAAAGGCTGCCGCTGCCGCTTACCTGCACCTGACCGGCGTAAAGCCCACCGCAAAGGAGCTGGCGGCCATCCGGACCGATGATGTCCGCATCGCTCTGCTGCGCGCAGCGCTGGGGTCGGTGGCTGACCGGGCCATCATCCCATGTACGACTGGCTGGGTCTGGGTGCGGAAGCACACCTGAATACCCCGGCAAGCTGGGCGGAAACTGGGCATGGCGCGCCGCAGACGGCTTTGCCGCCAAGGCACTGGCCAAGACCATCCACGACGAGTGCAGTGTGTACTGCCGCGTATAAACAGAAGGCACAGAGCGGCGGGAGCTTAGCAATTTGACGAAAATATAAAAACTCCGGCAGAAAATTGTGCGTTTTGCTGGTAAAATCGGAAGCTGAATGGTATAATGTTGCTAAAGCAGCATTATGCCATTTTTCTTTGCCTGATGCGTTCCCGGCATTTCCGGAAACAGGCGGGCGCGGGATGCATAATGCGGCAGATGGTTCCTGAACGTATGGGGAACAGGTGACTGCACGCGGGATACGGGAGCGCCGCGTGCGCAGATGATGGGGAAAATTACATGAAGAAAGAATGTACCGAGCAGGATCTACGGGAACTTGCGCGCTCAGCGCAGGCCGTATTTGAGGCAGTGACCCTGACCGAAGCACCGCTTTGTGACGGCTGGCAGGACGATGGCCTGCGGGTGGACTACGAGCTGCGCAATGGCCGTGTGGACTGTGTGCTGCACCGCAGAGTGGAAGCGGACGGCAAATGCTGGGAGCTGGAAATGTGCGCACCGCTGGCAGGCAATGTGCTGCCGGAAGAGCGCATGACACCCCGGGAGCGGGAACTGTGCCGCGAGGATATGAGCCACGATTTCCTTACCGGCGTGTACAACCGCCGCTATCTGGAAACGGTGTTTGCCCAAAAACTGGAGCAGTGTGCAGCGCAGGGCCGCAAAGCGGCCGTGGCACTGGTGAGCATCGACAACGGCCAGAAGCTGCGGGATACCTACGGCCAGCCTGTGATGGACCAGCTGCACTGCTTTGTGGGCAACCAGTGGAAAAAGAGCTTTGATACCCCTGCGGCCCGCGTGGTCTGCCGCCTGACCGGCAGCATCTTTGCGGTGGGCTGTCTGGATGCCGACGGCAAGCAGCTGGCAGAGGAAATGCAGAACCTGTATCGGCAGATGCCCCGGGAATGCATCACCACCACCGGCATGATGCGCCGGGTGCCCTTTACCCTGAGCTGCGGCGCAGCCGGGCTGGAGGATGTCTCTGCAAAGAACTGGCAGGCGCTGTACGAGCTGTGCGATGCACGCCTGCGGGAGGCACAGAACGCCGGCGGCGATCAGATGCGTGCAGAATAAAACCAGCGTATAAAATCCCCCTTTTGGCGCAGACTAAGGCCAGAAGGGGGATTTTTTGTATGGAAAACCAGAAAAACGACAACCTGAACCTGCTGGAAGCCGTGGTGCAGAATACCGAGATGGGCAAGAACACCTTGGAACAGATCGTGCCGATGACCGACGATGTGCAGTTCAAGGCCGAGCTGCTGCGCCAGCGCAATGTGTACCACCAGCTCAATCAGGAAGCGCACACCGCCATCGAGGCCTGCGGCGGCACCGCGCAGGGGCAGAGCGCCATGGCAAAGCTGAACACGAAAATGGGCATCAGTATGAAGACCCTTACGGACAAGTCCACCCGCAATCTGGCCGAGATGCTCACACAGGGCAGCGGTATGGGGTGGTGGACTGCGTAAAGGCCCAGAAGGATTACCCCAATGCCGCGCCCGGCGCAAAGCGCCTTGCCCAAAGGCTGCAGGAGTTTCAGGAGGATAGCCGTGTAAAGCTGGAACAGTTCTTGTAAAAGAAAACCCTCTCAGGCTCACTTTGTTCGCCAGCTCTCCCGAAGGGCGAGCCATTGGCAAAACGGAAAACGTTCCGGAATGTCAAAAGCTCCCCCTTTCGGGGGAGCTGGCAATGCGAAGCATTGACTGAGAGGGTTCTTTTTTACAGTGCTTCCACCATTGCTGCCACGATCTTGGTGGCGGTGGCTACATATTCCGCAATGCTGAACTTTTTCACCACCAGCACCTCGTGGCCGTCCTCGTCAGCGTTGTCGCTCATGGCGCGCAGGATGACGCAGGGCACACCGTTCTTGGCGGCAATCTGGCTCACAGCGGCACCTTCCATCTCCACGCAGTCGGGGGCGCATTTGGCTTCAATGGCAGCCTTGGTCTCGCTGTCGCCTACAAACAGGTCGCCGGTGGCAATCTTGCCCACCAGAGCCTTCACACCCGCTTCGGCGCAGGCTTTTTCGGCGGCAGCGATCAGCTCCGGGTCGCCGGTGTATTCCTTGAGGAACGGCGGGTTCTGGCAGATCATGTCCAGCTGTGCGTCGTGGTACAGCACGGTCTTGCCGATGACCACATCGCCAATGCCGATCTTCGAGGTCATATTGCCTGCGATGCCGGAAAAGATGATCTTCTCCGCGCCGAATTTTGTGATGAGCACCTGCGTGGTGGCGGCGGCATTGGCCTTGCCCATGCCGGCACAGCACACCACCACCTGTTTGCCGGCCAGCGTGCCCTTGTGGTAATCCACGCCGCCGTAGGGCTCCACGGTGACGTTTTCCAGCTTTGCACACAGCTGATCGACTTCATCGGGCATTGCGCCCATAATACCGAAAATCATGGTGAACTCCTTTTATAGTAGGATTGATTTTTTTCAGCGTCCTCGCCTCTCAGCTCGCGTTGCTCGGCAGCTCCCCCAGAGTGGGAGCTTGGCAAAGAGATGAACTTTTCTGTCCCCAAGGGGGGAGCCTTCCGGTACGGCAAATCTTGCGATTCAGCCGGAAACTTTGCCGCCATGCCAAGGCCTCTCCCTTTGGGAGAGGTGGATGCGAACGCAGTGAGCAGACGGAGAGGGCAAGCCCGGCAGAGTTTTACATGGCTGCTATTTCGATATCAGACGTTGAACAGGAACTCGATCACATCGCCATCGTTGACAACGTATTCCTTGCCCTCGGTGCGCTGCAGACCCTTGGCTTTGACGGCGGCGTAATCGAAGTTGTTGGCTTCCAGATCGCTGTAGCCAATGACGCTGGCACGGATGAAGCCGCGCTCGAAATCGCTGTGGATCTTGCCGGCAGCCTGCGGTGCTTTGGTGCCCTTGCGGATGGTCCATGCGCGGCACTCCTTCTTGCCGTCGGTCAGGAAGGAGATCAGGCCCAGCAGATCATAGCTGGCAGTGATGAGGTTGTCCAGACCACTGGCTTCAATGCCCATTTCAGCCAGAAAAGCCTTCTTTTCCTCGGGAGAGTAGTCGGCGATATCCTCCTCGGTCTTGGCGCAGATGGGAATGTAGCGTGCGCCCTCTTCCTTGGCGCGTGCGGCCACCAGCGGGACATACTTGTTGTTTTCGATGCCCTCCATCAGGTCGTCCTCGCCCACGTTGCAGGCGTACAGCACCGGCTTTGCGCTCAGCAGACCCATCTCGTGCAGAACAGCTTGCTGCTCGGCATCGCCCTCGTCAAAATCGAAGCTGCGGGCAGGCTTGCCGGCGCTCAGGTGGTCGGCCAGCTGCTGCAGCCATGCGGCTTCGGCGGCAGCACCTTGTTGTTGCCGCTCTTGGCAGCCTTTGCCATGCGGCCTGCGCGGTTCTGCACCACCTCAAGGTCGGACAGGATCAGCTCGTAGTCGATGGCATCGATGTCGGCAATGGGGTCCACGGCCTCAGCTTGGAAACATCCTCCACCACATGGATGATGTTGTCATCGTCAAAGCAGCGCACCACATGCACAATGGCGTCGCACTCGCGGATGTGGCCCAGGAACTTGTTGCCAAGGCCTGCACCCTGGCTGGCACCCTTCACAAGGCCCGCGATATCCACGAACTCCACGATGGCAGGGGTCTTTTTATTGGTCTGCCAGATCTCGGCCAGCTTGTCCAGACGCTTGTCCGGCACGGCTACGATGCCGCTGTTCGGCTCGATGGTGCAGAAGGGATAGTTTGCGGCTTCTGCGTTCTTGGTGGAGGTGATGGCATTGAACAGAGTGGACTTGCGACGTTCGGCAGGCCGACGATACCTAATTTCATTTTATTATACTCCTTGCGAAAAAGATTTTACGCTGCGGTAAAAAGCGATATTATAACAGGATAATTGTAGCACAGTGGACGTTTTTTCTCAATACTCACTTAAGTGGAACCGAAAAGCCGCCCGTGGAAAAGCAGTGCTGCTTTCACGGGCAGTCCTTATGATTCAGGTTGTACGGGTCTTACTTGCAGATGGCAAGGGTGCCGGACGCGGTCTCCTCAAAATGGCTGGCGTAGAATTCCTCCATCAGCCGGATGAGAGAAACGATGTCCCGGGCACCGGCGGTCTCGTAGCAGGAGTGCATGGCCAGCTGGGGCAGGCCGATGTCCACGCAGTTCATGGATACCTGTGCCATGGCAAGGTTGCCCAGAGTGCTTCCGCCGACCTTATCGGAACGGTTGGCAAAATACTGCAGCGGGACACCGGCGCGGGCGGCAAGCTCTTTGGCAACGGCCATGCTCATGCCGTCGCTGGTGTACTTCTGGCCGGCGTGCACCTTGACCACAACGCCCTCGTTCATGTAGGTGCAGTTGTTCACATCGGTATATTCCGGGTGGTTGGGGTGCACGGCGTGGGCGTTGTCGGCGCTGAACATGAAGCTGGAGGCCACCGCACGGTGGAAGTCCTCATCGCCGGGGCAGACGTTCTGCGCGATGCGGTGCAGACGTCGTACAGGAAGGTGGAAGCCGCGCCCTGCTTGGTGCCGGAACCCACTTCTTCGTTGTCGAAAAAGGCGGCAACATTGATGGACCGGGCGCTGTGTGCTTTCAGGAAACCCTTCAGGATGCCGAACACGCACTGCTGGTCATCCAGACGGCCGGAGGAGATGAACTCCTCATTGCAGCCCCAGACGGCGGCCTTTTCGCGGATGCAGAGGAAAAGGTCGCTGCCAAGGATCTGGTCTTCTGCGACCTGCAGCTCAGCGGCGATCAGCTTTTTCAGCACGCCTTCCTCGGCGGCACCGCCCAGCAGGGGCAGCATATCCACCTGCTTGTTGTAGGAAGCCTTGTCGTTGACTTCACGGTCCATATGGATGGCCACGCTGGGGATCATCAGCAGGTCGCGGTCCAGCGTGAGCAGGCGGGAGGTGATGGCATCGTTCTCTTTTATCAGCACGCGGCCTGCCACCGACAGCGGCCTGTCCATCCATGTGGAGCAGATCATGCCGCCGTAGCCTCGGTGTTCAGCTTGGTGTACTTCCGGCCCATGTGGATCTCGGCGTTTTCCTTGATGCGGAAGCAGGGGGAATCCGTGTGGGCAGCGGCCACGTTGAAGCTGTAGTTTTCCAGCTGTTCTCCCATGCGGAATGCAAGGATGCTGGAGCCGTTGCGGCAGACAAAATAGCTCCTGCCGGGTTCCAGCTGCCACCGGCGGCTCTCCAGCAGCTCGGAAAAGCCTCCTTCAGCAGAATGTTCCGGACGGATGCAGTGGTGTGGTATGCGGTAGGATTGCCGTCAATGAAGGACAGCAGCTCCTGTACTTCTTTTTCGATCATTGGAAGACCCTCCATGGATTTATCGGTTTGGATGCTCCTATTCTACTTCTGCGGTTTGCGCTTTGCAATAGCCGGCCCTGCGGGCGGGGAAGAATTTGTTTTACATTGCGCGGGTTCTATAGTATACTATTCCTGTTGGTAAATATCGAATCGACAGGAAAGGCAGGGAACCGTCATGGAACGCAGCGATCCGCGCTATCAGGCGTATGTGGAAATATTAAAAGAGGAGCTCATCCCGGCAATGGGCTGCACAGAGCCCATTGCACTGGCTTATGCTGCGGCCCGGGCACGCGAGGTGCTGGGCGCACTGCCCGAGAGCGTGCAGCTGCAGGTGAGCGGCAGCATTATTAAGAATGTGAAGAGCGTCATCGTGCCCAACACCGGCCACCTGAAAGGCATGGAAGCCGCTGTGGCAGCGGGCATCATTGCCGGTTCGGCAGACAGAGAGCTGGAAGTCATCTCCGAGGTCAGCGAGGACAAGCAGGCTGCCATCCGGGATTATATGCAGACGGTGCCCATTTCCATCCAGCACATCGAGCAGGGGCATGTGTTCGATATCATCGTTACCGAGCGCAGTGGGGATTCCTACGCAAAGGTGCGCATTGCGGATTTTCACACCAACATCTGCCTGATCGAAAAAAACGGCCGGGTGCTCTACGAAAAGCCGCTGCTGAACGAGGAGGCCCGGCGGGACAGCCGGGTCGACCGCAGCCTGCTGAACATGAAGGACATCTGGACTTTGCCGAGACCGCCGACCTGCAGGATGTGGCGGACCTGCTGGAACGCCAGATCCGCTATAACAACGCCATTGCAGAGGAGGGCCTTCTGGGCGACTATGGCGCGAACATCGGCCGGGTGCTGCTTTCTACCTATGGCAACGATGTGTCTATCCGGGCCAAGGCCAAGGCGGCCGCCGGTTCGGATGCCCGCATGAACGGCTGTGAGCTGCCGGTCATCATCAACTCCGGCAGCGGCAATCAGGGCATCACCTGCTCGGTGCCGCTCATTGAATATGCCAAGGAGCTGCACAGCGGCAAGGAAAAGCTTTACCGTGCTCATCATTTCCAATCTGGTGGCCATCCACGAAAAGACCGGCATCGGCACCCTGTCCGCCTACTGCGGCGCAGTCAGCGCCGGTGCGGGCGCAGGCGCGGGCATCGTATATCTGTGCGGCGACGGCTATCAGCCGCCATCCACACGGTGGTCAATGCGCTGGCCATCGTGTCCGGCATCGTGTGCGACGGCGCAAAGGCCTCCTGCGCGGCAAAGATCGCATCCTCGGTGGACGCGGCCTTGCTTGGCTACAACATGTACAAGTGCCATCAGGAGTTCAAGGGCGGTGACGGCATCGTGATGAAGGACATCGAGACCACCATCAAGGGCATCGGCCGTCTGGGCAAGGACGGCATGAAGGAGACCAATGAGGAGATCATCCGGCTGATGATCGAGTAAGGCCGGGCCGGAATTGTGAAAAAATCATACAAATCCTTCTTTATTTTGTCATAACTCTTCCGTATAATAAGAAGTGGAATACTTTGCTGCTCTGCCCGCCCGGCGGGCATCCGATAAAATGGGAGGAGATCATTATGGCCAACGAAAAGATCCTCGTTGTGGACGACGATACCAATATCTGCGAGCTGTTGCGGCTGTACCTGACCAAGGAGGGCTATCAGGTCACGGTGGCAAACGATGGCGAAGAAGGTCTGGAAAAGTTCAATCAGGTCAAGCCCGATATGGTGCTGCTGGACGTGATGATGCCCAAGATGGACGGTCTGGAAGTGTGCCGCCGCATCCGCAAGGCGGGCAACACCCCGGTGATGATGCTCACGGCCAAGGGCGAGACCTTTGATAAGGTGCTGGGCTTGGAGCTGGGGGCAGACGATTACATGGTAAAGCCCTTTGATGCCAAGGAAGTGGTGGCCCGCATCAAGGCGGTGCTGCGCCGCTGCCAGACCACCACGCTGCTGCCGAGAGCACCGAGGGCGTGATCGAATTCGACAACCTGCGTCTGGACATGAATAGCTATGAGCTGCGGGTCAAGGGCAAGGTGGTGGAGGCTCCCCCAAGGAGCTGGAACTGCTGAACTGTCTGGCCTCCCATCCGAACCGCGTCTACACCCGTGACCAGCTGCTGGACGAGGTGTGGGGTTTTGAGTATTACGGCGACAGCCGCACCATCGATGTGCATGTCAAGCGCCTGCGCGAGAAGCTGGCTGGTGCTTCCGACAAATGGGAGCTGAAGACCGTATGGGGCGTGGGCTATAAGTTCGAGGTGCGTCAGTAATGCGCAAAGTATCTCGGTGGCGTTCTTTTCGCTGGTGTCCACCCTGATGGTGCTGGGCATCGTGCTGATGGGCGCTTCGGAGTGGGTGCTGTTCAAGAACTACTTCGCCAAGGACCGCTACGAAACACTGGATCAGGTGGTGGGTGTCACCCAGCGCACGGCCCAGTATCTGGTCCAGCAGGCGGAGCTGCCGGAAGGCGATGAGCTGGACGCACTGAGCACCAAGCTGGAGATCATCGGCGAGAGCGCAGAGGCCTATCTGTTCTTTACCGACAACGACGGCCGGGTGATGATCGCCTCCAGCCCGGACAAGCTGGAGAGCCTGACCGTGCCGGAAGAATGATGGAGAAGATCGACGCTTCCGGTGCGGATTACTACCATGTGTTCGGCACGCTGGGCGGCATGCTGGACGGGAAAAGCTACATCACGGTCAGCGAAATGCGCAATGAGAACGGCCAGCCCAGCGGCTACCTGTTCCTGTGCTCTTCCGGTGAGCAGCTGACCCAGTTCAAGCAGCAGTTCTGGTCCAACTTCCTGCTGTCGGCCTGTGTGATGCTGCTGTGTGCCAGCATCCTGACCAAGATCCTGATGCGCCAGCTCACCGACCGCTGCAGAAGGTGACGGATGCCGCCCAGCGCTTTGGCGGCGGTGATCTTTCCGTCCGTGTGGAGGGGGTGGAAGGCGAAGGCGAGGCAGCCGACCTTGCCCGCACCTTCAACCGCATGGCAGACAACATCCAAATGAACGACAACTCCCGCGGTCAGTTCATGGGCAACATCGCCCACGAGCTGCGCACCCCCATGACCACCATCAAGGGCTTTGTGGACGGCATTCTGGACGGCACCATCCCGCCGGATATGCAGAACCACTACCTGCAGCTGGTCAGTGAGGAAACGGGCCGTCTGGCACGGCTCATCCAGAACATGCTGGATCTTCCAAGCTGGAAAGCGGCGAATATCAGGTGAATGCGGATGTTCAACATCTGGGAGACCATCACCGGCGTGGCGCTCTCGGCAGAGCAGCGCATCAACGACGGCATGATCGACATCGACGGCCTGACCATGGACGAAAAGGTGCTGGTCTACGCCGACCCCGACCTGATCCATCAGGTGGTGTATAACCTGCTGGACAACGCCATCAAGTTTACGCCTGCGGGCGGCACCATCCGCTTCGGGGTGGAAAAGCTTGGCCCGGAAGCCGAGATCTCCATCTGGAACTCCGGTCAGGGCATCAGCCCGGAAGCGCTGCCTACGTGTTCCAGCGGTTCTACAAGGAGGACCGCTCCCGCGGCCTGCACGCCCGGGGCGCTGGCCTTGGCCTGAACATCTGCAAGGTGCTGGTGAACCTTTCCGGCGGGCAGATCCGGGTGGAGAGCCAGCAGGGCGAGTGGTGCCGGTTCGTGTTCACCCTGCCCACCGTGGCACCGAACCCCGGCGGCATGAAGCGCCTGCCGGACGAAGCCGGCGGTGAACCCACCGTGGAAGACCCTGCAAGCATGAAGCCCGTAGAATGAACTTCCAGCCAGACTGCCCCGGACCCGGGGCGGTCTGGCTGTTTTGGCGTGGGGAAACTTTGCCGCCGATGAAACTCCCCCAGTCATCTCGCTGCGCTCAATGCCAGCCCCCTCTGGGATGGGGCCCTTGGCATGGCGGTAAAGCTTCCGGTTAAAGTGCAAATCTTCCGGGCGTGCCAGAGGCTCCCTCTCCGAGGGAGCTGGCAAAGCCGTCAGGCTTTGACTGAAGGAGTTCCTTTGCAAATGGACAGATCTTTCCAAATACGTCATTTCCGTGAAAAAGCCGTTGGCGGGTTTGATTTTTTGCTCGTTTTCATGTAAACTAAAGGATAACCATGCCCATGCTGTTTTCGCGGTTTGAAACCGCCAGCACAATGGGACAAATGGGAATAAGAATTTATAAAATAACGGAGCGTAAAGATAAAATATGGCAATCGTAAGTCCTTCGATCCTTTCCGCTGATTTTGGCAAACTGGGTGCAGACTGCCGCATGGTGCTGGATGCCGGTGCACAGATGCTGCATTACGACGTGATGGACGGCCACTTTGTGCCCAACATCAGCTTTGGCGTGCCGGTGCTCAAGAGCCTGCACAAAAATCTGCCGGATGCCTTTTATGATGTGCACCTGATGATCAGCCATCCGCTGCAGTATGCGGAAGCCTTCATCAAAGCCGGTGCCACCCTGTACAACTTCCACCTTGAGTGCGAGGACGATATCCAGGCCACCATCGATGCCGTCCGGGCGCTGGGCTGCAAGGTGGGGTTGACCATCAAGCCCGGCACCGAGCCGCAGGCGCTGGCACCGTATCTTGACCAGCTGGATCTTGTGCTGGTGATGAGCGTGGAGCCCGGCTTCGGCGGGCAAAAGTTCATGCCCTCGGCGCTGGACAAGCTGCGCTGGCTCAAGGCAGAGCGCGAAGCGCGCGGCGCACACTATCTGCTGGAAGTGGACGGCGGCGTGGACAATGCCACCGCGCCCCAGTGCGTGGAAGCGGGCGCTGATATTCTGGTGGCGGGCAGTGCAGTGTTCGGCGCAGCAGACCCTGCTGCAGCCGTGCAGCACCTCGCCAGCCTTTGAAAGGATAACCATTTATGGATGAATCTTTGATCCGGGAGCAGGAGGCACAGCTCCAGAAGACCGGCCGCTACTATAAGCATATCTGCTTTATGGCGGTGCCGGTGCTGTGCATGGCCTGTTTTCTGTACGGTGTGCGCCCGCTGCTGCTGTGCGGCATTGCGGTGCTTACCGGCAACCTGTGCGACCGTCTCGTTTCGCTGCTGCGCCGCCGCGTGTATCAGGGCAGTGACTTTTCCAACGAGAGCTTTGCGCTCGTCATTGCCCTGCTGATGCCGGTGACGGTGGATATCTATGTTCTGATCGCCGCAGTGCTTGCCGGTGTGCTGATCGGCAAGGAGATCTTTGGCGGCTATGGCAGCTACCCCTTCAACCGGCTGCTGTGGGCTATGTGGTGGCGGCAGTGTCATGGCCGGAACAGGTGTTCCGCTATCCGCAGCCCTATACGAACATCCCTTTGTGGGACGCTTCCATGGTGCCGGTCTCCAGCGCCATTGAGGACACCCTGCGCAGCGGCGGCATGCTGAACATCGGCTCGCTGGCGCTGGGTCTGGGCGAATATGCTGCTCCCATGGGCACCGGCGCTGCGCTGGTGATCCTTGCCTGCGGCCTGTTTTTGTGGACCCAGAAGGATGCCCACATGTCTGCATCGATCAGCTTTCTTGTGACCTGTGCGGTCATTGCGTTCTTCTTCCCGCGGCAGGCGGGCCTTGCCGACAGTGCCGTGCTGTCAAATATCCTGCTCCGCCTGCAGTGTGTGCGGGATGAGCTGCTGACTGGCGCGATCCTGTTCAGCGCGGTGTTCCTGATCAACGAGCCTTACACCTGCGTGCACCACCGCATGGGCCGTGTGCTGTACGGCGTGCTGGTGGGCGTTGTGAGCATGGGCTTCCGCTACTATGGCGTGTACGAGACCGGTGTGTGCTTTGCGCTGCTGGTGGTCAACAGTGTGTCGGCATGGATCGACCGCACCGAGGCAAAGCTGTATCACCTGACCCATCTGCAGGCAGATGCCGGAAAGGGGGCAGCACAATGAGACGCGCAACGGCTGAACTGATCGTAAAAGATCCCAACAAGTTTGCCCACCACGACCGTGTGTTCCTGAATAACCCGGTGGTCATGCAGGGCATGGGCCTTGCCCCGCTGGTGGTGCTTGCCACCAGCGGCCAGAATGCGGTGATGCTGGCGGTGGCGGTGGCGCTGCTGCTGGTGCCCTCCCGCGTGCTGGCCTGTCTGCTGAGCCGCCTTGTGCCCCTGCACGACGAGGACCCCGCCCCGGAAACGCTGCAGAAAAAGCTGCTGCCCCGTGCACTGGTGTACGGCTTCAGCACGGCGGTGGTGTATCTGGCGGTGTATCCCATCCTGAATATGCTGTTCAGCACCAGCCTGCTGAGCTTGGCATCTACCTGCCCATGCTCACGGTGGAGCCGCTGCTGACCTACCGCTTTGGCCGCGTGCAGGAGACGGTGCGCAAGGCTGTCTCCAAGGGCCTGCGCATCACGGTAGGCTATGCTTTGCTGCTGGTGCTGCTGGGCTGCGTCCGTGAATGGCTGGCCGCAGGCACCATGTTCGGTGTGGTTGTCAGCCGCCCGGTGCTGCCCATGGCAAGCATGCCGGCAGGCGGCTTTATCGTGCTGGGCGTGCTGTGCGCCGTATGGCGTGCACTGGCCCAAAAGCGCAAGGCATATCTCACCAAAGAGGCACGCAACCTTGTGGATGTGCATTCCCAGAAGGAGGCGGACCGCGAACAATGAGAGATGTTGTAACAACAAGCGCAGTGTTCTTCAGCTATGCACTGCTGGCGGTGTTCGCGCAGAACGCCGTCTTTACCCGTGCACTGGGCGTTTCGCGTCTGGTGCAGCTGGTGGGCGATGACCGCACCAGCAGCTGGCTGTTTGGTATGCAGCTGTGCATCACGCAGGTGCTGGTAACGCCGTTTGCGTGGTATGCCGGCAGCCGGATCGCGCCGCTGGCAAACCGTGCCCAGCTGCGCCCGCTGGTGTATGTTGCCAGCATTGCCGTGGTGTGCGTTCTGGAGCACGCCGTGCTGTGGCTGGCGAAGGGCCTGCCGCACCGCAGCGCATTGCTGCGCATCGTGCGCTGGCGGGCCTGACAGCTGTAGTGCTGGGCACTGTACT
>ENA-OQCS01001129-OQCS01001129.1-human-gut-metagenome-genome-assembly--contig:-NODE-1129-length-14261-cov-1.636479_pt1 | contig 14261 bp, 19 predicted proteins | sample MGYA00242757_ERZ504575 | MGnify/ENA primary metagenome ERZ504575 (study PRJEB26092, sample SAMD00036297) | human gut metagenome | host: Homo sapiens | study: EMG produced TPA metagenomics assembly of...
ACACTGTTTTAAACAATATACGGAGATTATGATAGTATGATGGTTGGTTTGCAAACATTTCTTATCTCGGTGCCTTCCGGTACAAATAAATCGCGATAAACGTATACAATATATTCGGAATCCAGGCGGCCATAGCAGGGCTGAGGCTGCGTTGATGGCGAAGTCGATGTGACGGTGGTGAAGAGGATGTAGGAGAAACTCAAGGCCAGTCCGATGCCGATGTTCAACCCCATGCCTCCTTTGATCTTGCGGGAAGAGAGCGAGGCTCCGATGGAGGTCAGGATGAAGGCGGCATGATGGCGGCAAAACGTTTGTGGTATTCGATCTGGAACGTCTGGATATTGCCGATCCCTCTTTTCTTCTGGCGGTCGATATACGTGGACAGTTCGGAAGAAGTCATCGTCTCGCAGTCATTGACAGAGATCAGGAAGTCCGAAGGGACGATTGTCAATGTGGTGTCCATGCGGCTCCCTTCGGTGATATGTTCGCGCATCCCGTCGAAGTCGCGGATCATGTAGTCGATCAGCGTCCAATTGTATAGCGAATCGTATTTGATGGAGTTTGCCGTGAGGCGTGAAATCATCTTCTTGTTCTCGAAGTGCTCCAAAGAGAAACGGTATCCCATCCCGGAACGCGCGTCGTAGCGGTCGAAATAGGCGATTACGCCCGGCTCGATCTCCAATTGGGCGGAACGGACATAGTCTACCTTCTTATTCTTGATATATTTGTTTTGGAAGTCGATACGCGTGGCGTTGGCAGGCGGAATGATATAAGCGTTCAGCACAAACGTACTGAGTGCAATGATCCCTGCCGAAATCGCGTAAGGCAACATCAGACGCCGGAAACTCATCCCGCTCGCCAACATTGCGATCACTTCTGAATTGTCTGCTAACTTTGAGGTGAAGAAGATAACGGCAATGAAAGTAAACAACGGACTGAACAGGTTCGCGAAATACGGGATGAAGTTCATGTAATAGTCGAAGACAATCGCTTTCAACGGTACGTCCGGACTCAGGAACTTGTCGATCTTCTCATTTATATCGAAGACGACCGAGATAGCGATAATCAGGGCAATCGCAAAGATATAAGTACCTAAGAATTGCTTGATGATATACCAGTCTATCCGTTTCAGTTTGAATTTCATGTGATAGTTTGCTTATAACCGGTTTGATAATTGACGGACCATTCACTCTTCCAGGTCGTGAAATCGCCGGCAATAATATGTTTGCGTGCCTCTTTTACGAGCCATAGGTAAAACGCGAGGTTATGAATTGATGCCAGTTGAAGTCCTAACATCTCATTCACTTTGATCAAATGGTGTAGATACGCCTTGCTGTAGCGCGTGTCGATAGCCGAATGAGCATCCGGATCGATAGGAGAGAAGTCGTTCTCCCATTTCTTATTACGCATATTGATCGTGCCGAAGCGGGTAAATATCTGTCCGTTACGTCCGTTGCGCGTCGGCATGATGCAGTCGAACATATCGATACCCCGTTCAATCCCCTCTAAAATATTGATCGGTGTGCCGACTCCCATTAGGTAACGAGGCTTGTCTTTCGGCAGGATCTCGTTGACTACTTCGATCATCTCGTACATCTTCTCTGTTGGTTCGCCTACTGCCAGGCCACCGATCGCATTGCCGTCAGCGCCCTTTTCCGCTACATTCTCGGCTGCCTTTCGACGCAGTTCCGGATAAACACAACCTTGTACAATCGGGAAAAGACTTTGCTGGTAACCGTATTTCGGCTCTGTAGAGTTGAACGTTCGAAACAACGGTCCAGCCAACGTTCCGTCAGACCGAGGGACTTTTTCGCGTATTCATAATCGGCATCGCCCGGACAACATTCATCGAAAGCCATAATGATATCCGCCCCGATGATCCGCTGGATATCCATAACCTTTTCCGGGGTAAACAGATGCTTGGAGCCGTCGATATGTGAGCGGAACATGGCGCCTTCCTCATGCAACTTGCGGTTTTCGGAAAGAGAAAAAACCTGGAAACCACCGCTATCTGTCAGGATTGGCCGGTTCCATGTGTTGAATTTGTGCAATCCGCCTGCCTGTTCCAATATTTCCAATCCGGGACGGAGATATAAATGGTATGTGTTTCCTAAAATGATTTGTGCGTTGATATCTTCTTCCAACTCGGTCATGTGGACGCCTTTAACTGTGCCCTGTGTGCCGACCGGCATAAAAATAGGCGTTTCAATTACTCCATGATCAGTGGTAATCAGACCCGCCCTTGCATTTGATTTTGTGTCGTTATGTTGTAATTCGAATTTCATGGCTGCAAAGATAAAGAAAAGGCCTTACTTTCACAAATAAGGCCTCATAATATAGTCGGTTATATATCGTTAATCAGAAACCGAAATCGTCTACCTCAATTTCTTTGATTTCCTCTTCTTTAGGCTTTTCGACGAATTTGTGCTCAACGTTCGATTTGACGATGATGGCACGCATTGGGCGTACCGGACAGATCGATTCGCATCCGCCGCATCCGATACAGAGATCAGGGTTGATCTGCGGGATCGTCAGTGTTCCTTTGTAAGGAACCATGTGTACGGCCTGGGTCGGGCAATGTTCTGCACAGGCACCGCAGTCTTTCTCTTCCGTATTAACAACACAACGGCCTTTGAAGAAAGTGGCAATGCCGACCTGTGTCGTTGTCTTCTCTTCGATAGTCAGAGGTTTGATCGCACCGGTAGGGCATACATCGGAACAGACTGTGCACTCGTAGTTGCAATAACTGCTGATATAGGCCAGACGTGGTTTCAACATATAATCCAAACCGTATTCCAATCCTGTCGGGTGCAAGACCTGGCTCGGACAGCGGACGACACATATCTGGCATCCTGTACATTTGTCTTTGAAACGTTCCAGGCTGATAGAACCCGGAGGCGTGAGGGGAGGCCACTTCTTTCTGCCTTTTCTGTTCATTTTCCCTTTTCCTCCTTCGGCAATCGCAGATGCGATCGGCAGCGAGGCGGCAATGGTTGCACTTGTGGCCAGAAATGTACGGCGGCTGTTGGCGACTGTCAGTTGGCTGGAATATAATTCCTTTACAGCTTGGGTATCGACTGTCTCCTCCTGTTTCATACCCGGAAATTGCAGACGGTACTGCAAGCCGCCTTTGGCACAGGAAGAAACACAATTGAAACAATCTACGCAACGGGATGTATCGATCGTCAGGTTTTTGCTGTCGATCGCTTCCGCCTTGCAGGTATGTTCGCAATTCCCGCAATGCGTACAGGCTTCCTTATCGAAAGTTATACGGAAGAACGAGTAGCGCGAGAAAAGACTCAACAAAGCTCCGACAGGCAGATCGTATTACAGAACAATCGTCCGCGGAAAACAGTCATGACGATGAAAACAAGCAATGCGATGGTTGCTGCGATCAGACCGGAAGCCGTCACGGTACTGATTGTCACATGGAACAACGAGTAGTTGTCCACTTTCATCAGCAGGTCGGCGAGTATGTTATTCCCCCACATCACGATCGGACGGAACAGACTTGCCGCAATACGTCCGAAGTTGCTGTACGGGTCTAAGAGCAGGCACAATTCGCTAAGACCGAAAACAGCCATGACTGCCGTAATTACCAGCAGTACGTAGCGTAGCCGGTTCATCGGCTTGTGGTAAGTAAAACGACGGCTTCCTTTCTTCTTTTTCTTACCGATGCAAAATAGACGGTTGATGATATCCTGGAATACGCCTGCCGGACATATCGTGGAACAATAAATACGTCCGAATACCAGTGCCAGCAAGAATTGGAACACGATCAGACCGACCATTCCTCCCAACAAGGCCGGCATCAGTTGCAGATGCAGCAAACGATGTACACTATCCGGTAAAACTCCTGAAAAGTCTACGAAAAACAAAAGTATGGGTACAAAAAAGAGGATTGCGAGCAAAACTCTCAATCCCTTTAGATAATTCCGTTTCTTCATCAGATCTTAATACGTTTGATGTTTATTTTTTTCAGATCGGTAGAACCTAATTTAAGAGCTTCCCCTTTGCTCAAATGTCCAACGGCAGCCATATCCAATTTCTTTACTTGGTTGAACAGAGCGAGGGCGGCCGTATCGACGGCGACGATATTCGGAGAAACAATCATCGATTTCAACGTAGCCACGTCAGCTGCACTTTTCCTTGCGGACCGTTCTGATGCATCATGCGGTAGGCATCCACGAGTTCAGAACCGGTTTCTTCTTCCAGGTACAGATATCGGCGATACATTGCTGCAAGTCGTTCTGGTGGAAGAAGCGGCGGTCCCAGACGATCCCCATCATATTCTTCATTGCGCATGACAGCTTGGCTCCTCCGTGGTTCTTCAGGATGGGAACATTGATCCAGGCGTCCGCTTCGATCAGTGACTCGTGTATCTTGGCTTTTTTCAGTGTCACGCCGTTGGGAATGTCTACTTCTTTGAAATATTTTTCGTCGTTGCCTGGCATGATGATACCACCTGCTTCTTTTACGGCGGCGGCGATGCCGCTTGTCTCGTAACATTCTGCCAGTTGTCGCACGTGTGGTCGAATACCGTTACCTTTTCGGCTCCAGCTTCGAAACATTTCTTTACGAGGCCTTTATCAATTCAGGATTGGTATTACCGGCCAGTTCCGGTGTACGGTCCCAGCCAATATTGGGCTTGATAACGACTTTCTGCCCTTTTTTGATATATTTGCCGATGCCGCCAAGCGCTTCTAAGGCTTTGTCGAGCATGACTGCCGGTTCACCGCCCATTACTGCTACCAGATCGGGTGCTTGCTCTACCGCTACTGTATTCGAGGAGAGAGCAGCCTGTAATCCTTCAAAATTCAGAGATAAGGCTACACCTGCTACAACACTGTCTTAAGGAAATCACGACGTTTCATTTTGTTTTATTGGTTTTATGTAGTTTATAAAAGTTTTAACAAAGGTAGATAATCTCTAATATAAATTGTATATTTGGCGTCCAAAAAAATCATAAAAGATGGATTTATATTCCTATGTTTCAATAGAATCCTTTGTTCGCGGATGCAAGGAGTCGAAGACGCCGGGAACATTCACCTTGCATGTTCCTAATTTGTTGTATGCCAAGTCGGACGAAGTAATCGGATACGGTTTGTCCCTGCTTCGCCGTTCGATCGTGTTGCATGAAGAGCAAAAAGGCATCGGGCCGGAGCTTAGTAAACAAAATATTCCTTTTTTCCGGGAGAACCGCCGGATGCTTATCGGACCGGAGGTGGAGATGTACGCTCTTTCCCTTTACCAGAATTTGGAAATCCCTTCCGGTGTGAAGGAAAAGGATACTTCCTGTTTGCGGCTGACTTTCGATTACGGGGCACTAGGTGAGTATAGTTTGTCGGAGGAAAAATACTTGCTCCGTTGCAAATATAATGAGGAGGAGAATCTGAACGCGTTTGTCTCGCAGATGAGGCGGGAATATGACAAATTCTTTTATGATGAAGAGCATACCGTTCAAGCGGGATTCACGTTTCTTCTCGATGCTTTGCAATGCTTGCCTGGAAGTGCGGGAACCTTGTTGGGCCTCTGAACAGGAATGGCGGCTTGTACAATTTTGTGATCCGGTAGAAGCGGGATATGATTTATAGGGGCTAACTTGGTCCCTTATGTGGATTATGCGATCCCGTTCGGATGTCTCCGCCGGATTGCCTTGATGAACTTGTCGGAGAATAGTTTAACATATAGCGCTCTGGCGGGATTCCTCCAGAGCATAGGGTTAGCTCCCGACCGTTATTTGGAAGGGATGTTGGAGGAGTAATTTTATAAGGACGAGTAGTTTTTTACCGGAAGCTGCTTAAATACCCTCTTGAGGTTCAAGCGTAGGGCAGAATACGTGTTATTCCATAAAATCTTTGGTTCTTCGTCAATTTAGAGGTTTCTATTTATTGTATTTTGCTATTCATTGGTTTATTCAATTGCATGTAGAAGTATATCATTCTCTATTGATTTCATTCAAACTTCTTTATTTGTTGAACTTTGGTTGTCAAGTGTTACCTCTTAATTGACGAAGAACCAAATGTGAAAAACACTAATGTTTTAAAAACAAGAATTCCCTTGTTAATGGTGAAACAACCGTACACCTGTGAATGCCATTGCGATGCCGTATTTGTCACACGTGTCGATCACATGATCGTCACGGACGGAACCGCCTGCCTGTGCGATATAATCTACGCCGCTTTTGTGTGCTCGTTCGATATTGTCACCGAAGGGGAAAAAGGCGTCGGAGCCCAATGAAACGCCTTTAAGTGTGTCCAGCCAGGCACGTTTTTCTTCGCGTGTCAGGATTTCCGGTTTTTCAGTGAAAAACGTTGCCAGATACCGTCGGCCAAAACATCTTCGTGGTCATCGCTGATGTAGACGTCGATCGTGTTGTCTCGGTCTGCACGACGGATCTTCTCGATCCAAGGCAGATTCATTACTTTCGGATGCTGGCGTAAGTACCAGATATCTGCCTTGTTGCCCGCCAGACGGGTACAGTGGATACGGCTCTGCTGGCCGGCACCGATACCGATGGCCTGTCCGTCCTTAACGTAGCAGACTGAGTTGCTCTGCGTATATTTCAGTGTGATAAGGCGATGATCAGGTCGCGTTTCGCTTCGTCTGGAAATTTTTGTTCAGGGTCGGGATGTTGGTTAGCAGGTTTTCGTCTAATTTGATCTCGTTACGTCCCTGTTCGAATGTGATGCCGAAAACATCTTTGTGTTCGATAGGAGCGGGGCAGTAGTCTGGATCGATTTTGATGATATTATAAGTGCCTTTCCGTTTATTTTTCAAGATTTCAAGCGCTTCCAACGTATAGTCGGGAGCAATGACGCCATCGGAAACTTCGCGGTTGATGAGGCGTGCAGTCGCTTCGTCGCATATGTCGCTGAGTGCGATGAAGTCGCCGTAGGACGACATACGGTCGGCACCGCGGGCGCGAGCATAGGCGGTTGCAAGCGGAGTGAGTGGAAGATCGTCCACAAAATAGATTTTCTTCAACGTATCGTTCATCTCGATACTACGGCGGCTCCTGCCGGACTTACGTGCTTGAAGGAAGCGGCGGCGGGCAGTTCCGGTTGCTTCTTTCAGTTCTTTTACTAATTGCCAGCTGTTGAAAGCATCCAGGAAGTTGATATATCCGGACGTCCGTTCAAGACTTCTATGGGCAGCTCCCCTTGCTGCATGAAAATGCGCGACGCTTCTGGTTGGGGTTACAGCCGTACTTGAGTTCTAATTCTTTTGCCATTGTTTTAGTGTTTTTGTAGTTTACATGAATAACCGTTTATATTCATCTTCGAAGTTGGGTGTGAAAATTCCTTTTCCCATATTTTCGAGGATTTCGGAAGGAGACCAGAAACGTCCACCGTCCAGTTCGGAAGGGTCAGGGATGACCGGACCGTCGTAAATGGTACGGTAGGTGTTGACTAACTCTTTTTCTATAGCCGATTCGAATACATAACGGGTGATGAATTGCGGGATGAAATCTGTTATCCCTAATTCTTCCCGTACTTCCCGGTGAAGGCATCTTCGACCGTCTCTCCGTAGTCAATATGCCCCCCTACTGCTGTATCCCATTTACCGGTTGGATATCTTTGTTTATCGAACGCTTTTGTAGGTAGAGGTCACCTGCTTTATTGAAAATATGCAGGTGCACTACCGGATGTAACATTTTCGATCCGTTATGGCACTCCTTACGGGTAGCTTTTCCTATTGTCTCTCCCTTTTCATCAACCAAAGGGAACCATTCTTCTTTCATTGATTTTTAGATTAATTATTAAATCCCATTTTGTTTTTAAAATACTTTGTAGTTCTTTATTAATTATGTTTTCATATTTGATTTGTCGTAAAGAAGTGTAAACCAATTTGTCGGTTTAATCCTTTCTGATTCCACTGATCACCTTCACTAATTCCTCATCCGACAATCCTTCGCCGTAGGTGGCGTAATCCATGCGGAAAGTACAACCATCTTTATATTCGGAACAGCCGTAAGCCGTTTTCCCACGCAGGATGCTACCTTTCTTACAAATCGGGCATACCGGCTTTGCAGGAACGGTTGTTGATTCCGGTTGACCGGCAGTCTTTTCCTTCTTGGCACGCGGTTTGCGCGTTTTTTTTTCCCTTTCGGCTCCTTTTCGGCTTGGGGCTTCTCCGGAGCAGCCTGCTCGATTGTGATGGTGCGTCCGGTCTGGTCGGAGAGGACGTTGATCACTACTTGATGGACCATCAGCTTAAGCTCTTCCAAAAAAAGTACGGGCTTCGTAGGTGCCCCGTTCGATTTGTCGTAGTTTCTTTTCCCAAAGACCGGTCAGTTCGGCGCTTTTCAGCAGCTCTTCCTGTATCGTGTCGATGAGTTCCACACCGGTAGCTGTAGGAAACAGGTTCTTGCGTTCCTTGCGGATATAATTGCGTTTGAATAAAGTCTCGATGATGGCGGCGCGGGTGGAAGGACGGCCTATACCGTTTTCCTTCAATGCGTCTCTCAATTCGTCATTGTCCACAAGTTTACCGGCTGTTTCCATGGCGCGGAGCAATGTCGCTTCGGTGTAGGGTTTGGGCGGCTGTGTCCATTTTTCGCCTAATGTCGGTTTGTGGGGGCCACTTTCTCCTTTTACGAAATCCGGCAGTACGCCTTCTTCATCTGACGGTTCGGCGTCCGAGTCTTTCTGCTCTGCTCCGAACACAACGCGCCATCCCGGTTTCAGTATCTGTTTGCCTGTTACCTTGAAATCTACTTTGTCGACTTTACCCAATACCGTAGTAGTCGAGATTTCGCAGTCTGGGTAAAAAGCTGCGATGAAACGGCGGACCACCAGGTCGTACACCTTCCGTTCGTTGTCCGTCAGGTTACGTGCTGGTACACCGGTCGGGATGATGGCATGGTGGTCTGTCACCTTCGAGTTGTCGAATACACGTTTGTCTTTCCGTATTTTCGCTTTCAACAGCGAGGCCGTCAGGTCGATATAGTCAACCAGGCCGTTAAGTGTGTTGGGAACTTTAGGATAGATATCGTCACTTAGAAAAGTGGTGTCGACACGCGGGTAGGTTGTCACTTTCTTTTCGTATAGCGACTGGATCAGCTTCAATGTATCGTCAGCCGTGAAAGCAAATTTTTTATTACATTCCACCTGCAACGAAGTCAGGTCGAAAAGGCGGGGAGCATATTCCTTCCCTTTCTTTTCTGATATGTCGGTGACGGTGAATTCTTTTTGCCGGACTATTTCCAGGAAAGCTTCCCCTTCCTCTTTCTTCGTGAATTTGCCTTTGGTAACCGAGAAAGTAGTGTTTCGGTAAACTGTTTTCAGTTCCCAATAAGGTTCCGGCTTAAAGTTGTCTATTTCGCTTGTCGGTTTACGATGAGTGCAAGGGTAGGTGTCTGTACTCGTCCGATGGAAAGCACTTGCCGATTTTGCCGTAGCGGAGCGTATAAAGGCGCGTTGCGTTCATTCCTAACAGCCAGTCACCGATGGCGCGGGAAAGACCGGCTTCGTATAACTTGGTGAAGTCGGACTGTTCTTTCAAATGTTGAAAACCTTCGCGGATCGCTTCTTCTGTCAACGAAGATATCCATAGGCGGTAGACCGGGCATTTACAGCCAGCCTTTTGCATCACCCAACGCTGGATCAGTTCTCCTTCCTGGCCGGCATCTCCGCAGTTGATAACCATTTCGGCATTCTGCATCAGTTCTTCGATTGTTTTGAATTGCTGTTCGTATGTCGGGTTGCTGATCAACTTGATCCCGAATCGAGGCGGGATCATTGGGAGGGAAGCTAGACTCCATCGTTTCCAGTTCTCTGAATAATCATTGGGCTCTTTGAGAGTGCACAGATGTCCGAAAGTCCAGGTTACCTGATACCCGTTTCCTTCAATATACCCGTTCATCTTTTTGGTTGCCCCGAGAACTTCTGCAATTTCGCGTGCTACACTGGGCTTTTCAGCTATACATACCTTCATCCGTAAAACACTCTTTTTTGAAATACAAGGACAAAAATACGCTTTTCAAGCGGTTTTTACATTTTTTAGTTGCAAAATAGTTGCAAAAAAGTTCAAAGACCTGTGTCGTTGATAGCAACCGTATTTCTTTTTTATTTGCTGACCTTTTCCGTAACAGGGACGCCAGTATCGGTTGTTATGCCTTGCAGTTCCACGTATTCCACATTTAGCGGATTGTTGGGGCTGGCCTTGACATACAAAGATTGTAGGATAGCCTGCCGATTGTCTATCTTGACATGGCAGACGAAGTGATCTCCCTCCCTACAGATCGTCAGTTTCTTTTCCGGATAAGCCGTTAGGGTAATCGTGCAAGTATGTTCTGTTATTGAAACCACTTTGTAGCCGTAGGCCATCTTTTTTTGTATGAACTTAGTCCGTTAGTTTTTCCCGGTTCCATTTCTCGATTCAGCCAGTAAACTTTTATGGGTTCTTTGGTGTCTAGTTTGCCATTGGTTGGTTGGATCATAACAGACGAGGTTGCGGTTCAAGCTACGTGCAATGTGGAAAAGACGGTCCGGTGTCGGATATGTGGAGTTTGGGTCGGTATCTCGGCTGTGTGCATAAGCGTGAATGGAAATGCTCCATAACAGGGAATATAGCAATGATAGTCTTGCCATAAAGTGGATGATGTTGTTCATGATCGTTTGTTTTATGGTATGAAGTCATTAAATAAGTTGTTCCACAAGTGTGAGCTGGACGACTCACAGCTGTGGAACGATTTGTTGTTACCAGATTGTATCTTGGAAAGCGGTGTATTGAACTGTATTATTCGATATTCTTCCTGATCTTGGTCAGGTATTCTTTCATTCTTTCCGAATCTTTGTTTTTGATAATTTCCTGCAAGATATCCAGTTCCTCTTGGATGCGTGCGATCTGATGAGGTGTGCGCGGGTTGAAAAGGATTTCCGTCAATAGATAGTCGTCTTCGGAAAGCAGGCCTCTGGCTATCTTCATGTGACGTTTGAAAGTTGTACCCGGAGCATCCTGGTGTTTCATCGTGGCAGCGAATACCATTGTGGATGCAAACGGAATACCGAGCGAATAAGCCACGACTTTGTCATGTTCTTCGAAAGTATATTCGCAGATATGTAGGCGCAGGCTGGAATAGATATCTTTGAAGAATATTTTTCCCAGATGATCCCCTTCGGAGATAATGATCGTATTTTCTTTCTCCAGTTGTCCCAAATTGGCGAATGTCGGACCAAACATCGTGGGTAGAAACATACGGGAAGCCACATGTTTCGTAAAATTCTTTCAGGTGTGTCTTGACCGATGCGATGTCCGAGATGATACAGTATGGCTGCAGGTAAGGCATGACACTCTTGAATGCTTCGATCGTATAGCTTAGTGTCACGCAATTGATGACTAATTCGGGTTTGAATTCGGCAACTTCTTCCGGCTTCTGTAGGCGAAGGGCGTTGTATATGAAACGCATCCGTTTCGGATCGCTCTCAAGTACGGCTACTTCATGTTCAAAACTAAGTAAATCGGTGAAGAAAGATCCATCTTCCCTGCACCCAATATCAATATTTTCATTATCAGTAATTGTTTAATGTATTAATGTGTCCATAATAATGTGCCAATGTACCAATTAAAGAGAATGTCCCATTGGCAAATTGGCATATTAGCTCATTGGCACATTATTATTATTGTTCATTCATGATGATCATCTGCTGGCGGACGGATTCTTCATGGATTTCTTTCAAGATTTCTTTTACAAAGTCCGTACTCAAATCCATCTGTTCACCCATATTGGAACGCTTTTCCAGAATCTCGCTGTAGCGCGGTGATTGCAGGATTGGCATATTGTGCTCTTTTTTGTACACGCCGATCTCGTCGGGAGATACGCATACGTTTAGCCAGCAGTTCCAGTAGTTGTTCGTCGATACCATCGATCTGGCGGCGGAGTTCAGCCAAGTTTTCCGTTGTCTGGTTGGAGTCGCGGATAACCAATAAATTCAGAACGTAATCCAATACATCCGGTGTGATCTGCTGTGAAGCGTCGCTCCAAGCGCAATCGGGGTTGCAATGCGATTCGATGATCAAACCATCGAAACTCAAGTCCATAGCCTGCTGGCAGAGAGGAGCGATCAGTTCGCGTTTGCCTCCGATATGGCTCGGATCACAGAAAATAGGCAGGTTCGGCATGCGGCGACGAAGTTCGATGGGGATATGCCAGAGCGGGAGGTTGCGGTACATCTTCTTATCATAAGAGCTGAAACCGCGATGGATGGCTCCCAGACGACGGATACCGGCACCATAGAGACGCTGGAAAGCTCCGATCCACAGTTCCAAATCCGGATTGACCGGGTTCTTGATCAAGACAGGAACATCTACTCCTTTCAGTGCATCGGCGATCTCCTGTACGGCGAACGGATTAACCGTTGTACGGGCTCCGATCCACAACACGTCGATCCCTGCTTTCAATGCTTCGAAAACATGGTCTTTCGTTGCCACTTCGGTAGCCACATACATACCTGTTTCCTTTTTTACCCGTTTCAACCATTGCAAGCCTTCTGCACCAATTCCTTCGAATCCACCGGTTTGGTACGAGGTTTCCAGATTCCTGCGCGGAACAACTTGATGCCTTTGTCTGCGATTCCTCTGGCCGTTTCCATTACTTGCTCTTCTGTCTCAGCGCTACACGGACCGGCGATTACAATAGGACGTTGCGGGTCTATACCGGGTAACATGATTGATTCTAATTCCATTTCCATGACTGTATGATGATTTGTAATTTATGATTTATAGTTTATGATTTATGATTGAGAATATGATTGGATGGTGATACATAAATCATAAACTATAAATCATAAATCTTTTTTATTCTCTTCAAAGCTTCTTCCAATGTCTCGTTTTTACAGCAGAGCGAGATACGGATGTAACGTTCGCCCAGGTTGCCAAAGATAAATCCCGGCGTTAGAAATACGTTGGCTTCGTACAGGACTCTGTCGGCTATTGCTTCGCTGCCTTCTGCTCCGGCTGGGATTTTCCCCCAAAGGAACATACCTACCTGCTTTTCGTCGTATTCGCATCCCAACGTGTGCATGATTTGTCCGGCGAGATCACGGCGACTGCGGTATACACGGTTCATATTGTCATACCATTCCTTCGGTGCGCTCAATGCTTCGACGGCCGCATATTGCATCGGCTTGAACTGTCCGGAATCGATATTGCTTTTTACTTTCAGGACCCACTGTACGAATTGGGCATTGGAAGCGAGCATTGCCATACGCCAGCCTGGCATATTGTGCGCTTTACTCATGGAGTTCATTTCTATACAGATGTCTTTGGCTCCCGGTACGGCCAGGATGCTTAGCGGATGTTCGTTCAGAATGAAACTATACGGGTTGTCGTTGCAAATGATGATTCCGTGCTTCTTTCCGAAAGCGACCAGTTTTTCGTACAGTTCCATGCTGGCATTAGCTCCTGTCGGCATATTGGGGTAGTTGGTCCACATCAGTTTGACGTTCGAGAGATCCATTTTTTCCAGTTCTTCGAAGTCCGGTTGCCAGCCTAATTCTTCTTTCAGTTTGTAAGGGATCAGATTGGCTTCAACCAGTTTGCTAACCGAACTATAGGTCGGATAGCCGGGGTTGGGAACCAGCACGCCATCGCTCGGATTCAAGAATGCCAGCGATATGTGCAGGATTCCCTCTTTGGAACCGATCAGCGGTTGGATCTCTGTTTTCGGATCAAGATCCACGTCATACCATTTCTTATACCAATCGGCGAATCCTTTACGCAGTTCAGGAATACCTACATACGGCTGATAACCATGTTCGTTCGGCTTACGAGCATGTTCACACAATGTCTCGATTGTCTGTTCCGAAGGGGGAAGATCGGGACTGCCAATGCCGAGGTTGATCACATTTTTACCAACGGCGTCATTTCGGCTACTTCTTTCAGTTTCCTGGAAAAGTAGTATTCCTGTACGCTACCTAGCGATTAGCGGGGGTAATGTTATACACTTTGTTTTCCTTCTGCATATTCACCTAATATTTTTAAGTCTTTTGTCAATGGTCTGATAGCATCCAATGCCTGTTTGTAGCGCAGGTAGTCTGTAAATGTCAGATTGATATAGAACAGATATTCCCATTCGCGGCCGATGATTGGCAAGGATTGTATTTTAGAAAGATTCATGTCGTAGAAGGAAAGGACGGAGAGAACTTTGGAGAGGCTGCCGGCTGTGTGGGGAGAGCGAAAACGACCGACGCTTTGTTTTTGTCTTCACCTTTGAGCATCTCGTCTGCCGTCCATCGGTCGGCTATTGCCAAAAAAGC
>ENA-OQCS01001130-OQCS01001130.1-human-gut-metagenome-genome-assembly--contig:-NODE-1130-length-14236-cov-2.548940_pt1 | contig 14236 bp, 14 predicted proteins | sample MGYA00242757_ERZ504575 | MGnify/ENA primary metagenome ERZ504575 (study PRJEB26092, sample SAMD00036297) | human gut metagenome | host: Homo sapiens | study: EMG produced TPA metagenomics assembly of...
TATAAGACTTCCACCCAGCGCTTAGTGTACCGTTTACTGAACTCCGGAATTGCTCCGCAATAGATATTTTTTCCCCTAAACATAGCTGGAGTATATCCCTCTGGCAGTTCACTTGTGTCGCGACATATTATTACCCAGACACCACTTCCTAAACGTTCTTGGTTTCCAGCTTGCTTCGGAATATCCATTCGTCCTTCATTATATGCATTCGTCAATGCCGACTTAATAATTCGTGCATTTTGCATATCCACTGCCCTGCGTGCTTTTTCCAGCTGCCCATTAAAAATCGGGATTGAAACAGCAACCAATACCGCAATAATTGCAACTACAATCAATAGTTCGCTAGTGTAAAACCGTTTTTGCTTCGGTATTTCATACAAAACCTCCCCATAACACAAACAAATATTACATCTTCTTTATTACAATCTTTTTGCTTATGCCTCGTTTTACAAAAACCGTTTTGTAGCTCTTTGCCTTTTTCCTGGGGACGTAGACTTTCATCCTGGATGGAGTGCCTTTGAAGGCATTGGAGCCTACGTATTTGGCTTTCAGGCGGGAGGTGTAGATTCTCATTTCGTTTAACTTTTTGCAGCTATAAAAGCTTTCTTTTCCGATCGCTTTTACTGAACCGCCAATTTGTACGTAAGAGAGTTTCGTGCACTTATAAAAGGCATAGCTCTTAATCTGGATTACATTGTTTCCTATAATAACCTTTTTCAGGTATTTATTGCTTTTGAATGCTTTGGAGGCTATTGAGGTTACTTTGTAATTCGCGCCCTTCAGGTTTACGCTGTCTGGAATTGTAACAGTGCTTACCTTTTTCTTTATCGGTTTTATATATTCTACCGTGTCGGTAGCGGTAACTTTATAATATCCGTTTGTCGCTGGATGTTTCACTGTTGTGCCCACTTTATATCCAGTCGGCGCAGGTGTGTTTGTCGGCGTTGCTGTTGGCACCGGCGTGTTCGTCGGCGTTGCGCGCACGCCGGAACCTTGCAGATCGGCCACGGTCATGCGAATATGCGGTAAACTCGGTGTCTTCTCCCCCGTGTGATGCAGTTCCAAACCGCCTGGCACTCGAGAGCCGACGAGCAATAGTCCCGAAATAAACTGCGAGGATCCCGAAGAATCAATGCTGACTACGCTCGGCTCGGCGCACTGGCTCACCGTTTGAGGTGGAATGATTGTAAATGGCAGGCGCCCTTCCTCGCCGTGGTATTCGATGCATGCCCCCAACTGTTCAAGACCGTCCAACACCGGCTTCATCGGACGCGCGTACGCCTGCTCGTCACCGTCGAAATCCACAGGACCGTCCGCGAACATGGCAAGACCGGGCACAAAGCGCATCACTGTTCCCGCAAGACCGCAGAACACCTTCGTACCACCGTGGAACCGGCCGTCGGACGGCGGCACCACCGTAACCGTGGTGTCGACCTGCTCATCGATTTCGCAGCGCACTCCCAACGAACGCAGCGCGTCCATCATCAGCTCGGTATCGCGCGAGCGCAACAGACCGACCAATCGCACAGGACGATGCCCGAGAGCCGCAAGAATGAGATAACGGTTCGACAGGGATTTGCTGCCCGGCACCACAACGGTGGCGTCAAGCGATTTGCTGGCAAACGGCGCCGGCCAAAGATTCTCTTGAGATGCGTTCATAGGCTTATCGTATCCAAAACCCGAGGAAAACAACGCTTCAATCTCGCCATACAGCACCCGTATCTTGCTCGAACTCGACAATCAAATGCCATCCATACCATTTCCGTTTGAAAACCCAGGCGGACAGAACTATGCGAATATCACAAAATGCCACGAGGAATTCCCGCGATCGTCGTGTTTGTACCGGAAACCGGGGAAAGGATTTTCAAACCGTCTGAAACACCTTTGTTTCCAACGGTTTTGGTCGGGCTGACAGGATTTGAACCTGCGACATCCTGCTCCCAAAGCAGGCGCGCTACCAAACTGCGCTACAGCCCGTTCACGTTCACACCCCGCGAATCCGCCTCACGGAATCGCACCAAGTGAACACGAGTTTCTATTATAGCGTATGGTTGGACAACGACAGGCTTACAATAGCATTTCGGAAGGGAGAGTGGCATGGGACGTCACCAGCAGGCCGAATCGTCAGGCATCATCTCCTTTGTGACATGCGCCGTTATCGCCTGGTTCGTCATGAACGCATACATGCAGTTCGCCCCGGCCATCTGGCGTGTCACGCAGCGTCTGTTCACCGTCTGCTCGGGAATCGTGGCAGGATGCGGAGTCGTTTCATTCAGTTTGGGTTACGCACGAAAATCACGTTCGCTGACACTCAAGCATGGCTGGGTCATTCCGGTTCGCCGTGTTTTCGAGATCCTTGCGCTTTCCGTGGTGTATGCTTCGACCATTTTCGTCACATCGTTCATGATGTTGTCCATCGTCAACAACATGATGGGCATCCGCACGCTGAAAGGCTATCTGCCGATCCTATGCGCGGCCATCGCAGGCGTTGTAGGCTATATCACTTTCGTGCAGGCGGAACTTATGAATGCCAAAACGATCGCTTCCCTACTGCCATTTTTCGTGGTGTCTGGCGTGAGTATCGCAGGATTGACGTCCGACGATCCGTACTGGTACAACAATAATTTCTCTCAATTGGGCGACCGTACGACGTTCGCCGCGCGTATGTTCAATTCGACGCTGACGCTCGCGGGCATCTGCATTGTGATCATCAGCTATTTCGCCGTTTCCGAGCTCATCACCACGTATCGTCTGCAATTGCAGTATCTGGATTCCAATGCCATCAATGAGACGCCGAAGCATTTTCGTACGAGGATTCTGCTGCTGTCAATCATGTTGACGTTGGCCGGCATCGCTTTCGTAGGTATCGGCATGTTCCGTTACACACCGCATCCGATTTTGCACAACGTGTTCGCCCGCGGCCTACCATGTTTGATGAGCGTGCTGATGATTGCCCTGCCTTGGCTTGCCCCGCAACTCTCAAAGGTCGTATACGTGGTTTCCGATCTTGCGATTGCGATTGGGGCTTATGCCGGATTCCAATGGCTGAGCGGGCATAACACGCTGACGAATGTGGAGGCGTTGGCCGGCATGATGTTCCTTGGCTGGTTCATCATTTTCTCGCGTCAAATCGCCGCCATCGAAGCGGATCGCGTGCAGACGCAGCTGATACTGGCGCAATCTGAGAGACCACGCTCCGTCGAGGATCTTGCGGAAGTCAGCGAAACTGTTCCCGACACAGTTTCGAGGCTCGCCGCACAAGTCTGATGCAAGGCTGACCGGCAACCGCCGGATTTCAACATATACATACCAGTGGGGTGGAGCCATCGCATTGGCGACGACTCCACCCCACTAGATTCTGACGGCATAACGCGAGTGCGCGTCAGAAGTTGTAGTGCTTGTTGGACGGCTTCTTGTCGCTCATCAACAGCAGGAAGCTTCTTGATTGCGCAGTAATCGCAAAACCGGCCTCATAATTGAGTTCTGGCCCCTTTGGATTATGCGTGTCGACAATTTAAGCGCCATTTCTTGCCATATTGCTCATCGGGCAGGGTGAACATGATCGGCTCGTAATGCGCGTTGAAAATCAGAATGAAATCATTGTCGACCATCTGATTGCCGTACCAGTCGGTTTCCGGAATATCGGAACCGTTCAGATAGATCATCACAGTGAAGGCGTGTGTGTTTGACCAGTCGTCCATATCCATAATGGAGCCGGTATGATCCATCCATTCGACCTGCGGAATCGCAGTGCTGTCGTCTCCCTGCTCGCGACCGGAGAAGAAGCGGCGGCGATGCAGCACAGGATGCTCAAGCCTCAAATGGATCAGCTTCGATACGAATTCGAGCAGGTCCTTTTGATCCTCGTCCAGATCCCAGTTCGTCCAGGAGATCGCATTGTCCTGGCAGTAGGCGTTGTTGTTGCCCTGCTGGGTGCGCGCCACTTCGTCGCCGCCGCAGATCATCGGAATGCCTTGCTGAGCAGCAACGTGGCGAACATGTTGCGCATCTGCTGTTGACGAAGCTCGTTAACATCCTTGATGGTCGTAGGACCTTCGACACCGCAGTTCCAAGAACGGTTGTTGCTTTCGCCGTCGCGATTGCCTTCGCCGTTGGCTCATTATGCTTCTCGTTGTAGCTCACCAGATCGTTCATGGTGAAGCCGTCGTGCGCGGTGATGAAGTTCACGGATGCGACCGGTCGGCGGCCATTGACCTGATACAGGTCGGAACTGCCCATGAATCGGCTGGCGAATTCCGGCAACGTGGACGGCTGCGAGCGCCAGAAGTCGCGCACGCAATCGCGGTAGCGGCCGTTCCATTCGGACCAGCTGGACGGGAAGCCGCCCACCTGATAGCCGCCAGAGCCGAGATCCCACGGTTCCGCGATCAGCTTGACGCGGGAGATCACCGGATCCTGTTCGACGATGTCGAAGAAGGCCGACAGTTTGTCGACTTCCTGGAACTGACGGGCCAATGTGGCGGCAAGATCGAATCGGAATCCGTCGACGTGCATTTCGGTGACCCAGTAGCGCAGCTGTCGGTGATGAGCTGCAGGGCGTGCGGCGAGCGCATCAGCAGCGAGTTGCCGGTGCCTGTGGTGTCGAAGTAGTGTCTGCGGTCGTTGTCGACCAGACGGTAGTAGGCGCCGTTGTCGATGCCCTTGAAGCTGAGGGTCGGTCCACGGTTGTTGCCTTCGGCGGTGTGGTTGTACACCACGTCGAGGATGACTTCCATGCCGGCATGATGGTATGCCTTGACCATGGATTTGAATTCGTTGACCTGTTCGCCGCGCTGTCCGGAGCTGGAATACGCGTTGTGCGGGGCGAAGAAGCCGATGGTGTTGTATCCCCAGTAGTTGCTCAGGCCTTTTTCCTGAAGGAAGCTGTCGTTGACGAACTGGTGGATGGGCATGAGCTCGATGGCCGTGACGCCCAGCTTCTTCAGGTATTCGATTACCGAGGGGTACGCCAGACCCGCATAGGTTCCGCGAATGTCCGGTGGCACGTCCATGTTGAGGTTGGTCATGCCGCGTACGTGGGCTTCGTAAATCACGGAATCGTGATATGAGATGTTCGGATGCTGGTCGTTGCCCCAGTCGAAATAGGGGTTCACCACGCCGCTTTCATGGTATGGGCGGCCGAGTCGAGCGTGTTCATGCTGGTAACGTCATCGGGGCTTCTGAACCAGTACGAGTAGAGGCTCTCATCGCCGTCGATGTTGCCTTCGATGGCTTTAGCGTAGGGGTCAAGCAGCAGTTTGTTCGGGTTGCAGCGCAGGCCTTGCGTCGGGTCGTATGGACCGTACACGCGATAGCCGTAACGTTGCCCCGGTTGGATTCCGGGCAGATAGTTGTGCCAGACATAAGAGTTCTGCTCGGTCATTTCGATTCGAGTTTCGTTGTCTTCCTCATCGAAAAGGCAAAGCTCGACTTTTTGTGCCACTTGGGAAAAGAGGGCAAAATTCACGCCGGCGCGTCATAGCTTGCGCCGAGTGGATACATCGATCCGGGTCTGATTTGCATGATTCAAGTATCTCACGTTTCAGCCCCCAAATCGCAATTTCGTGTTGTTCGGCGATTATTTTTACGATTCGAAAGACTCTTGCCTGTATTTTGCCGGTTTCGTCGAATTTGCTCGTGAAGAATAGCGATCATGGAATTGGAGGCCGTAATACGGGTGCCGCGCAGCCGCTGCCAGGAGACCCACGCCGATTCGACGTGCTCATCGCCGTCGAAATGACGTTCGACGGGATGCCATGCATGCAGGTGAAGCACCATGATGTTGGCAAGCTCGTCGGTCATGCCTTCGGACGAGTAAAACTGCCCCACATGGTCGAATTCGACACCGTCACGCCCGGCGGCTCCACACCGGTTTCCTCACGAAGCTCCCGCAGCGCGGCCTCTTCAACGTCCTCTCCCCCGTCGATGAGTCCGGCCGGCAGACCATAGGCGAAGGCGTTGCAACCGATACGATATTCGCGTTCGATCAGGTACCGGTCGTTCGCGCAATCATGCACTAGCATGACCACGCAAGGCGCGTGGCGCATCACCTGCCGGCGAATCACCGTTTGCCCGCCACCACGCATCGGCAATGCGATCCGCATGTCGTCGACACCGAAGATAGCGCCTCGGTACACGTGCTCGCTGTCAAGCACCGTTACCGTGCCGGACATGTCCACTCCGTCACTGGACTTGTCTAGCAATGCATCAACTTGGGTTTCGTCTGCCGCTTCATTACTCATGACGCGTCATCGTTCCTGTCCGCTTGAAGGGATAACCATGCTCCATGGATCGGTATTCATGGAAATCCAACACACGTCGGGAGTGTCGCCGGTCACGGACGCGACCGCCTGAGGAACGTCTTTCATCGCATACTGGAACCACATAGATTCGATGGCGCTATGTGGAGTGTTGATGACGCCGGACGCACATGCTCATCGCCATACCCCAGGGCGATGCCGGAAGCGCGCATGGAAGCCTCATAGCGGGCCTGTTCAATGGCGTCCGTCACCGGATGATGCCGCAGATCACTGGTCACATACACGTCGGCACCAGCCGCACGCACCTCATCGAACAAGGAATCACCGAACCCGGAAGCACCGCCACCGTGCTGACGGAACGTCCAGATCGCCGCAAACCTGCACGCCAAGCTCGGTGTACGGCAGCGCGCCAGCTACTCGACTGGCGAAATCACGCAACGCCACAGGTTCGGCAAGACGCCCCACACGCCCCAAACCGACCGGATGCTCGGCATCCGGATCATCGATGGGCACCAGCGGACGCTGATCCACCAAACCGAACATGTCAGCCGCAGCCATGCCGACGCCACGATACGCCGCATCGGCATTCGTATGCCCCACCCACAACGCACATCCGGCACGATTGAGCTTACGCACAATCTCACCACGGAAACCCAATCCCGACACCGCATGAACGGAACGGAAGAACAACGGATGATGGCAAACCAGCAAATCAACACCACCGGCAATCGCCTGATCAACCACCGCCATAGAGGGATCAGCCGCAAAAGCGATACCGCGCACAGGCTGACGCAAATCACCCACGATAAGACCAGGCTCATCCCACCGCTCCGCATAGCGAAGCGGATACAACGTTTCCAGCACATCCACAACCTGCTTCAGCGTTGCCATCATTCCTCCTTATGCCATTGCTCGACCACGCACATCCGCAACACACACGAAACCCAGTACCGTATCAGTGCGCGGCAAGCTGCCAATCCGAACCAATACCCGTGGAAACATCCAACGGAACCGCCATATCGACCGCATGCTCCATGGCATCCTTCACCAACGCAGTGACACGCTCCGCCTCACCCGGCGCAACCTCCACCACAAGTTCATCATGAATCTGCAAAATAATCCGACTGGCAAGACCAGCCTCATGCAACGCATCATCAGCACGAATCATAGCGATCTTCATAATATCCGCAGCAGAACCCTGAATAGGCGCATTCAATGCGGCACGCTCCGCAGCATCACGTACCGCACGATTCGGCGACTTCAAGCCCGGAAAATACCTACGACGACCATAAATCGTCTCCGTATATCCCTTTTCACGAGCCGAAGAAACCAACGACTCCAAATACTCATGGACCTTGCCGAACGTCGCAAAATACTGCCGCTTCAATGACTCGGCCTCACCCGGCTTAATGCCAAGCTGCTGCGAAAGCCCATACGTGCTCAGCCCATATGCCAAGCCATAGCTCATCGCCTTAACATGACTGCGCTGATCAGACGTAATCTCATCCACAGGAACGCCATACACCAAACTCGCCACATACTTATGAAAATCCCTACCGGAACGGAACGCCTCAATCAACGCCTCATCACCAGAAAGATCAGCCATAATACGCAACTCAACCTGAGAATAATCCGAACTCAACAACGACTCAAAACCTCACCGGGCACAAAAGCTGAACGAATCTCACGACCAGCAGGATCACGATTCGGAATATTCTGCAAATTCGGATCAACCGAACTCAACCGACCAGTCGCAGCCACAGTCTGCTCAAACGTCGTATGAATACGACCATCAGACCTGTTCGTCGCATCAATCAACGTCTGCACAATCTGCTTAAGCTTATTCTTCTCACGATGCAACAACAACGCATCAAGAAACTGACAAGCCCTATCATTACCATACGAACGATCACGCAACACCTGCAAAGCAGCCGCATTCGTAGTATACGAACCAGTCTTAGTCTTCTTCGTAGGCTTCAAACCCATATCCTCAAACAGAATCTTCTGCAACTGCTTAGGACTTTGCAGATTCACGCGCTCGCCCGCATACTGCCATGCCGTTTCCTGCGCGTAATTCGCGTCGGCGGCAAGCTGTTCACGCATGCTCATCAGCCTGTTCATATCGACTTGCGCACCGGCATGCTCCATGCCATACAGCACACGGGATACTGGAATCTCCACAGATTCAAGCAATGAGAACTGCTCACGCTGATCCAATGAATCCGCCAGTTTACGCGCCAGCAAACCAACAATCGCAGTATGGCGCGGAAGCTGGTTGTCATTCCGCTGCGCACTATCGTCCGGCTCGTCGAAATCAAGCGTGCCTTGCGTCGCGCCCTCGGACTGTTCCTCGATATGCAGGTCAAGGAAATGCGCCGCCGCCTGTTCCAGCGTGTCGGCATGGAAATCGGGATGGACCAGATACCCGGCAAGCTTGGTGTCGAACAGCGGCTTCGGCAACGCACACCGACGCTTTCCAGCAGGTGGGATTGTTCCTTATACCATGCACCACCATGGATTGGTGGTGTTCGTCAAGTACCGTTTGCAGCTGGGACGCCATGTCACGGTCAACACGATTGGTACGAATCGCTTTATCATGTGCAGCGATCATCAGCGACGCATAGGCCGCGTTCCCCGGCTTGCTTTCGCCTTCCACCTGCAACACCCACGAATGCGCCACGGACTGCGCACACTGCTTCGTATGATCAATGGCGAAGCGGAGGGAGTCGTCTTCGGCGCGATTTCACGTTCGTCATGCAGATGCCCGTTCGGCATCGGCAGATTGTCTCGTACCCATGCTTCCAATGCTTCCGGCGAGTCAACCGTTTCATACTGAGGTATTTCGAGCTTGCCGGACTCGTCTTGCTGCACGGGATCGTTGGTGGGCTTCCCCGCATTGAATGTTCTCAGCACACGGTTTTTGGTGCGTATGCCGAATTCAAGTCTGGTGAACAGTTGGTTGAGCTGGTTGGCGTCCACCTGACCGAAGTCAAATCCTCGATGGACACGCCAAGGTCAAGGTCACGCACCAAGGCATTCACGGAACGATTCAGTTTGACCTGATCGATATTGGCCCGCAACGCCTCGCCTTTTTTGCCGCCGATTTCGTCGGCATGCTCGATAATCTGGTCAAGTCCGCCATACAGGTTGATCCATTTGGCCGCGAATCCATCGCCCACGCCGGGAACGCCGGGGATGTTGTCGGCGGTTTCGCCACGAAGCGCGGCAAGATCCGGATATTGCTCCGGCGTGACGTGGTATTTCTCCACCACCGCGTCGGGAGTCATATGCTTCAAATCTTTGAATGATGCCCCGGATACAACACGGTGATGTTGCGTTGATGAGCTGGAACGCGTCACGATCGCCGGATAGCACCAGCGTGCGATAGCCTGCTTTGTCTCCCATGCTCGCCAACGTGCCAATCACATCATCGCCCTCGTATCCAGGTTTTTCGATGAACGTGACGCCAAGGGCCGTCAGCATCCGTTGAATCAACGGCAGCTGGGTCAATAGATCTTCCGGAGCCGCATCTCGCGTGCCTTTGTACTGCGGCAGCATCGTATTGCGGAAGGTACCGCCTTTGACATCGAAAGCGACGGCAAGATGATCCGGATGTTCCGCGTCGATCACCTGCGAAAGCATGGTGGCGAAGCCCCAGACGGCGTTGGTCGCCTGACCTGCGGATGTACTGAAATTCTCTACGGGCAAGGCAAAAAAGCGCGGAACGCCAAGGAATGGCCGTCAACGACCAACAGCGTCCCGCGCGTAGTGCCTTCACAGTTGCTGTGTTAGCGCTCATCCTCTGCTTCCGACTTCTGATCACCGTACTTGGCGATGATGGCCATAGCCAGACGCTTCTTCGGGATGCGCTGGTCCATGGAGGTCTTCTGAATCCAACGGAACGCGCCCTGCTCGGAGAAGTCAGCCTTATCCATCAGCAAGCCCTTGGCACGGTCGACAAGCTTACGTTCCTCGAGGGTTTCCTCAGCCTTCTTCAGCTGCTCTTCCGCCTTCTTCAGCTGCTCTTCGGTTTCGTGCAGCTTGGATTCGCTGCGCTCCACATTGTCGAGCAGATCGTTGATTTCGGCGAAACGGCCCATGGCCACTTCCAGAGCCGGAAGCAGCTTGGATTCCTCATACGGCTTGGTGACGTATGCCATGGCACCTGCACCCGTGGCCTTCTTGACAGATCGGACTGGGAGAATGCCGTAAGCATAACGACCGGAGCGATATTCTCATCACAGATGATGCCCGCCGCTTCGATGCCATCCATACGAGGCATCTTGACGTCCATGCATACCACGCTTGGACGGAACTTGCGGGTCAATTCGACTGCTTCCTCACCGTTAGCGGCTTCGCCCACAACCTCGTAGCCACTATCTTCCAGCATGGCAACCAAATCCATACGGTTCACGGATTCGTCTTCGGCCACGACGACGGTACGCTTGCGAGGTTTGTCATCTTCCTCGATGGACTGCTCAGGCGCTGCGGCAGCCTGAAGTTCATCGTCGGTGAGCACTTCGTCCGGTTCCGTGGTCTTTTCTGCAGACATGTCGGTCTCTTTCCACTGTCACACCCAAAGCCGGTCTCACAAACCCCAACCTGGTCCTGGACTGATTCGATGCCGTTACTTGCAATCGTTCGGATTCTGGAAATCTTCAGCTTTTCACAGCCTTGATTCACCCTCCATCACGCAAGTTGGAACGAACCGGCTATCTTCCTTGTACTTTCATGGATGATACTAGCAGAAGCCTACAAGCGCGTGTTGCCGCAATCCTCTTTTTCCTTCACGTGCAAAGCCGAAAAATCCAAGAAATTCCGCAATCCTGCAAAGTCCTTCTTTCCACAATCCCGCCTCAACGTTGTCTTGTTTATACTGGTCGTATGAGTAGCACTTTCACTATCAGAGATATTGTCAACGAAGACGCAACGGCATCAGTCAGCGATTACGGTGCGCATGTGCTTTCCTGGGCACCTGCCGGCGAACAGACTGTGGTTTGGCGGCCAAAGGCGATTCATCTTAAGGAAGGAACTGCCATCCGCGGCGGTGTTCCGATTATTTTCCCTTGGTTCAATTCCGGTTTCGAAGGCGGGCATGTGGCTTCGAAGAAGCCCAAGCATGGTTTTGCCCGCAATAGCTTCTGGCATTATGACAAGGAAGGTTCTTCCGATGCCTTGTTGCGCTATACATTGGATTCCAGCGAGATCAACGCAGATATACTTTCCCAGTTTGTTTCTGGACCGAATCCTCAATTTCATGCCGTTTACACCATTGAAGTCGGCTGTGAGTTGACGATGTCGCTTACCGTATATAACGATGGCGACGAGCCATTGTCTTACGAAGAGGCACTGCATACGTATCTGCAGGTTGGCGACGCCGAACAGTCACAGGTGTGCGGGCTTGAGGGCGCGGACTATCTCGATACCGTATTGGATGGCGATCCGCGTTGCAGCCAAGGTGATGAACCTGCGACCTTCCAAGGCATGGTTGACCGCATCTACTATTCGGCTCACACGCTTGAGCTGCGCGATCCTGTGCTGAAACGCACCGTCGTTGTTTCCAAGCAGGGTGCGGCGCAGACCGTGGTGTGGAATCCGGGAGAACAAGCCGGAAACGCCATCGGCGATTTGGATGAGGGCGAATGGCGCGGCTTCGTCTGCGTGGAAGCGGTCAACAATCGCGATTGCGCGGTCGTCGTGCCCCCACACGATTCGCATACCCTGCAGCAAACACTGTCGGTAAAGCACTGAAAGTAAGGCACCGTCAGTAAAGCACTGTCAGTAAAGCACTGTCAGTAAAGCACGCCGACCGCAAGGCATCGACACCGAACATGGCGCTTTCATATAATTCCCAGATTGGCGACTAGGCTCGCTCGTAGTGGAAGCATGGAAGCGCCATACGAGGATTGCGAGGTTGCGATGACAGATGCCACGGTACAAACCATAGAACCAAAAACCTTGGAATCCATACGAACGGTCGCCAATATCGGCTCAGGCACCATGGGGCATGCCACAGCGTTGCAATTTGCGGTCGCCGGATACCCGGTGAAATTGGTGGACTGCAGCGAAGAGCTTCTTAAGCGTGGCATGGAACATATCCGCGCCGATGCCGAGGAATTCGCCCAAGCCGGGTTGCTGCGCGCCGAAGATACCGTTGACGATGTGCTCTCCCGCATTTCGACATACACCGACTATGAAAATGGTGTCTCCGACGCGGATTTCATTATCGAATCCATTGTTGAAAAGCTTGATGTCAAGCAATCCGTATGGCAGCAGATTGAGCAGTACGCGCCGGTCGATACGATCTTTGCGACAAACACTTCCGGATTGGGCCCAACCGCAATCCAATCTGTGCTGAAGCACCCGGAACGCTTTGTGGTGGCTCATTTCTGGAATCCTGCGCATCTGATGCCGCTAGTCGAAGTGGTGCCCGGCAAAGACACTGCGCCGGAAGTGGTTGATACGACCTTCGATTTGATGGCAAGCATCGGCAAAAAGCCTGCGAAAATCAAAAGGAATCTTTGGGATTCGTGGGCAACCGTATGCAACTGGCGCTGTTGCGCGAGGCGTTCAACATCATCAATGAAGGCATCGCGACGCGGAAACCGTCGACACTGTGGTTCGTTACAGTTTGGGACGACGCTGGAATCTCGTCGGCCCCGTGGCCAGCGCGATTTGGGCGGACTGGACACGTTCTACAACATCAGCACCTACCTGTTCAAAGACATGGATAACGGCACCGAACCGAGCCTCTGCTGGCTTGGAAAGTGCAGGATGGGAACCTTGGCACAAAAACCGGCCGTGGTTTCTACGAATGGCAAGGCGAAGACGGACAACGCATTATCCGCGAGCGCGACGAACAGCTCATGCAACAGCTGGCGGAGGACGCTGCTGTTGAGGACGCTGACTGCAAGTCCGAGTAACACTCCGACATATCGATACGACGATTGCGTTACGATTGCGGACAGGGAAACGACTACCCGCCCGCAATCGTAACCGCAATCACAAAACCTACATATTTTCACGCAATATATAAACCATATATTGTTCTGGCTGCCGACTCACCGTATCGGCGACCCAGACATACAGCATTTGCGTTTGGCCGGATTAGCCCACGGTTCGCCTGCAGTAATCCAATCGTCATGCCAACTCTCAATCTGCCTATTCAAATCCTCCTTGAAAGAATCCTCCGCAGTAGGGCATTTTGGCATTGTGATTGATTGAAGTAAAACCGGAGGGAGCCACTGAATGCCTTGCAGAAATTCAATATGGAATACTTCAGGATTATCGGTGAATGTCACCGTAGCGACGATGCCATAGTTCGGAGTGAATCTATGCACAGTGGCCTTGACAGGCTCCGAACTCCCGAAAGCTGCTTAATTGAGCCAAACAAACCACGCGTTCCCGCGATGGAACCTCCCCCGAATGTCAAGCATCCGTCGGAACTGCCGCACATCCGGCGCCAAAAAAGTGGATGTGTCTGGGCATCCTCGTAAGTAAGAGAGACCTAAATCCACGGCGGGACACATCCACGCCATTGGCGTGGAATCGCTACCAGAGCGCTTCGATCGGCTCTCGGATCATTAGCTTTCTGTCTCACGCCGGACAACCGGCAGAAGCCTGCGACAGATGTCTTCCTTTATTGAAACTTTCGGTTCCGTGTCGCTTGGACAGCGAAGCGAAACAAAAACCTCACTTATAAGAATAAACGAAAGACATCGCAGACAAGAGGCGCACGTCGAAGACCATGCCAATCCAGCAACAATGCCGGGGCCGTCGCAGTCTTACAGCATCTGGGAGAAGTTCGCACATCCTCGGTGTTACCGGCGGCGCGCCGGCAACACGGCGACCGGCTCGCCATCTGAATCAAAGAAGACGGTACCAACTGGCCCTGCGTACGGGGAACGTATGACAAAAGCCGCGGCTGGAAATCTCCAACCGCGCCGTTCATCAATCCGGTGCCCCCCGGTGGACGT
>ENA-OQCS01001131-OQCS01001131.1-human-gut-metagenome-genome-assembly--contig:-NODE-1131-length-14230-cov-2.553712_pt1 | contig 14230 bp, 20 predicted proteins | sample MGYA00242757_ERZ504575 | MGnify/ENA primary metagenome ERZ504575 (study PRJEB26092, sample SAMD00036297) | human gut metagenome | host: Homo sapiens | study: EMG produced TPA metagenomics assembly of...
TTTAAAAATAAATTTTAAGATAACTAAAAAGACGTCACACCCCTTCGTCTTACGGCTGTGAAACGTCTTTTTAGTTATGTCTATTTCGAGATCTTAAATTCTCGCGCGGATTCTGCTCTGGATTCCGTCGAGTTTCTCTGCTTTTTCTCTGTACTCCTGCTCTGTGATTTCGCCTGTGATGAATGCGAACTCCTCGGACAGACTTGGAACTGCTACGATTTCTACTTTTCCGAACAGCTCCTCGATCTCACTCTGGCGCTCTGCGGCGTGGCCGGATACGCGGACGAAGAAGCGGCTCTTCACATCATCGATCTGCAGCAGGTCCAGTTTTTCCTCGCTCCAGCTCATCATGATGTTTCTGCCTTTGTTCTTTGCGCAGTCTACGACATCGGCAACAACGGCACTTGCGGTCGGAAGCTTTCCTGCTCCGCTTCCTAGAACATCGCATCACCCAGTACATTTCCGTGGATGAAGATGGCGTTGAAGACACCGTTTACGCTGTACAGCGGGTTTTTCGCGTCAATCATCACCGGGCTTACCATGGCGTAATACTGATTACCCACCTTGCGGCTTGTTGCGAGCAGTTTGATTGCGGTTCCCATCGAGGTCGCATATTTGATATCCTCTGCGGTGATCTTTGTGATTCCCTCGGTGTAAACCTCTTCGTAATTGACTTCTTTTCCATAAGCAAGAGAAGAAAGAATCGCAATTTACGGCACGCATCGTAGCCTTCTACATCTGCTTCCGGGTTGCGCTCTGCGTAGCCGAGGCGCTGTGCCTCTTTTAATACATCCGCGAAATCGGAACCGTCGCTTGCCATTTTGCTTAAGATATAGTTCGTGGTACCATTTAAGATACCAGTTACTTCATCGATCTCATCTGCAGTCAGGGAGGAGTTTAACGGACGGATGATCGGGATACCGCCGCCGCAGCTTGCCTCAAACAGATAGTTTGCGCCGTGCTCTTTTGCAATTGCAAGAAGCTCGGTACCGTGTCTTGCCACCAGCTCTTTGTTGGATGTGCAGACGCTCTTTCCAGCCTCCAGCGCACGTTTTGTGAAGGTGTAAGCCGGCTCAACGCCGCCCATAACCTCGACAACAATATCAACCTCCGGATCGTTTGCGATCACTTCGTAATCATGTACCAGCACTTTTTCCACTGGATCTCCCGGGAAATCTCTTAAATCCAGAACGTATTTGATATTAATCTCGTTCTCTGCTCTCTTGTTGATGCTGTCATGGTTCGTGTTGATGACTTCTACCACGCCGGAACCAACGGTGCCATATCCTAATACTGCAATCTGAATCATCTCTTTTGTCCCTCTCTTGCTTTTTCTTTTTCAGGACTCCTGTCCTAATATTTTAAAATAATGAACTCCCTGTCTGGACTCAATCTCGTTAATCATCTCCGAGGCGTCTCCCCGGTCTTCCGCGATATCCACGCTGATCGTCAGCGATGCCACGCCGTTTAACGGGATGGTCTGATGAATGGTCAGAATGTTTCCGTGAAACCCGGCAATAATCTTCAGCACATCGGAAAGCAGTCCCGGCTCATCGTCCATCTGCAGAATAAATGTAATCGTTTTTCCTTTTGCGTTGTCATGAAAAGGAAGAATATCATCTTTGTATTTATAGAAAGAGCTTCTGCTGATTCCCGCTTTTTCCGTTGCCTGCTGCACGGTAAGCTCCTGCATATCCATCAGCCGTTTGGCCTCGATGACCTTCAAAAGAACCTCGGGAACCGCTTTTTCTTTGATTACATAGTACTTTGTTTTCTCTTCTCTCATGCAATCCTCTACCTTTATACTCTTTCCAGGAAATACATTTGTTTTCACAGGAAAGATCGTATCATATTCCGACACAATACGCAAGGAATTTTTTCGAATCGGTTTTCAGAAGCCAATGCTTCCGCCGCCGTGACTGTTTCCGCTCGACGAAGTGTGAACGGTGCTTCCGCCGCCACCTCCGCCGCCAGAAACGCCTCCGCCGTGGTTTCCATCATCCTTCTGGATTTTGTGCATCGATACATGACGGTCGATCAGCGCATCCCTGCGGTCTCTGATGTTTACGCGTTTCAGATCCGCATAGCTCTTTGCACCACGGTTTTTCTTTCGTCTGTAGCTCTTCCAGATTCCAAAATAAACAAGAATTCCTGTCGCAGCCGCTGCGATAACAGAAATAAGAGCTTCCGTGCTGTTGATTTTGCGGTAATGAATAATGGAACCGTCTTCTGTAATCAGATAGTCCGCATCGGAAACGCCTCGGTCGAAGCATTCCTGCGTCATCGTAATCATTTTTGCAAAGGTTCCCGCATAGTCGCCGTCTTTCGCGTAGCCCTGCGCCGCCTGCAGGATATCATCAATTTCCGCATCGGACATGTAATACTGCATAATACCAGATGTCGAAATCACAATCTGGCGCTGTCCCATATCGATGAGGAAGCAGACACCGTTTGGCTCTTTCGGATACTTTTTGTCATAAAAATCATCTGCAATCGCCTGACAGTCCTCGGAACCACTGCTGCGCTCGGTCAGGATGACCATATGGAGCTTTGTATTGCGCTCGAACTCTGTACAGGATCTCTCGAGGTCCTGCTCCTCCTCATCGGAAAGAAGTGATGCATTGTCGTAGACATACTGGGATTCGGCTTTTACAATATTCACAGAAAAAACTCCGCACAGCAGAAGGGCCGCAAAAATTCCGAGCAGATATTGTCCTGCTTTTTTCATTCTTCTCATGCGAAATACCCTCCTATCAGCATCACAATCAGGACCAGAAGAGCACTCACAGCCGACGTCAGAAGGGCTCTCTTCCGCTCATAGGGAAAATCGCCGTTGATCGTTCCGGTCTGGCCGTTCATCGCATAGTAGTAAACCTTCCCGTCCTTTCCCGGATACGTCAGCGTCCAGACGGGAAACAGGACGTAACGCCAGTTCTCCCGCTTTGGAGAAAGCTTCATTTTCTCCTGCTCGAGGGAGAGATACTCGTTCGCCTCGTTCCGCATTGCGCCGCGCGCCATCGTCTCCAGTTCTTTTTTCAGTTCCGGTGCGATCTGCGCCTGTTCGATATCACGTTTTTCCGCCTGAAATCCGGAAAGATAGCCCATAGAAAACGGCTGCATCTCCTCCAGACGATAGGGCTGCACGCATTCGATCAGATCGCGGTCGGCCTTGTTCAGTGCATTGCGCGACAGACCGTCCACGCGGACCTCGCCCTCCCGGCGGACATCGTAGATGCTGGTCTCTTTGTACTCCACATCACCGGTCTGCCAGACTCTCACCTTCCGGCCGCGTGCCATGTAATCCGTCTCAAAGTCTCCGCCGTAAATCCAGTACGGGAAATAGACACCCGTCATCTTCTGTACCTGGTTTTTCTCGAAAAAGTCCTTCGGAATAAAGCGTTTCTTCCGCGCAAATGACAAAAATTTCTCGATTGCCTGCTCCTTGCTGATCTTAAACGGCAACACGAAATCCGGCATATATTCTCCCGAGAGCCGGCCGAAAGCACCACCGGGTTGTGGCAGTAGAAACAGTATGTCGCTGCCGTCGTCGCATCGGTCACAATCTCGGCGCCGCAGTTCGGACAGGTGTAGACAACTGCTTCGCCCTGCTCTGTTTCCCCTTTTGTTTCCTCCGTACTGCTTTCCTTCTGTGCATCGGATGCTTCCTGTGCACCGGCAGCATCGTCCTCCCCGTTCAGCGCTTCCGCTGCTTTCGGGTTCGCCTTTTCGGCTTCTTCCTGTGTAAACGAGGACAGGCAGTACTCGCATTTATACTTTCCGCTTGCCGGATCGAAGGTCAGATCGCCTCCGCAGTTCGGGCATTTGTATGTAATAACCTCCATATTCTATCCCTCCTTCCCCGGAGCCGCTGTTGTATTGGATGGTTATCTGTTTTCTTTTACTGTCTTGGTTTTCCGCAGTTCGAGCAGAACTTGCCGGTATTCTCCGTTCCGCATGCGCAGACCCATTTTCCTGCCGCTTCCGGTTTCGGGCTGCCGCAGTTCGAACAAAACTTCCCGCTGTTCTCCGTTCCGCACTTGCCGCAGATCCACACCATCGGCTTTGCACTTCCGCAGTTTGAGCAGAAATTGCCGGTGTTCTCCGTTCCGCAGGAGCATTTCCATACGCCTTTTGCGGCTTCCTGCTGTGCCTTGGCTGCCGCCTGCTGCTGCATCTGCTGCTGATTCGAAGCGGACGCCGATGCAAACGAAGAACCGAAGGCATTCATGCCCATCTGAACACCCATAAAGCCGTTCATGGCTCCGTTTGGGTTGGCTGCTGCTTTCTCCATACTGCGTGCATCGCTCCCTGTACATAGCCTCACGGATCGATGGATCAGACATCATGCACCTTCGTTGCGCATCTGGATCAGTTTCTGGGAAGCTTCATCGTAGGAAAGGCTTGCGATTGCCACGGACTGGATCTCCATGCCGCGCATTGCCCGCCAGCTCTCATCCATCGCATCTGCCATGTAGCGGGACAGCTCGGCGCTCTTGGATGCTGCGAACGAAATGCGGATGCCGTCGGCTGCCATCTGATTGATCGAGGACTGCAGGCCTCTAAAAATTCGTTCATATACTGCTCGTTGATATCCTCGATCTCCACGCGGGATGCGTTTCTCGGCACAGCCTCTGCGTAGAAGCGGAGCGGATCGACGATGCGGATGGAATAGGAACCGTGTGCCCGAAGGAACAGCTCAGCATTGTAGAACTGGTCGAAATAGTTGACCGGATTTCTCGTTCCGAATTTGATTCCCTTGATTTCCTGCAGATTAATATAGAAAATTCTCTGCTCATGCGGGGTCTGGCCGCCGAATTTCAGGCGCTCAAACGTATCTTTTACGGCTGCGTCAAGCGATCCGCTGAACATCGACGGAGACGATGACTGGTCTACGGTAAAGTAGCCCGGCTCTGCGGTGTAATCAATAATCTTTCCGCCGTCCACCAGCATCATAAACTGATTGTCATAGACATGGATCACAGAACCGTTTGAAATCGTCTGGCTTCCCTTTTTATTCTGGCCTTTTCTTACCAGAATTCCCTCTGTAAATACCGTATGTTCCCCCATCTCATACGGTTCCACGGTCTCCAGCCACTGATCGGCGAGACTGCCGTGTACTGCATTGACTGCTGCTCTGATAATACCCATACTTTTACCTCCTGTTTGCCTTTGGCTTCAAAACAGAAAGGAGCATTTCCGTCCTCTGTTGGTGAAAATGCTCCTTATTTTACTTGTCACTGTGCTCTGCCCACAGCCGAATTATGCTTCTTCCTCTTTCGCTCCGGTTCCGAGGGCAATCCACTTCAGATATGCGTTGATAAACAGATCAATTCCACCGTCCATGACTGCATCGACGTTTCCGGTCTCTGCGTTGGTACGGTGGTCTTTGACCATGGTGTATGGCTGCATAACGTAAGAACGGATCTGGTTGCCCCAGCCGATCTCGGTTACTTCGCCGCGGATGTCGCTCAGCTTATCTGCCTGCTCCTGGAGTTTCAGCATATACAATTTTGCTTTCAGCATCTGCATTGCCTTGTCCTTGTTCTGGAACTGGGAACGCTCATTCTGGCACGTAACCACGATGCCGGTCGGCATATGCGTGATTCGGATCGCCGATGACGTCTTGTTGATGTGCTGTCCGCCGGCACCGCTGGAACGGTACGTATCGATACGAATATCCTCATCACGAACCTCAACATCGATCTCTTTGTCGATATCCGGCATAACATCGCACGATACGAACGATGTCTGGCGTTTTCCTGCCGCGTTGAACGGAGAAATACGGACGAGACGGTGAACGCCTTTTTCGGATTTCAGATAACCGTAAGCGTTTTCGCCGTTGACCTGGAATGTCACGGACTTCACACCGGCCTCATCACCGTCCAGAAAGTCGAGTTCCTCGATCGTAAAGCCTTTGCGTTCTGCCATCTGGTGTACATACGGTACAGCATGCCGCACCAGTCGCACGCCTCGGTTCCGCCTGCACCTGCGTTCAGTTTGATGATCGCATTGTCCTTGTCAAATTCGCCGGACAGCAGGGTTTTGATGCGGATGGCATCGAAGGATGCCTTGAACTCTTCCATCATTTCCGCGATTTCCGGAACAACGGAATCGTCATCCTCCTCCTGTCCCATCTCGATCAGAGTTTCCATATCTTCTTTGGCGGATACCAGTTTCTGATACGTATCTCTGTCCTCTTTCATGCTGCTCAGCTGTTTCATCTGCTCCTGCGCTTCTTCGGGGTTGTCCCAGAAATTGGGTTCCTCCATTTTACGCTCTAATTCTTCGATCCTCTGCTCTTTGTTAGCGAGGTCAAAGTGAATCCCTCACTTCCACTAATGGTTTATCGTATGTGCCAAGTTCCATTTTGAACTGGTCTAATTCAACTACCACAAGCTTCACCTGCTTTCTGTTTTATATTTTGTATGACACGCAGCTTCTGGTAGGGAAGCTGCGTGCTTTGTCAAACGGATCGTGCTCATCCGTCTCACTGCTGTTCTGCTTTTATCAAACCGGTTTTCTTCCGCAGCACTGTTTGTACTTCTTGCCGCTTCCGCACGGGCATGGATCGTTTGGATAGATCTTACGCTCTGCGCGCTGTACCGGTTTTCTCGGGCCGGACTCGTCTTTGTTGGTTCCGGTCACTTTGGCTACCTGCTCACGTTCTACTTTCTGCTCAACACGTACATGGAACAGGAGACGGACGGTATCCTGCTGGATGGACTCGAGCATTTCGTTAAACATGTCGTAAGCTGCCATCTTGTACTCAACCTTCGGGTCTCTCTGGCCGTATGCCTGCAGGCCGATACCCTCGCGGAGCTGATCCATATCATCGATATGATCCATCCACTTCTGGTCGATAACCTTCAGAAGAACGACACGCTCAAGCTCACGAATCTGCTCCTCCTCCGGGAATTCTGCTTCTTTCTCCTCGTAGAGTTTAACAGCTTCCTCTTTTAACTGCTGTTTCAGCTCGTTTTTGGAAATCTTCTCTACGCGCTCTTTTGTCACTGCCTTCACCGGCATGATGGAGAGCAGCATCTCATTTAACTCGGTCAGATCCCACTCGGACTGCTCGGTGTTCTCGCCGATGCAGAGATCCACAGTATTGTCGATGGTATCGGCAATCATCTTGAAGATGGTGTCTCTCATGCTCTCGCCGTCCAGAACGCGGCGTCTCTCTTTGTAGATGATCTCACGCTGCTCGTTGTTGACCTGGTCATAGTCGAGCAGGTTTTTACGGATTCCGTAGTTGTTGCCCTCGATCTTCTTCTGCGCTTTTTCGATGGCGGAAGAAAGCATCTTGTGCTCGATCTGCTCATTTTCCGGTACGCCGAGGGATTTGAAAATGCCCATCAGTTTTTCGGAACCGAAGAGTCTCATCAAATCGTCTTCCAGGGAAATGTAAAAACGGGACTCACCCGGGTCTCCCTGACGGCCGGAACGACCGCGGAGCTGATTGTCGATACGGCGGGACTCATGACGCTCGGTGCCGATGATCTTTAAGCCGCCGGCAGCTTTTGCCACATCATCCAGCTTAATATCGGTACCACGGCCGGCCATGTTGGTCGCGATGGTAACGGCTCCTGCCTCACCGGCATGCGCTACGATTTCTGCCTCGAGCTCATGGAACTTCGCATTTAAGACCTGATGCGGAATTCCCTCGCGGCGCAGCATTTTGCTGATCAGCTCGGAAGTCTCGATGGTGATGGTACCAACCAGAACCGGCTGGTTCACGGCATGTGCCTCTTTGACTTCCTCTACGACTGCGTGGAATTTCTCTTTTTTCGTCATGTATACGGCATCGTCCATATCCACACGGATGACCGGGCGGTTGGTCGGGATCTCGATAACGTCCATGCCGTAGATGTCACGGAACTCCTGCTCCTCGGTGAGAGCAGTACCGGTCATGCCGGCTTTTTTCTCGTATTTGTTAAAGAAGTTCTGGAACGTGATGGTTGCCAGAGTCTTGCTCTCTCTTCTTACTTTTACGTGCTCTTTTGCCTCGATTGCCTGATGCAGACCATCGGAATAACGGCGGCCCGGCATGATACGGCCGGTGAACTCATCGACGATCAGAACCTCGTCGTCTTTGACTACGTAATCCTTGTCGCGGTGCATCAGATAATTGGCACGCAGTGCCAGGATGACGTTGTGCTGGATTTCCAGGTTTTCCGGGTCGGAGAGGTTCTCGATATGGAAGAAGTTCTCGACTTTCTTCACACCGTCATCGGTCAGGGTAACGAATTTGTCCTTCTCGTTGACGATGAAGTCTCCGGTCTCCTCGATCTCCTCGCCCATGATCGCGGTCATCTTGGTCATCTCGCCGCTTGCCTCGCCGCGCTGCATCTGGTGTGCCAGAATATCTGCGGTCTCGTACAGCTTGGTGGATTTGCTGCTCTGTCCGGAAATAATCAGAGGTGTTCTTGCCTCGTCGATCAGGACAGAGTCGACCTCGTCGATGATACAGTAAGCAAGCTCTCTCTGTACGAGCTGCTCTTTGTAGATCACCATGTTGTCACGCAGGTAATCGAAACCAAGTTCGTTGTTGGTGATGTAGGTGATGTCGCATGCATACTGCTGGCGGCGCTCATCGTTCTTCATATCGTTCAGAACGACACCGACGGTCAAACCGAGGAATCTGTGGACTTTGCCATCCACTCAGCATCTCGGTTTGCCAGGTAATCGTTGACGGTAACAATGTGGACACCGCGTCCGGTCAGTGCATTCAGGTAAGCCGGAAGGGTGGAAACGAGGGTTTTTCCTTCACCGGTTTTCATCTCAGCGATACGGCCTGATGGAGGATAATACCACCGATCAGCTGTACGCGGTGGTGTTCCATACCGAGGGAACGTTTTGCTGCCTCGCGGACGGTTGCGAATGCTTCCGGGAGAATGGAATCCAGGGATTCGCCTCCGTTGTAGCGGTCTTTATATTCCTTTGTCTTGGCACGCAGCTCTTCATCGGTCAGCGCCTGCATGGTCGGGCGGAGAGCTTCGATTTTGTCTACGATTGGATAGATTCGTTTCAGCTCGCGCTCACTGTGCGTACCAAAAAGTTTTTCTGTGAATTTCATAGAATGTTTGCTCCTGCTTTCTCTATTAATTGCCATATTAACATATGGTACTATTCTACCACTTCTGGCACAAGATAACAATGAATTTTTCGTAAACATTTGGTGCCGTTCCCCGGTTTTCCGCTGTTTTTACGGCTTTTCCCGGACTTCCGGCCCTTTCCGCGAAAAAGTCACCCTGTTTCACAGCTTTTCTAAGCTGGAAACAGGGTGACTGTTCATTCTTTATTTACTTTTCAGCACTCCGGCTCGATCAGACCGTAGGTGTTGTTCTTTCTCTTGTAAACGACGTTTACTTCGTCGGTCTCTGCATTGCGGAATACGAAGAAGGTGTGTCCAAGAAGTTCCATCTGTACGCAGGCATCTTCCGGATACATTGGTTTCATGCCGAATTTTTTCGTACGGATGATCTGGATGTCTTCGTCCTCCAGATAGTCATGCTCCAGATATTCTTTCTGGAAGTTTCCTGCTTCCTGCTGTTTGTCGGCAATTTTGTTTTGTATTTGCGAAGCTGGCGTTCGATGACTTCCTCTACCAGATCGATGGATACGTACATATCGTTGCTTACCTGCTCGGAACGGATGATGTTTCCTTTTACCGGAATGGTAACCTCAATTTTCTGTCTTTCTTTCTCTACACTTAAGGTTACAATGACATTTGTGTCAGGCGTAAAATATTTCTCCAGTTTGCCAAGTTTTTCGTTGACCGCGGCTTTTAATCCCTCTGTCACGTCAATATTTTTTCCGCTGATGGTAATTTTCATTATGCCAACCCCTTTGCTCTCAAATTTACAGGTTTTTCACTTCCCCTGTAAGTAACTCTAATTATAGCAATAGTTGTCTCTATTTGCAATAGTATTTAGAAAATTCATGAATATTTTAGAGTTTTTTCCTGCAATTTTTGTGATTCTTTCTTTCCGTCCATTTTTTCTCGCATCTATATGAGGAAATCAAACACACTTTATCCTGTCATGTTATTTTCTTTGCTTGTTATCTTTTTCCTTACCTTCTGCACATTTCCAGTACGTCTTCAAATTTCATGTTTCCGCCAAACAGATCCAGTGCGCTTCCGATCGTCACATCCACATGATCGTTCCCAACCTTTTTCAGCAGTTCCAGATCCGCAAAGTTTCCGACGCCGCCGGCATATGTAACAGGGAAATCTTTCATTTTCGCAAGTAATTCCACCAGTTCTGTCTCGATACCGGATGCTTTTCCTTCGACATCTACCGCGTGGATCAGAAATTCATCACAGTATTCCGTCAGATGATGCAGGAGCGGTTCCGTTACTTCTTCCTCTGTAACTTTTGCCAGCGGTCCGTTACAATATAATATTTCCCGTTTCGTTTCCGGCAGCTTAAGTCCATGGTCAGCCGCTGTTTTCCAACAGTCGTTACCAGTTTTTCGAGATTTTCATAGATACATGGCCATCCCGGAACACATACGATGTCACGATCACATGGCTTGCACCGGCCGTCAGAAATTCGCAGGCATTTTCCGCGTCGATACCGCCGCCAACCTGCAGTCCGCCCGGATACGTAGAAAGTGCCAGCAGCGCCTGCCGCTTTGTTTCCGGATAATATTCGGAATCTTTTTTGTTCAGAAGAATCACATGACCTCCGGTGATCCCTTTTTCTTTATATAACTGCGCATAGTAAGACGCATCCTGCTCCGAAACAAAATTTTCATTTGCCTGGTTTCCCTGATCTTTTAAGGATCCCCCAACAATCTGTTTTACTTTTCCATTGTGGATATCAATACATGGTCGAAATTTCATAAATAAAGTCCCCTGTCCCTTTCCTGTTCATCGAATGGATATCTGTAGTTAGCGATAATTCGGTTAAAAAATTTTTATCTCCCTCAAATTTCTCATATTATATCAAATTTCGGACTTCCTGTGTACAAATTCACTCTTTTTTCACTAAAAAGCTCCCCTTGGATCTTTTGTTCGTGTGCATGACAGCAAAAAAAATGCCGCAATCCGGATTTTTTCCCCGAACTGCGGCATCCCATTATACTTTATCTTATGTTTTGTCCTATCCCGTGCTTATGCCTAGACTCATGTTTCAGTCTATCCTTGGTTTATGCCTGGAATCATGTTTTCTACTCCTGTACCACAGAATAAGAATAGTCAGAAAGATTGACACGGATCACCGTTTCTTCTCCGGACGGTGTACCGTCCATTTTCACATCAACATGATCACCTTCGTAATGTACTTCATATGCCCAATAGTATCCCGGATAGAAACTTTCTACTTCATACAATTCATTTCCGTCTTTATCAATTGCGCCAAAATCCGGTCCATAGAAAGAGCAGTAATAAAGTGTTCCGTCCGGTCCGAAATCCGTTCCTGTCATGGAACCATGTGATGATGCACTGTGCCAGATTTCTTTTCCGTCCCGGAGGCGTACGGCATAAATAACTCCACAATGCGCATAATAATACCTGTCTTCATAAATTCCAATTTCTGTATTGGCTGTTATCTCCGCTGCCGGAGATTTTTCTGTCTCAATGGTCCATACTACATTTTCATCCTGATCCAATCCGGTAATCACAGCATACTCCTGATCCCGATTTTCTTCTGAAGCAAACAGGTCATGCGTTTTTTCTCCGTTATTATAAAAGGTTTCCAGTATTACATGTGTTGCATCTTTTTTTGCCACCTTTTCCAGAGCAGCTTTCAGATTCAGCATCGGATACTCTTCCGCTTGTCCTCCTGACAGGTTGATCTTGCGGTTCCGGCTGTGGAGATCAGTGTCTCTTTTACCTCCTCCGCCGAAAGTTCCGGAGCCACAGACCACAGAACAGCCGCAGAACCGGAAACCAGTGGGGCCGCCATGGATGTTCCAGACAGATTTCCATATTTAATCCCGTTTTTCACTGTTCTAAGATTTTTATGGCCTGGATTTTCTTCGGTATAGGAATCATCTTTTTCTGTAATCGTGCTGTAAACATCATATCCAGGTGCAACAATATCTATATTGGAACCATAATTTGAAAATTCTGTCATTTGATATCCCTTTTCTGTTTCCTGCACTGCACCTACAATCAGGATATGATTTCGAATTTTCTCATAGGAGTATCCGCTTCTGCTTAATCTATGCGTTTCTCCATCCAGTCTGTTATAAACCTCCTCATTAATTCCGCAATAATCTCCTGTCTTTTGAGCATCAAATCCCACACCACCGTTATCATACCCATTGCCTGCACTCTGGACAATTAAAAATCTTTCCTGTTGATTTAAAAGCAATTCAAAAAGCATCACTGTCATCTGACTGGAAGTGCATTTTGCGCTCGTTTCTAATTCCTTTTGATAACTTTCGTACAACTCATATTTCTGATCAATCTTCCCTTTTTCTATGAGAAACTCCGCTATTTTTTCTTCCCATACCGGTCTTTCCCCGATTAGCGTATCTTTTAAATACTGCTCTCTGGATTGTATCACAGTTGCCCATGAATTATTCACCACGCAGGCCGTATGTTCACTTAGCATCGTTTCAATCATCTGTTTTGTTACATTTACATATTCTCCTGTACTGAAGAGATCTTCTTTCCACCAGCTCACAAAATACAAATCCGTCCGATCTGCCACACCACGGATTCCGGCCTGATTATTTTCCGCACCGATCAATCCCGTCACATGTGTGCCATGGTCAAATGCCAGATTTTCTTTGTAATCTTCCAGCCAGTGAATTTTACTTTCGCCGTTTTTCTGAAATTCTTCGTGTTCCGCATCAACTCCATCATCCATAATGCCGACCGCCACATTGGCAAGATCCTGCTCGTGGGAATCAACATAGTCCCATGCAGAAAATGCTCCAATTGCCTCTGCCCACCAGTCATTTCCATCTGGTTTGCTTTCATTATGGTCATTATTCTTTTTATCCTGTTCTCCTGCCTCCCATGGATTCTCATCTGCAGTATTTTCCATCATCATCGGAATTTCCGTCGAACTGTAGAGCACATTTTCTTCTTCCATCAGAATTTCAGCCTTCTGTTCCAGATCCGCATACGCGGTGTCCTCCACCAGGATTTCAATCACGTTCATGCTTCCGCTCATATTTCCAACCAGCGTTCCATCTACCTTTGCTGCAAGTGCTTCCCGCTCTTCCTGGCTGCTGTTTTCTATCAGATAAACAATCAGCAGATTTTCGTAGTACAACAGGCCGGTATCTTCATCATAAGAAACGGTACTTACCGACGGCTGATAAACCGTATCCCCATTGGCACATTTTTTCATTGTGCCTGGCTCTTTCACATCCTGACTATCCTGCGACTGTTCTCCATTCTGATTCTTGTTCTGTTTTTGGCTTTGGTCACCTTCATCTGCCTGCACTTTTCCTGTTTTTGTTTCCATTCTTCCAGTTGTCTTTCTTTCCATCCCTGTATTTGCTTTTTCTGTGATCCAACTGCAATGGCAAGCAGATACCTAAACACACAATCACAATGACAAGTACCAGAAATCTTCGAATTTTCTTTTTTCTCTTCTTCTTTTTTTCTTCCGCCACATGGCAGCCACAGTACTGGCAATAGGCATCTTCTTTCTGAATCCTGCGTCTGCACCTGGGACATTTGATTTCCTTTTTCATTTTCTGCTCCTCTTATTGCAGTTTTGATCCGCAGCGCGTACAAAACTTTTCTCCTTCTTTCGGAATTCTTCCGCAGGAGGGACACGCTGACCGCATCTTCGAAGCTGCCGGGTTCTTTGATACGGTTTCTTCCGGCTTAATTTTTTTCGATTCCGTTTTTTTTGATTTGATTTTTTCCGGCTCAATTTTTCTTGAAATACTTTTCTTTGAAGCACCTTTCTCTTTAGAAACCATTCCCCACAGTGCAAATATAAGAATCAGAACATGAAGTGCTATCCACACCCACACAAATTCCATGCGAAGCGGCATTCCTGTCATCTGGCCGTTATAATCAACCTTGTTTTTCCATCCCCAGCTGAGTCGTTGCATTGACCACGCAAGACCTCCGTTTGTCACGATGGATAATACAATTGCCAGAACATAGGTCTTTTTTCCATTTAACAGCGTAACCAGAACTGATCCCACAAGCGTTACTGCCGCTGTTCCAATCAACCATGCGTTGATATTTTCAAAGACACTTCCTGCATCAGTTTCCAGATCATCCTCCGACAAAAGAGTCTCCTTCCTG
>ENA-OQCS01001133-OQCS01001133.1-human-gut-metagenome-genome-assembly--contig:-NODE-1133-length-14216-cov-4.236497_pt1 | contig 14216 bp, 19 predicted proteins | sample MGYA00242757_ERZ504575 | MGnify/ENA primary metagenome ERZ504575 (study PRJEB26092, sample SAMD00036297) | human gut metagenome | host: Homo sapiens | study: EMG produced TPA metagenomics assembly of...
CATCTTCTTCTAGCAAGATCTCCAATCTGCTGTTCTATTTTCTCGTCTCTTGGAATGGCAGGCGCAACAGTGGTCTGCGCCGTAGCAGTAAGCACTAACTGATAGGGCTAAAGATAAGATTAACTTTTTATTCATGGTTGTGATATTGGTTTATAATAGTTGCACTATCTGTTTATACGAGGCACAAAGATAAGAACATCCTGCCATACCAAAGGGTACAACAGGATGTTTTTTAGGGTATGATTTGTTATTTTTTCAGACAATCCTACTCTCATCTCTTCAAGAGGCTCATCGGTTCCTGAAGTTTCAGGATGTTGTTCGTCTTCTGCGTTGCGGCAGCTACTTCAGCCTCCAGCGTAGCCTTGATGTCGCGTGAGGAAGCCCCGACGAGGAACTTGTAGTTTCCGGGAGTTACCACCCATGCCGATGCAGCCTCATCGTAGGAAGCCAGGTCATCAGCATTCACTTTCAGCGTCACCACAACCGCTTCGCCCGGTTTCAGCTCCTTGGTCTTGGCAAAAGCCTTCAGTTCCTTTTCGGGCTTGTTGGCAGCAACATCGGGAGCGGATACATAAAGCTGAACCACTTCCTTACCTGCCACCTTGCCGGTGTTCTTCACTTCTACAGACACGGTATAGACACCGTTGTCTGCCTTGACAGCAGCCTTGTCGTAAGCAAAAGTGGTATAGGAAAGACCGTAACCGAAAGGATAGGAAACCTGCTTGCCAAAGGTGTCGAAGTAACGGTAACCCACGTAAATGTCCTCTTCGTAATTGGTATAGTCCACGTTCTTCACGTCGTTCTTCTTCCCGCCTTTGTTCATGAGGTCGGTGCTCACACGCATGTCTATCGGGAAGTTGTCGGAAGAAGCGGCATCTTCAAACTTCACCGGGAAAGTCATTGTCAGCTTGCCCGAAGGAGAAGCCTTGCCACTCAGCACGTCAGCCACACTGTTTCCTCCCTCCTGGCCTGCCTGCCATGCACAAAGAATGGCATCGGGAGCAGATTTCCAAGAAGCGGTTTCAATCACACCACCGATATTGAGCACCACCACTACCTTCTTTCCGGCAGCGTGGAAAGCATCGGACACAGCTTTCAACATGTTCTGTTCCTCTTTGGTGAGGTTGAAGTCGGCTACCATACGGTCAAGGAACTCACCGGAGGTACGTCCCAGCGTCACCAGTGCCACATCGGCCTTGGCAGCCTGCTCGCGGATGACTTGTGCGGAAACAGCCATCTCAGCCGGACGGGTATCGGGCATGAACCACTCTTTCTTATCTTTGGACAGACGTTCTTTCTCAGTTTTCAGGTAAGCTTCATAGCTATTCTTCAGCGCTTCATCCACCACATAGCCGGCATTCTTCAAGCCGTCCAATAGCGAAACGGTATAAGCGCGGTTCACATTGCCCGAACCTGTACCGCCTGCAATGAAATCGTAGGAAGTGCAACCGAAGAGTGCCACGTTCTTCACGTCGGCAGCCAGCGGCAGAGCACCGTTATCGTTCTTCAGCAATACCATGCCTTCCGTTGCCGACTGGCGAGTAACGGCAGCATGCGCCTTCAAATCAGGCTTGTTGGAGTATTTATATCCCTTGAAGTGGGGAGTCTGGAGAATCATCTCCAGAATACGCTTCACATTCTGATTGAGGATGGCTTCATCTAACGCTCCGTCCTGCACACCCTTCACGATGGCTTCGTACTGCTTGGGCAGACCGGGCTGCAACATGTCGTTGCCTGCCACCATCTGTGCCACGGCATCCTTGCCGCCAAACCAGTCGGTCATCACCATGCCCTTGAAGCCCCATTCGTCGCGCAACATCGTTGTCTGCAACTCCTTGTTTTCCGAAGTGTAGACACCGTTCAGGTAGTTGTATGAGGACATCACGGTCCAAGGAGCGGATTCCTTCACGGCAATCTCGAACCCTTTCAAGTAGATTTCGCGCAAGGCGCGTGGAGATACATGCGCATCCGTAGCCATACGGTTGGTTTCCTGGTTGTTCACAGCAAAGTGCTTGATACTGGTACCCACACCGTTGCTCTGCACACCACGTACGTAGGCGGCGGCAATCTTACCCGACACCAACGGGTCTTCAGAATAATACTCGAAGTTACGTCCGCAAAGCGGGTTACGGTGAATGTTCAGTGCCGGAGCCAACAGCACGTCCGCACCGTATTCCAGCACTTCGTTACCGATGGACCGGCCTACACTTTCCACCAATTCCTGGTCCCAGGTAGAGGCGAGCAAGTCCCGATAGGGAAATGAGTACAATAGTATGTAGCCGAATCCCCCTCACGCTTGGTCGATACGCAGTCCGGCGGGACCATCGGCCAGCACCACGGCGGGAATGCCGAGACGCTCGATCGGGTAGGTGGTTCCTGCCGCGCCCGGCACCAGCTTTTTCGTCGCACCGATTACGGCACTGTCACCCGAGAAACCTGCCATACCAGTACCTACTACCAGATGTGCCTTTTCTTCCAGCGTCATGGCACCAATCACTTCATCCAAAGAGGACTTTCCAAGCTGCGGCACACCCGGTCCGCAAGCCGACAAGACAGCCATTGCTGCTGCCATGGATATGATATTCTTCTTCATAATCTTATTTAAATATCTTCGGTGCGAATTCTGTCAGATAGATACGCCAGTTCTTCCAGATATGACCTTCTCCGGTTTCATAATATTCATATTTGTAACCCTTCTCGTCCAACATCTTGCGGTAGTCGTTATTGGCCTGGAACAAGAAGTCTTTATTACCGATAGCGATGTAATAGAGTGCCGGTTTCTTGGCAAACTGGGTTTTCAGTTTGACTTCAAGGTTGTCATAAATCGGAGACTTCACATCTTTGTTGGGCATGATGGCAGCCGAGAACAGCCCTACATAGTCGAACATGTCCGGATATTGCTTGGAGATGTGCATGGAGTGGAAACCTCCCATAGAGAGACCAGCAATGGCACGCCCCTTCTTGTTGGCCTGTGTACGGTAAGTCTTATCAATGAATTTCACCACGTCGGGGAAAGCCGTTTCGAAAGAACCTTCCATCGTCTTGGGCAGATTCATGCTGGGAGCGGCAAAACCCAGTGACGATTCACCCGGAGCAGCCTCCAACGCAGCGTTACCGTTGGTCATTACTACAATCATCGGCTTGGCCTTGCCTTGGGCGATGAGGTTATCCAGAATCTGTGCCGTACGTCCCAGTTCGCTCCATGCGTTCTCGTCGCCACCCATGCCGTGTAGCAGGTAGAAGACGGGATAGCGCTTGCCGCTTGTCTCATATCCGGCAGGCGTATAGACAGTCAGACGGCGGTCCATACCCAGCGTAGGGCTGTTGTACCATACCTTAGATACCGTTCCATGAGGAACTTTATTCACTTTGTAAAGGTCGATGCGCTCGTCACCACCGATGATGAATACATTCGTCACGCTTGCCACGTCTCGAATCATATAGACGTTGGCAGGGTCGTTAATCTTCAGTCCGTCTACCAGGAAAGTGTAGCTGTAGAGTTCCGGTTTCAGCGGTTCGGGAGTAGTGAATTCCCACACACCGTCCTTGTTCTCTTTCAAATCTGCCACACCCGGACCATCAAACTCACCAAAAGGAGTCTTGATTTTCTGCGTAGGCAGGAAGTCGCCGGTTACTTGCACCTTACGGCTTCGGCGCCTTCAAGCGGAAAGTTACTGTATTGTTGTCGTGTATCTCAGGTGAGACCACGGGAGCGCCTCCCCAGAGAGCTTGTTGCGCGAAAGTCATCGCACACATCAGCAACAGAGCTGACAAAATAGAAATTCTTTTCATGATACGTATGTTATTTTGTTATTAAATTAGTTATACCAAATCCTCTTATTTGAACAACTTCGGCGCGAACTCCGTCAGATAGATTCGCCAGTTCCTCCAGATATGTCCCTCGCCCGTTTCAAGATACTCGTACTTATAACCATTGTCGTCAAGCAACTTGCGAAAGTCGGCCACACCTTTATAAACAAAGTCCGTCTTGCCGCATGCGATGAAGTAAAGAGCCGGTTTCTTGGCAAACTGAGTCTTCAGCTTACCTTCGAAGTCGGTATAGACCGGACAAGTCGATTTATCGTTTCCGGTACTTGCACCGGAGAAAAGACCTACATAGTCGAACATGTCCGGGTAATACTTGGAAATATTGCAAGAGTGGAAACTACCCATAGAAAGCCCGGCAATAGCACGGTTCTTCTTATTGGCAAGAGTGCGGAAATTCTTCTCCACGAACTTCACAATTTCGGGAAACGAGAGTTCAAAAGCACCTTCCGCCACCTTCGCTCTTTCGTCGGGACGCATGGAGGGGCAACAAAACCCTTGGGAGATTCACCTGCAGCAGCATCTTGCCAAGCATTGCCGTTAGTCATCACCACAATCATAGGTTTAGCCTTGCCTTGTGCAATGAGATTATCCAATATCTGCGAAGTACGGCCAAGAGCAATCCAAGCTTCCTCATCACCACCTGCACCATGAAGCAGATAAAATACCGGATAACGCTTGCCGCTGGTTTCATAACCAGCCGGAGTGTAAATCGTCAGACGGCGGTCCATTCCCAGCGAAGGACTATTGTACCACATGCGACTTACCGTTCCATGGGGTACCTTATTCACTTTATACAAATCGGCACGGTCACCACCGATGATAAATACATTGGTCACGGTAGCCACATCCCGAATCATGTAAACATTGCTCGTCCATCATTCTCAATCCATCCACAATAAAGGAGTATCCATAAAGTTCCGGCTTCAATGGTTCGGGAGTAGTAAATTCCCAAACGCCATCCTTCCCCTCTGTCAAATCGGCAATGCCCGGTGCATCATAATCGCCACGAGGAGTCTTAATAGTTTGTGGAGGCAGAAAATCACCAGTAATCTGCACCCTTACAGCCTTAGGAGCTTTCAAGCGAAAAGTAACCGTGTTGTCATCATGAATATCAGGAGAGACAACGCCGCACCTCCCCAAAGAGCTTGCTGTGCAAAAAGGGTGACACAGCAGACCAGCAGCATCGCTGCCGAACTTAATAATCTTTTCATAATTTCTTATATTAAATGAATTAGCTTTTTGTTATTTAGCAAAGCTGCGACTTACAAAAGGCAGGCACATATAAAGTGCCGAATGCCAATATTCGCTGGTATGTCCGCCATCCCGCACACGGAACTGGCAAGGGATACCGGCATTACGCATCGCTTGGAAAAACTCTATATTACGGTCCAGCAGAAAGTCATCATCTCCGCAATCCACAAACCACTGTACTGTACGAAGCTGTGCCTTACGCGCATCATCTGCCTCAACCACATACCTGATGCAACTATGTTCCTGCACAGAACGCGTCAGCACAGCCATCTTGTTTGTGGGGTCGGGATCTTTTCCCACCTCCTCACCACTGACGGGGATGTTCATCAAAGCACTCATGGCATAGGCAGCACAATACATATCCGGATAGCGTTGTGCATAGCTCGTCGTTCCACCTCCGCCCATAGAAAGTCCGGCAATGGCACGATGCCGCTTATCACCTTTCACCCGGTAAGTCTTCTCTATATAAGGAAGGAACTCCTTATAGAAGAAATCTTCGTAAGCCCAGCCCGGCATGTTGAAGTAGCCGTTCCAGCAAGTAGCCGGATTGCCTCCTGCATTGGGGCTGACGATAATCATCTCGCAAGCCTCGCCCGATGCCACCAACTGGTCCATCACGTCCTTCACACGTTGGTCTGTAAACCAACTGGTATTCACCCCCGACATGCCGTGCAACAAATAGAGGATAGGATATTTCCTATCCGTTTCATTGCTATAGCTTTGCGGCAGATAGATGGTGTAGGCACGGTGTGCTTTCAATACCTGGCTGTAGATGCTGTCGGTCACTACCTTGCTTTGCGGTCCCCATGCAGGATTTTGTGCATTTGCCATCCACAGCAAGCAGACGGCTAAGAGAGAGAGTATCAATCTTTTCATGGTATCGATTTAAAAATGTACTACAAAATAAGCGTTTTCCATTCTAAAACTAATTGATATATATCAGTTTTTTCACGCATATCCCCCTCATCTCTTCACCATCGGATACACAGCCACAGGCACTTGCGCCCGCATGGCATCATGCACTTTCTGCTTGCGTGCCTTTGTCACCCTCTGTACCGCTGTGCAACGCACATCGGCCGAAGATGCGGCAACCATCCACTGATATTCACCCTTAGCCAACTCCCAAGAGCTGTTTTTCTCATTAAAGGAAGCCATGTCCATCACGTTCCAAGTCAGAATCAGTGTCTGGCTCTCGCCCGGCTGGAGCAAGGCAGTTTTGCCGAAGGCCTTCAACTCCTTGGCAGGCTTGTCAAGTCCCCCATTCGGAGCTTTCACATAGAGTTGTACAGCTTCACGCCCTGCCACCTTGCCGATGTTCTTCACGCTCACTTTCAACTCACAGCGGTCGGCATCCATTTTGGCGTTCTCTACCGCATAGTCAAAAGCAGTATAGCTCAAACCATGACCGAACGGATAGGAAACCTCTTTACCGAAAGTGTCGAAATAGCGATAACCCACATAGATTCCCTCTTCATAGTTGGTGAAATCCACATTTTTCTCCGGTTCCTTCGGTTTCTCCTCTTTCTTTTCGGACTTGAAGTTCATGCCGGTACCCATAGCAAACGACGGCATCTTGAACTCGTAATCAAAAGGGAAGTTAGCATCCGACGGCGCATCGCCATATTTCACGGCAAACGTCATGGGTAACTTGCCCGAAGGATTCACCTCTCCGGTCAGGATATCCGTGATACAATTGCCCACCTCTTGTCCCGGCTGGAAGGCACAAACCACTGCATCTGCCAGTCCCTTCCAAGAAGCAGTTTCCACCGGGCTGCAGATGTTGAGAACCACCACCAGTTTCTTGCCTGCAGCATGATAAGCGGCAGACACCTGCTTAATCAGAGCCAATTCGTTCTCCTTCAGAAGGAAATCTTCCACACGGCGGTCACAGCCCTCGCCACTGACACGCCCCAGCGTAAGCACGGCAATGTCGTTGGCTTTCACTTGTGCAGCCAGTTCCTCGGCAGTGGGCAGGAACTCCTCGGCACGGGGCAGCGGAGTAAAGGCGAAAGGTGGTTTTCCGTGAGGAAAAAGCCGTTTCTGCTCGTCGGCCATATGCTTCTTGTAGCGGTTCAGCAATTCTTTGTCCACGGTGTAGCCCGCATTGCGCAAACCTTCTACCATAGAAACCGTGTAATAACCGATGCCCGTACTGCCAAAGCCCATGCCGGCAGGAACCATGTCATAGGAAGTAGTTCCATAAAGGGCCACTTTTTTGATGCCGGCAGCCATGGGTAGCGCCTGCTTGTTATCCAGCAGCACGATACCTTCCGCACCTATCTCACGGTCTACTTGCGCATGAGCCTCCAAGTCGGTTTTATTGGGATACTCGTAGCCGGCAAAGGTATGGCTCTTGACCACAAACTCCAGCACACGCTTCACGCTGCGGTCGAGGAGTGCCAAATCCAGTGTACCACTCTCTACGGCTTTCAAAATAGCTTTATACTGGCGGTCCTGCCCCGGTTGAAGCATATTCCGTTTCCTGCTACGAGTGGAGTCACGGCATCTTTTCCGGCATTCCAGTCGGACATCACCAGTCCCTTGAATCCCCATTCGTCGCGGAGGATGTCTTCTGTCAGTTCACGGTCCTCGCAGGTATATTTGCCGTTCACCTTATTGTAGGCGGTCATCACGCTCCAGGCTGAGACTCTTTGACAGCAATCTCAAAGCACTTCAAATACAGCTCGCGCAAGGGGCGTTGTGTCAGGCGAGAGTCGTTGTTATTGCGGTTGGTCTCCTGGTTGTTTACGGCAAAGTGTTTCAGGCAGGTACCTGTCCCCCGGCTCTGGATTCCGTTGATATAAGCAGCAGCCATTTTGCCGGTCAGCACCGGATCTTCCGAATAATATTCATGGTTACGTCCGCAGAGCACATTTCGCATCAGGTTGACACCCGGTGCCAGCAACACATCCAAACCATAATCCTTCACCTCCGTACCCAAAGTACGTCCCACCTTGTGGGCTGCATCCGGATTGAAAGTTGCTGCCACGTGGTGCTGGAAGGAAATTCCGTAGCATGATAAGTACGGCTGTCGAATTCCCGCTTGGCAGCCATCGCCAACCGGTGCGGTCCGTCGGCAAGATAGGCGGAAGGGATACCCAGTCGGGGAATGTCGTAAGTACGTCCCGCTGTTCCGGGAAACTTGGTATCACTTCCCATCGACATTCCACAACCGATAACGAGGTGTACCTTCTCTTCGAGGGTCATGGCACTGACCACTTCGTCGACATTGTCGGCACGCAGTCTGACTGACTGATTCGAACCGGTCACCTGTGCAGTCAAAGCAGATGCCAGACAGAGTGAAAATAAAGTAATTGACAATCTTCTCATATATATTATATTTAAAAAGCCACAAAAGAAGCCCCCGTACAATTAGCTGATTCCCACGGGGGACTTCTTCTACAAACAATTAATCAGTTAGAAAAATCTAATTTTGTCTATCTGCATCAGATGACGAAGTTAGATTTTGATTCTTTATGCGCTTTACCAACCTGCATTTTGTTCCATATTCGGATTCAAGCGGATTTCCTTTGCCGGAATAGGCAACAAATAATGTCTTTCCTTGAAACCATAACGCGTTTTATCCTTGTTATACTGAATGTATTCTACCGCTACATTATCCGGCTCATCTTTTCCTGCTTTATTTGACAAGATAGGTGTTCTTTCACCCTGATCCTTAAGCAAAGCCTCCGCATCTTTCCAACGGATAATATCCTGATAACGGGTATATTCAGAACAGAGTTCCAGTCTCTTTTCCAATTTAATGGCATCCAAGGTAGCCGTCTTTGCATCCAATCTTGCACGCTGACGCACCTCATTCAAGCAAGCATCAGCTTCGGATTGATTGCCATCCTTCAGGTTTGCTTCAGCTGCCAGTAACAAGACTTCAGCATAACGCATCCAACGATAGTATTATATGAACACCAAAAACCAGCAGGAGATTCTACATTCGAGAAGCGACGCTTCCACATGAAATAACCTTCATTAATCAAACTCTGCCCTTTGGCAACCTTGACACCTAATTGAGAAATTTGGTCATAGGTTTTCATTGTCTGATTCAACCGATAACCATCTACACCCTCTTCCTGAACAAATGCATCATACAACTTTTTCTGAGGAACCATAAATCCCCATCCGGTACCATTAAACTGATTGTTAGAGCCAGACATATCCAACTTATCAGTGCGCCAATGATTCATCACCTCAAAGAAACTGAACTCATCCATGGAAATTACTTGCATCAAAAATACGGTTACTTTCGAGCATACTTTCACAATTATACTCAGCCTTGTAGGTCAAGATATCCTCATAATTTCCATCATAAAGTTTATACTTACCGCTAGCTCTAACCTCATTCAAGACAACAGCAGCTTCATGGAATTTTTCTTGCCATAAATAAGCTTTACCCAATATAGCTTGTGCCAACTGCTTGGTAACACGCCATGTCGTTTTATCATCTACACTCTTCTTTTCCTCCAAGAGTCCTGAATTGATAGCTTCAGTCAGGTCCCGCTCTATCAACGCCCAAATATCAGCCTTAGGCGAACGAGCCAACTGATATTCGGATTTATCAAGTTCATGGTCTACCAATGGTACATCACCCCACATAGAAACTAAATCAAAATAAGCAAAAGCACGGAAGAACTTGGCTTCAGCACAAGCCTTCTTCTTCAAATCAGTATCAGGCTCAACACGTCCCAGAATCACATTCGCCTTATAAATAAGCTGATAGTAGCTTTCCCATACGCCTCCGATAAAACTTTGGTCTGAGCCAAATGAATATTCATTACAGCCTTCCAGCTCTGCATTGTCATTACGACCACCACCACCTGCCCAAACATCGTCCGAAAGGGCATTCTTCATCATCGTATAGTTATAGTATGTACCCTTGAGTTGTATATAAAGCGCATCAGCCGCTGCTTGAGCTTGTTCGTCAGTTTTATAATAAGTGGAAAAGTCCAATACACCTTTTTGAGGTATATCCAATTTGTCTTCACACGAAGTGCCAGCCAATATAAGGAGCGCTCCGAGCATTAAAGAATATCTTAATTTCATATGTTTTTCATTTTAATAAGTTCATAAAAATCAGAATGTCACACTCAAACCAAGAACAACCTTCTTTGAATTAGGATAACTACCTTTATCCACACCTAATGAATTTCCGACACCGGTAACTTCAGGGTCAAAACCAGGATAGTCTGTAAAAGTAAAGAAGTCCTCAAGTGAGCCATATATACGTAGATTTTCAATTGCTACCTTCTTTATCAGTTGCTTCGGGAAAGAATAACCTAACTGAATCTGTTTAATTTTAAAATAAGAACCGTCAAATACACAACCGGAAGAAGTCAGATACTTGGTATAATCTGTAGCGCCTGATGCAGGAGTCTTCCCATTGCGATTGCTTTCTGTCCAGCGGTTTTTTGTAAAATAAGTCAGCTGATTCAAATTGTAATCCACACGGTTCAAGCCACAGAACACATCGTTACCTTGAGAACCCGTACCAAACAAGATAAAATCAAATCCCTTCCAAGCTGCATTCAAGGTAATACCATAAGTATAGTCGGCAATTCCCTTACCAATTTCTGTCTTATCATTATCCGTAATACCTTCTACACCATCAATATCTCTAAAGATTGGCTCACCGGTTTTTGAATCCACACCCATGAAATCATAACCATAAAAATACCACGCGGGCTTACCTACCTCAAAACGAGTAATGGCTCCATAAGTCACATAAGTAGCCCCATCAATACTTGATAAAGACTCATGCATCTTGGTCACTTTATTCTTCAATGTAGCAACGTTGGCACGGACACCATAAGCAAAGTCACCAATACGATCTTGCCATCCCAGTTCCAATTCAAACCCCTTGTTCGTAATATTACCGGCATTAACTGGCGAGAAACTGTTACCTACTACAGTTGAAGCCTTAATGCCCGAAACAATCAAGGTCTTTTGTCTTTTTATGGAAATAATCGGCTGTAACAGTCAAACGGCTATTCAAGAAACGGGCATCAATACCTATATTGGTTTGTTCAGAAGTTTCCCATTTAAGTCCGTCATTACCGGTAGCAGAGGGAGCATAACCATTGATGTAAGAGAAATTATTATTATCACCTACAGCCAAATGCCCGGTAGCACCAATTGATACATTCCATTTATAACCGCCCAATGATGCAGTAGAACCATTCTGTCCCCAACTGGCACGGAGCTTTAATTGTGACAGCCAGTCTTCAGTTCCTTTCATAAAATTCCTCCGAAAGAACCCAACCCAAAGAAACTGCCGGGAAATAGCCCCAACGTTTGTTCTTTGGCAACACAGAGAGGTCAGCAGCATCGGCACGCAGTGAGAACTGAGCCATGTACTTTCCGGCATAGTCATAATTCAACGTCCGAAGTAAGATAATTTACGAGTATAGGTAGGCTCACCACCACTTACATCCTTTACAGCATCAGATGTAGCATAGGCAAAGTAGAAGAAATTAGGATCATTCTGCAAGAAACCCAAATGCGAAACTCTGTTAATCACATTTCCCCACATATCTGTAGTATCTTCATTATATCCCTTCTTACTTCCGCTAACGCCATAAGAACGGCTCTGACTATAAGAAGTTCCCAACATCAATGTTGCGTTGTGTTTGCCAAAAGAACGGGTGTAGTTCAAAAAGTTCTCCCACTGATAATAGGTTGGGCTATAATCCGAAGCCGAAACCTCCACCCAATCACGTTTAGCCTTGTCAGTATAGTAATAAGATTGCCCCACGCCATAAGAGGAAGTTGAAGCCAAACGATAAGAAAGACGAGAAGTAACGGTAAGCCCCTTGATAGGCATAAAATTCAAATAAGTAGAACCATTGATATTAAAGCCTCTGTTCTTGGTATAAGAGTTGTCACGCATGGCAAAAGGATTGATAGCTTCGGCATTGCCAGTGAAAGCTGATACACCATAAAGGTTGCCGTTTCCATCGCCCAACATATTCTTATGATCCTTATAGATGGTAGCCATATTCAACGGCAAGTCATCAATAGGATAAAGAGGCTTGGTCAGAGGGTCTAATTGTAATACAGAAAGCATCATGCTACCATACTCATTGCCCTCGGCTACGGACTGAGTTTTGTAGTGCTCAATCTGATTATTGGTACCTACCTCCAGCCAAGGTTTGATTTTCCAGCTGGCATTTACCATTCCCGTGAGTCGTTCATAAGTATCGGCATTGCCGACAATCATACCGTCGTTATCAAGGTGGGACAATGACAGATAGAAAGAACCTCTGTCGCTACCACCTTGGAAAGTCACATTATGACGTACCATCGAACTGTTTTCAAAAGCCTCATCGACCCAATCCGTATCGGTTTTTCCATCCCAATAGGTATCAAAAGCACTCTGGGTAAGCTTCTTGTTTTCCAAGAAGAATTCCTTATACTGCGCAGCTTCATTACTTCGGGTACTTTACCCAAACTCTGTGAAGTATATTGAAAATCGTATGTGATTTTACCGTTTCCTTTTCCTTTCTTTGTAGTAATCAATACTACACCGTTACCGGCAGCAGCGCCATAGATAGCTGCAGAAGCACCATCCTTCAAAACTTCCATAGACTCAATGTCATTAGGGTCAATACCACCAATATCGCTGGCAATACGTCCATCCACTACATACAGCGGATCGCAAGAGCCGTTAGAACTTATTCCACGGATACGCACCTGTGGAGAAGCACCCGGTTTAGCAGATGCACTGAGCACTTGCACACCAGCAGTTTTACCCTGCAATGCCTGCTCAGCACGGGTAATGGTACGTGCTTCCATATCTTCTGATTTTACCGAAGATACGGCACCGGTCAGTGAACTTTTCTTCTGCACGCCATAACCTACCACCACCACTTCATCCAGCGTTTTAGTGTCTTCTTTCAATATCACATTCATTACTCCTGCCACTGCTTTCTTTTCTTGTGTCAGGTAGCCGATGTAGGAATAGACAATCGTCGCTCCTTCTTTCACAGACAAAGAGTAGTTGCCGTCCATATCCGTAATGACACCGTTGGTAGTGCCTTTCTCAAAGATACTCACGCCAATCATCGGTTCATTCAGGTCGTCAGTAACCCTACCGTTCACCTTTATAGTCTGGGCTTGTGCCAGACTGAAAGGAAGACAGATCAATAGGAAGAGTGCCATAGCTGCAAGTCTCTTCCGAGCTGTTTGCTTCAGATTTTGTTTCATTTGATTAAATTAGATTTATGTTAATAATAAAAGGTTTCTTAAGAAAGTGTCAGAACCCACGTGTAGGAAATGCCATCACTACCTCCAGCAGTTCCTTGTCATGGTTATACTTCACTTGGCAATCGTTATTGAAAATCATCGTTGCTCCCTTTTCTGCGGTATAAGGTTCCCACTCGGGTAACCCTTCGGCATTGGGATTGCCCGTACGGGCAAAGTTCAACCACGCGCTGCTCATCTTCTCGGCCAGGGCCTGCGCTTCGGCGCCGCCGCCCGTCATGGAGGCGTGGACTACGGCATTGTTGAAGGCGAAAGGTATCTCCATGCAGTGCGTGCTGCGGAACATGCCGTCGAGCACCGGAGATTCCCAGGCGAACATGTACATATAGACCGGAGCGCCCTGCTGCGCAGCTTTCAGTCTGGCTTGCTCCACCGCACCGGGACGGAACACGAAATCCACATCCACCAAATCCTTGGGCCGGTAGCCGGGGTAAGCCTTCTCGAAGGCGGCGAGGAAGTCGTCCGTGCGGTCACCGTAGCGTTGTTTCAGGAATTCCACGGCTTTCTCTTTGGTGATGGTGCGGAAAGCGGGCACGTAGGTGCTCATGGTGAACTCGTGCAAGGTAGTTCCTATCATCACGGGCACGTCCTTGCTCTGTGCAGGCGCTGCGGGTCGAAGGGTTGTGCAGGCAGTACGTCGCCGTCCACGGTGGGCGCCATCCGAAGATGAAGGTGGATACGCCGTCCTCTTTCTCGGCCTCGGCCTTCACCTTGGCAACGGCTTTCTCACCGGCGGCAAGCAGACGTTCGTAAGGCATCTTCTGCAGCTCGTCTATCTGCGAAGCTTCAGTCCCAGCTCGTCCATCACGCAGCACCGATGCGACGGGAATACTTGGCATCCATCGTGCGCAGCATGACGCGCTCTG
>ENA-OQCS01001134-OQCS01001134.1-human-gut-metagenome-genome-assembly--contig:-NODE-1134-length-14212-cov-5.685126_pt1 | contig 14212 bp, 14 predicted proteins | sample MGYA00242757_ERZ504575 | MGnify/ENA primary metagenome ERZ504575 (study PRJEB26092, sample SAMD00036297) | human gut metagenome | host: Homo sapiens | study: EMG produced TPA metagenomics assembly of...
TCCCAAGTTTCTTGCGGAAATTAAAGGTCTACTGAGACTGTAACACCATGACGCTTAGCAGCCTCACAAGCAAGTTTAGTCAACTCGGCAGCGTTTATCAGAAATGGCTGGGGTAATACCAGACCAATGAAACCAGTCTGCTCCTTCCATAATAGCATCAAAGTCAAAGTCACATGGTTCTGCCTCAGAGATTGCAGAGTTTGCACGGTCGTATATAACTTTACTTGGACGCATAGAGGCCCCAGTTTCAAGATAATATATACCTATACGATCACCACCACGAGCTATATATCGGTTCTAACACCATATTTACGAAGTGCATTTACTGCAGATTGCCCTATTTCATGCTTAGGGAGCTTAGAAACGAAATAAGTTTCATGTCCGTAATTTGAGCAACTTACAGCTACATTTGCTTCACCGCCGCCATAAACAACATCAAAGGAATCTGATTGAACAAAACGTGTATTGCCTGGTGTAGACAATCTAAGCATTATTTCTCCAAAAGTTACAATTTTCATCGTCTATTATTTTTAATATTAATAAATAAAGTTAATTTATTGTCAGAATGAATTACTTGCTATTTCACATTTACCGCATTACCCATTGCAATGAGAACCACTCCCAGCAACATAGCAACAAGAGCAAAATACAATAATCCCTTCGCTTTTTTAGGAGCATCAGCCCACTCTTTAGTAAGAAGTCCGCCTATCACCGCCAGAAGGACAGATACTGTATTATAAATGGCATAACCAACTGTATTGCCTGCCGAACCTAAAGAAAAAGCAGCGTACGCAAAAGATGCAGAAGCAGTATAATTCAAAAATGCCATTACAAATGCCATCCAGAAATTAGACAAACAGTATTCATTCTTAAACAGACCCCACGTCTTATTCTTACACAATTTAATTACAAAATAAGGAATAGCATAAAGAGCTCCGGAAAGATATATAATGAACATTATTGCTATAGCACTCATCCATTCGGGATTTCCCTGTGTTACAACAGCCTCTGTAATAGGAGCATTACCTACAGCGTTTGCCAGACTGAAACCTGTAGCTAAAAGACCACCTATAAGAGCTATGAATATTCCTCGCAAAGTCTTGCCAGACGAAAGTTGTTCCATTGAATCTTTATGTTCCGAACTTTCTTTTCGAAGTATACCGGCACGCCCGTTTGATACTACTCCTATAAGAATGATTATAAGACCTATTATTATATACCATAAAGCATTTTCAGAAGGCAATCCGTCGACAATGAATGGCAAAATAGAACCTACCAATATTACAGAACCTATAAATATTGAGAAACCCAATGAAACTCCTATATAATCTATTGCCTTGCTCCATAGCTGCACTCCCATTCCCCAAAGAAAAGATGTCAGTACCATGAGATAAAGTACATTCGAAGGCAATGATGCGAGAACATCACAAAAATTGTCTATCAATAAAAATGAAGACACCAAAGGCATTACTATCAATGCCAGGAAAAAAAACAGAAACCAGGTATTCTCATATTTATAACCTTTAATATATTTCTCAGGCAAAGCATACAAGCCCAACATAATTCCGGCTCCTACAGCCCATAATATTCCATTTATCATAATCTTATTCTGTTAAAAATTAAATTTAAATATTGTATGACTCTCAAATTTCTCACCCCTGTCGGTAAAAACCTTATTTGCATCTTTTAAATTAGGACCATTAGGTACTCTATGTGTCTCACAACAAAAGGCACAGTACTTACCATATTTCTCACTTTCATTTCTTTGTAATGAAGACGAAGTATATTTGGCTGTATACAGGAGCATTCCTTCTTCTGTCGTCAGACTTCCATACTTACATTACTAGAAGGGCAATTAATCTCGGCAACCTTCTCCGGAACATCAGTAAATCCCTTATCAAACATATAGAAGTGCTCAAAACCATCATTTATCTCATTATGAACCTGACCTATATTCCTTGAACTACGAAGGTCGACGCTGCTGCCAGATATGTAAATAATATTCTTTTCTACACTGCCTGAAGGATTCATTGGCAATACATTACTTGCTGCAACATATGCATTATGGCCTTCTACATTCTCCATAAATCCCGAAAGATTGAAATATGTATGGTTAGTCATGGATAGTGGTGTACGCTTATCTGTATCCGCTTCATATCTGAAACTTAATTCGTTATTATTATTAAGAGCAATGATAACAACCGCTGTTACATTACCAGGGAACCCCTGTTCACCATCGGGAGAGAAATACTTCAATGTTATAGAGCTTTCATTTTCAAAGCTATCGCATCCGATAACACCCCATACTTTTTTATCAAAACCCTGCACACCTCCATGAAGGCAATGGGTATTGTTTACATTTGCTGAAAGTTTCACGTCATCATAGGACGCATTTTGAATGGTGGCGCAATAACGGCCAATTGTAGCTCCGAAATAAGGTGCATTAGAAAGAAACTCATCGGAAAAATAGCCTTCGAGGGTGTCAAAACCACAAACTATATTCCTTTTATTTCCATTACCAACAGGCAATAAGACAGACGTAACAGTTGCTCCATAATTCATTACAGAGACTTCTACACCATTATCATTAACAAGTGTATATAATGTGATTTCCATTCCTTCGACGGAGCCAAATCTCTCTTTTCGTATTTTCATATATCATAGTTTTAAAGTTATTAAGTTATATTCTTTTGATAACACCAATGAGGTTATATCAAATATAATGTTTGATATAGCCTCATTGAGAAAAGAAGATATTAAAGCTTCTTGTATGGTTCAAGCATTTCCCAGTTGAACTCTACTCCAATACCCGGTTCATCTGACGCTATAGCCATACAATCCTGAACTACCAGCGGACGACGCGTATAACGGTCTATCGGAAAACTATGGACTTCTATCCAACCGGCATGTCTCTGTGATGATACAAGACTTACATGCAGTTCCTGCATTCCATGCGAACATACAGTTACGTTGTGTTCTTCAGCAAGTTTGGCTGCTTGAAGCCATCCTGTTATACCTCCACAGTTTGATGCATCAGGCTGAACATATTTCAGTTTGGACTGTTCCATAGCATATTCAAACTCGTGTATGGTGTGAAGATTCTCACCCATGGCAAGAGGCATGCCTGTTGCATCAGTGATTTGAGCGTAGCTTTATAGTTGTCAGGAATTGTAGGCTCTTCAAACCAGGTTATATCGTATTGCTTGATACGGTTTGCCATATCAATTGCCTGCTCTACTGTCATGGAATAATTTGCATCAACCATAAATGTAATGTCAGGTCCGATAAACTCTCTTACAGCCTTGATTCTTTCAACATCTTCATCAGGATTTTCGCGACCAATCTTTATTTTAACACCATTGAAACCTGCTTTCAGATAGCCATCGATATTCTTCAGAAGTTTGTCCAAAGGGAACAGAAGGTCTATTCCTCCACAATATGCCTTACATTTGTTTGAAGCTCCACCAGCCATCTTCCATAATGGCTGACCGGCATGCTTACATCTTAAATCCCATAAAGCTATATCAACTGCAGAAATTGCGAATGAAGCAATACCACCTCTACCAACATAATGAATATGCCATTGCATCATGTCGTAAAGCTCTTCTATATTGTCTGCATCCTTTCCTATAAGTGCAGGAATCAGTCATTGTCAATCATGGCCTTGATTGAATAGCCTCCTTTACCACCGGTATAGGTATAACCAGTGCCTTCACTTCCGTCTTCTAATTTTATTGTCGCTGTTATTAGCTCAAAATAGAAATGATTTCCATGCTTTGCATCGGCAAGTACCTCATCCAATGGTACTTGAAACAATTGCGTTTTAACAGACTTAATAATATGTGACATCTTATTATTCTTTATAACGGATATAGAATGTTTTCTTCTCAAGATACTGTTCGAAACCATACTTGCCATCTTCACCGGCAGCTCCACTCAGCTTGTAGCCATTGTGGAATCCCTGATGCAATTCACCATGAGGACGGTTTACGTAAATTTCTCCGAACTCAAGATCGGTATTTAACTTCATGACACGGTTAAGATCATTAGTAAATACCATAGCGGCCAAACCGTATTCGCAATCGTTAGCATAATTGATTACTTCATCATAGTCGGAGAATTTCAGAACAGGGAGTATAGTCCGAAAGACTCTTCGTGTACGATTGTCATATTTTGTTTCACATCAGTAAGAACTGTAGGTTCAAACCAGTTACCTTTCTGGAATTGCTCACCTTCAGGAACTTTACCTCCACATGCCAGTGTCGCTCCTTCTTTCAAACTGATTTCTACAAGCTGTTTCATGTGTTCAAGCTCATTCTTGTTGACCTTTGGTCCCATATCAGATGTTGGATCGAATGGGTCGCCAACCTTAATCGCTTTAACTTTTTCCATGAATTTAGCCATAAATTCATCATATATCGACTCGTGAAGATACAGGCGTTCATTACATGTACAAACCTGACCACAATTATCAAAACGAGAAGAAAGTGCCGCATCAACAGCCGCATCAATATCAGCATCATCGAATACGATGAAAGGTGCCTTTCCTCCCAACTCCAACTGAACATGGATAATATTCTTAGCCGCAGAACGGTAAATGGCCTGACCTGCCGGAGTACTACCAGTCATAGTGACCATTTTGGTAATAGGATTTTCAACCAAAGCTGTACCCATAACTCTACCTGAACCGGTAATAATATTGAGAACGCCATCAGGAACACCAGCCTTTTTGGCCATCTCACCCAACATCAATGTTGCAATAGGGGTTTCAGTAGTAGGTTTTACAACAATTGTATTACCAGCTACAAGAGCAGGACCTATCTTTCTGCCTGCCAAAGCCAATGGGAAATTCCATGCTGTAATTGCCACTACCACACCACGCGGAATTTTCTGAATCATAAGATGTTCATTAGGATTATCTGAAGGGACAATATCGCCTTCTATCCTTCTTGCCCATTCACATGCATATGCAATAAAAGAACAACAAACATCAACTTCAAACTGAGCAACCTTGAACAGTTTTCCTTGCTCTGTAGAATCATTCTGGCAAGTTCTTCCTTATTTTTCTTTATTTCTTCAATAAAGGCATAAAGTATTTCGGCTCTTCTTCTGGCTGTTAGTTTTGCCCATGATTTCTGAGCTGCCTGTGCTGCCTGTAAAGCAAGATCGGCATCTTTCTCATCACCGTTTGCAACCATTCCGACAACTGAGTCGTCCGAAGGATTATAAACTTCAGTATATTTTCCATTTAATGGTGCGACCCACGCACCATTAATATATTGCTGATATGTCTTCATAAGTATTTCAAAAAATAGTATTTATAACAATATTATCTACCCATCCAGCCACCGTCAACCAGCATGATTGTTCCATGCATATAAGCAGAAGCTTCTGAGCAAAGGAATACCACCGGACCACCGAAATCTTCAGGAGTACCCCAACGTCCGGCAGGTATACGAGTAAGAATCTGCTCAGAACGTACTGAATCTGCACGCAAAGCAGCTGTATTGTCGGTAGCAATATAACCAGGAGCAATAGCGTTTACATTTACACCTTTACCAGCCCATTCATTAGCAAAAGCCATAGTCAACTGACCAACAGCACCTTTACTTGCAGCATAACCCGGTACATTTATACCTCCCTGGAAGGTCAACAAAGAAGCTGTAAATACAATTTTACCATTGCCTCTTGCCACCATATCCTTTCCGATTTCACGTGTCAGAATAAACTGAGCTGTTTCATTTGTAGCAATAACCTTATCCCACATCTCGTCAGGGTGTTCGGCTGCCGGTTTGCGCAATATAGTACCTGCATTATTAATCAAAATATCAATTACAGGGAAATCAGCCTTAACTTTATTGATAAAATCATACAATGCGTCTCTGTCGCTAAAGTCACAAGTGTATCCTTTAAAGTTACGACCCAAAGCCTTAACTTCTTTTTCAACTTCGCTACCTTTTGGCTCCAATGAAGCACTAACACCGATAATATCAGCACCTGCAGCAGCCAAAGCTACTGCCATACCTTTACCTATTCCTCTTTTACAACCTGTTACAAGAGCTGTCTTGCCCTTCAAACTGAATTTATTTAAAAAGTCCATATTATTATTTAGTTTAAAATCATTAATAATGTAATTTGTCACTTGTTAATTTATTATTTACCCTTGGCAGTCTACCAAATATTTCATTCCACTAGGATTGCTTACGATTTCTTCGAATAATGACTGTATATTTGTCAAAGGCTGAACATTAGAGATGATGTTTTCCAACGGAAGAACTTTCTGATTAACCAAATCAATAGCTTTTTCATAATCTTCATATTCATAAACACGAGCTCCCATGAATGTAAGTTCACGCCAGAACATCATCTTCAAGTCTACAGGTCTTGGTTGAGCATGTATAGCAACACCTACTATACGGGCACGCAAACCGGCAATTTCTGTCATAGCGTTAACCGTACTCTGAACACCGGCAACCTCAAAGACGACATCAGCCAAAGAACCGTTGCTTATTTTCTTGACATATTCCAACAGGTCTTGTTCAGCTGGACTGATTACATCAAATCCCATCTCTTTAAGAAGCTTTATTCTTACAGGATTAACTTCAGAAACAACAATCTTTGCACCTGTTGTTTTTGCTACCATTGCCACCAAAGCTCCGATTGGACCACCCCCTAAAACTACGGCAACTTCACCGGCTTTCAATCCGCTACGACGAACATCATGACAAGCTACAGCCAAAGGTTCAATTAAGGCTGCAAGTTTCAGGTCGATATCATCCGGAAGTTTGTGTAAAGTGAACGCCATAATGTTCCAATACTGCTGCAACGCACCTTCGCTATCAATACCAATAAATTTAAGTTTTTTACAGATATGGCTCCAACCTTTATCAGAAGCATCTTCAAGACGATTATCGAGAGGGCGAACAACTACTTTATCACCTACTTTATATCCTTCTACACCTTCCCCTATAGCATCAATTACTCCTGACATTTCGTGACCGATAGTCTGCGGGATAGAAACACGGCTATCCATATTACCATGAAAGATGTGAACATCACTTCCACATATACCACAATAAGCGACCTTAATTCTAACTTCGCCTTTAGCAGGTGCAATTAATTCCTTTTCTTTTACAGTGAAGGTTTTATTTCCTTCATAATAACTTGCTTTCATTTCTTTATAATTTAAAACATTTAACTATTTAGCTTTTCCAAAACCTTTGGCTACAGGAACTTCAATTTCACTATTATAATTCTGTCCATCTGTCTGAATCATGGCAGGATAATATCGGTAATAATTTCCGTTAGTATATTTGTGCAATGACTTGGACATCTTTTTATTCATTTCATTAAACTGTTTAGTAGCTTCAGCCTGATCGCCAATCAAGAAGAAATATTTATTTGTTGAGATTTCTTTACCGCCCTTGTCTGTCAGTGTGAGTTCAACATGGAACATCTTCTTAACTGTAGACAGAACATTATAACTGATATCAGTGAGTTTAAATGCACAATTCTCGCCTATCTTACTTACCTTGTAGTCAGCCTCTTTAAGAACATTACCCACATCGTCTTTTATACGGATAGTAACATTTGAGTTCTTATATTCTTTATAAAGGTCGTTAACTATCCATATTGCACCTTTGAAGCTTTCATCATTATGCCATCTGCGCCTTGTGAAATCAAGACATACAAGCAATGGCTGATAGGCTCTCTTAACAAAATCGTACGATCTCTTAGGCTGTTGGTAGGCATCTACAATACCCCACTTCATGTCAGGCCAGTAAGTTATCCAATGACAAAGGGCTATTCCGCTAAGTCTTGGTTTCTGACGTCGGAAGAACTCTACACCATTCTGGAATATTACACCTTGAGCATCCTGAGTAGCATCTACAAACTCCTGCAATGTCCCATTGGAACGTTCTTCACCGAATGTATCGAAGTTTTGCATCTTAAGCTTATCCAAATCAGCCCAATGATGTCCCCAGCTCAATCCGGGAGGCCACATCTCAGCTTCAGGAATGAATTTCTTGAGACTCTCTACATTGGTACGGAGGTTATGGCAAACTCCGGTACGATAGGGTAATCCTGCTTTCTGTACCAATCCTCCATCAGCCATCGGCCCATTGAATAGAAATACGCCAATGCATGGGTTGCCTCCTTAGGTTTATAACCGGCCTCTTGCGAAGCGGCACATGTTAGAGGAGAATCGGGGACATAAGGCAATGGAAGATAATGCTGAAGGGTATCACCCAATTGCAACAGAAAGTCATTGGCAAACTTAACATCTCTGGTTCTCAAGAAATATTCCTCGCCTCCTTCCATCATTATGAGCGATGATGATTACGACGTTCTATTGCTACACTCTTGGCTACCTGCAATACTTTCTCTACATAGGATTTTTCCATTGGAATATTACCGGAACCCAATGGCAACATATCCTGCCATACCGTTAGACCTAATGAATCGCATATCTCATAAAATTCAGGTATTTCAGGATTATGCCAGCCAAATATTCTGATATTATTCAAATTGGCTTCCTTGGCCAAAACAAGAAGTTTCTCGTATGTTCCGGGAGCTGTACGACCCACAAATATATTTGGTGTGCCTCCCCAGCATGCTGAACGGATAAAAACAGGTTTACCATTTATAACTGTTGTACGTGGAAAACTTACATCAACACCCTTCTTAAAACCTGGATTCCATGCCGAGGTTACCTCTCTGATACCAAACTTAACCTCCTTATAATCGTGTCTCACACTTCCGTTTTGAGCGGAAACTCTGGCTATGTACAGATTCTGCTTACCCATATCCCATGGCCACCACAATTCAGGTTTGCCAACATGGAAATTCTTCTTATACATATGTTTGCCGGGAGGTACTGTCTGTTTGAACTTGACCAGAATAGGTTTCGACTCAAAATTATATCCCTGCACAGAAGCTGTTATATCCATCGACATTGGTTCGCTTGAAGTATTTTCAAGCATTATCTCCATATCCACATCAGCACTAGAGTTCTTGTCTATCCTGGTACGGGCATAAACATCGTCTATCCTAACCTTACCGGATGTCACAAGTCTCACAGGACGCCAAATTCCGAATGGAATCAGGTCTCGCCAATAGTCGCCGAACCATGGAGTCTTCAAACCGCCAAGTTCTGTATTGATATGAGTAGGAGGATTAAGCTTGACAGTAAGCATATTAGCACCGCGGCGCGCATCCTTACCTATTCTTAAGTAGTCTGTTACTTCAAAATTGAATTTCTCGAACGCTCCGTCATGCCTTCCCAAATAATGTCCGTTGAGCCAGACATCGCAGCTATAGTCAACACCGTCGAATTCAAGACGGATATACTTGTTCTTTACATCCTCTGTAACATAAAACTGTGCTGCATACCACCATTCATAGTGCTGAACCCACTGTGCTTTAACTGAGTTCCTGCCAAAATAAGGATCGTCTATGGCTCCGGCTTTCCACAAATCAGTGTAAACATCGCCGGGAACTTTAGCAGGATTCCAAACCAATGTCTCAATATCCTCAGGGAAAATTTTATGGATTCCCTGCTTTTCACCTTCACCAGGACGCATCATCTTCATTTTCCAATTATAACCGCTCAAGTCTTTAACAAGCTGGTTGTTCATTGAAAATGATTCGAAGCCCGGCTGCGCATTTGAATATGCAATACCAAGCATAATCAAAAGCGCAGACAAGATATTTCTCTTCATAAGCTATTATTTTCGCTTTGTTGATTCACCAATTGCAGTATGAGTCTGTTTAGTCCATGTTTCAAAACGCATAATGCATTGATAATTATAGGTAATGTATTGATGAGTCAATCCCCAACGCAATATTTCAGTAGGTTCCTTATCATTATCAGCACTTCTGTTCAGACCAATAGCATGAGGTGCTCCTGGTATAACGGACATTATCTCGAAGTTTATGCCGTCTGGCGACCACTGCAAGGTATTCTTTTCCGGTCCGTCTGTTGTAATCAAAGATGTTATACCTCCTTTATAAGGCCATACACATATCTCGTGTCCACTATTGCTTATAGGATTATACTCTGATTTGGTATAAGGACCAAGTGGATTATCGGCTATAGCTACACCATGTTTGATTTCTCTACCTCCCCAGGTAATTTCCTCACCCATTCTTTCACCTTTATAATAAAGATAGAATTTACCATTGTATGGTATGATACATGGATCATGCACTTTATGACTGTCAAAGTCACCTTTAGCTTTTACTTTAAATCTATTATCCTCTTCTCCTTCCCAAACGCCATTGTCGGATGGGGTAAGAACCGGCTTATCAGTCTTTTCCCACGGACCATCAGGAGAATCAGCCCATGCCATAGCAACATTTTCCTTAACTCTAACTGTGTATGGCGATTTAACAGTCTGGTAACAAAGATAATACTTACCATTCCACTGCATAACTTCAGGAGTGAAAACCGATCTGTCATCGTATGCTCCTTTTTCACCTCTTTTAACAGCCACACCTTCTTCTTTCCAGGTAATACCATCCTTACTTGTGGCATACCATATATCGCATCTGTCCCATGGAAAAACCTTTTCATTTTCAACATCCCCGGCAAATCCCTGAGTTTCACCATAACTTTTTGAATACCATACATAGTACTTGTCTCCAACCTTAATCATAGCACTTGGGTCGCGTCTAACTATACCTTCCTCATAAGCCAAATCACCTTTTAAAGGCATCATCTTATATTCAAAGAACCACGAATTGTCACGCTGCGGCCATTCCATGGCACGTTTCATCGCAGCACTTAATTTATTTCCTTTGGGTATTCCCAAAGAATCCGCTTTACGCTGGTCATAAGCACTATCATCAGTAGACACTGTAGCAGAAGGCTGGTTTACACAGGAGGCAAACAACGCTATACCTCCCACTATTGTTAATACATTCTTCAGTAACATAATTATTATAATTAAATCATTTAACTTCAACCTTTAAATCATTTGAACTAATGCTGCCAGAATTTGCATTGATGTTCAGAATGCCGGCCTTGTCCGTAGCCTGCAACACTAGCAATGCTCTTCCTTTATAGGTTTTTACTGTATTTGATTTATAGTTTAAAACATTCAGATGATCGCCATTTTCCACACCCAATAATCTGTAATTGCCACCAATATTAAATGTTATTTCCTTTTCTTCCCAAGAAATATTTCTTCCGTTCCTATCAATCAATTGTGCAGTAACATGTATCACATCCGTATTATTAGCATCAACTGCAACCTTATCAACTGATAGCTTAATTGAATTTGTTTCTTTGGTGGTATAAATTGCAGAAGTTGTTTTCTTACCGTTCTTTTTACCTTTAGCAACTATATTTCCATCTTTAAAATCTACCGACCACTTATAGATATGATCCTCAAAATCTTTCAGGAAGCGTTTTCCTAAGGATTTGCCATTCTGGAATAGTTCTATCTCATCGCAGTTTGAATATATCTCCACAACAACTTTTTCACCTTTAGTATAATTCCAATGACTGTTTACATCCTCCCAAACCCAAAGTCGTTGAGTCCAAGGCTTTTTAGGATCCTTATCAGTAAACTTTCCATCCTTTTCAACATAAGAAGACTTGTTGGCTGTCTGAGAATAGATAGCAATAAATGGCGCATCAGTCCAAAGTGATTTCATCATATGGAAAGAAGGTTTTTCAAATCCTGCCAAATCAAGCAGTCCACATCCGATAGCTCTTTGTGGCCATTCTCTACCTTTTGTTCCAACTTCTCCTAAATAATCTACACCTGTCCATATAAACATACCAGGGATATAGTCACGTTCGATAACCGCTTTCCATTCATGCCACTGACCGAGATTTTCAGTACCCATTGCAGGTTTGTCAGGATAATTCTTGTGGGCATAATCATACATTACTCTTCTATAGCTGAATCCGGCTACATCAAGAGCATCAATATATCCTGTCTCATAACTTATAGAAGGAAGTATACAATTAGCTGTTACCGGACGAGTTGTGTCCATCTCACGAGTCCATGCTGCCAGTTTCTTCGCTGTGCGACCAATATCATAAGTCTGCTTAGGCTGTTTAGCCCACTCTTCCCTGATTCTCTGAGTTGAATAAGGAGGCTGGTTCCAGAAATATCCACCACCGGCATCTGCACTAAAGAAACCTGTTGACTCCTTACATCCTTTATAAGTCCATTCTATTTCATTACCAATACTCCACTGAAATATACATGGGTGATTTCTACTTCTAAGCATTACATTCTTAAGGTCTCGTTCGGCCCATTCCTGAAAATATTCGCAGTATCCTCTTGTTATATAATCAATGGACTGTTCATCCATGTTTAATCGCTTATCTTTTGGATAATCCCATTCATCAAAAAATTCTTCCTGAACAAGAAATCCCATTTCATCACAAAGCTCCAGGAAAGCATCTGCACCAGGATTATGTGACAAACGAATGGCATTACAACCACCATCTTTTAAAGTCTGTAATCGTCTTCTCCAAACATCTTCAACCAATGCAGCTCCAATCATACTTGCATCATGATGAAGACAAACACCTTTAATCTTCATGTTCTTTCCGTTGAGGAAAATCCTTTTTTAGCATCAAACTTTATACTTCTAATACCAAAAGGAGTTTCTTTTGTATCAACAACGTTACCATCTACAAGAATTTCGCTCTTTGCAAGATACATTGAAGGAGAATCAACATCCCAAAGGGAAGGATTTGATATTTCTACCGACTGGTTGATTTTCATTTCCTTTCCTGCCTCTATCAAAAAAGATGTCAGTTTCTCGCCTACTTTCTTATTTTTGGAGTCAAAATAAGAAGTTCTTACTTCACCTGCTCTTGGTCCGGAATAGTCGTTCTTGACCCTTACCTCAATATTTACGGTTGCTCTTTCAGAGGAAACTACAGGTGTAGTTACAAAAGTTCCCCAAACAGGAATATGCAACTTATCAGTAAATATCAACTGAGTTTCTCTATAAATACCCGAACCGGTATACCATCTGCTGTCTGCATATCTGGAATGGTCAATTCTGACAGAAATTCTGTTTTCTTGTCCTTTCGGATTCAAATAATCTGAAATGTCATAAAAGAATGGAGAGTATCCATATGGATGGAATCCTAATTTTCTACCATTTATCCAATATTCAGAATTATTGTACACCCCATCAAAAACTATATAGCATTTCTTATCAACGAAATTGTCGGGTGTATCAAATGTTTTACTATACCAACCAATTCCACCTTTAAGGAAACCGGTGCAACCTTCCGCTGTAGACTCAAAAGGAAGATCAACACTCCAATCATGGGGCAGATTCACTGTTTTCCACGAAGACGGATTATAGTTTACAAATGAATAACAGGCAGAATCAGAAAGTGTAAACTTCCACCCGTTATTGAAATCGGAATTATTATTTAACGCATAAGCGTTGGTAAAAAGACTGGTCAGAAGAAGACTGACAGTTACTAAATGTTTTCTCATGGTTTTAAAATTGAACATTAGTATTTGATTTTCTGATGCAAATAAAAAATAAAGTATTGATATGGATGATGGGAGAAATATTAAAAAAACATGGTGTTTTTATATGCATGGTATTTAAAAACCAGAAATAATGTAAATGAGAACAGTAATTACTATATAATATTGTGCTTAAAAAATTACATCCTAATGGACAGGATACAAAACCAATTCAACAATAATTTCGCAGTCATAAAAATGATTTCTAACAATCCTAGTAGAATTCAAATTATTAATGCGAATTTTTATAATCAATCTATTCTATCATATCGCATAAGTTACTCAGAAAGAAAATATACCTATCATTAATAATTTAGGTTTCTGTAAACTTTGTACTTCATCCCAAGTAATCTTCTCTTACTCCCACCACCCCTTTAAGGTATGTCGCTAAGTTCCTTATCTACCCAGAGTATAATCGGTATAACTCGTTTTTCTATTGTCTTTCATTGGTCTTTTCTGCTGTCCGCTTCCTCATTTATCGGTGTTCCCCCATCTAAGAGCCTTTCTTTTTATACGGCAAAGGTATATGGTCGTGGTGGAAATGAAAGAGTTCCGGCCTGCAGCCTTTGCCCTGAAAAATAACGATGTTGTCTGCGACTGCCCCAACATTTTCGTTCCAAAAGCTTTCTAATTCCACTCGCCCGTACCTAAGAAGCCGTAAAAAAGGCTCAAACTCAGATGGGGAATGATTCTCA
>ENA-OQCS01001135-OQCS01001135.1-human-gut-metagenome-genome-assembly--contig:-NODE-1135-length-14204-cov-6.129573_pt1 | contig 14204 bp, 17 predicted proteins | sample MGYA00242757_ERZ504575 | MGnify/ENA primary metagenome ERZ504575 (study PRJEB26092, sample SAMD00036297) | human gut metagenome | host: Homo sapiens | study: EMG produced TPA metagenomics assembly of...
GGAGAGGGAATTATTGGTAAAATAGGTTTAGTGGGTTTTGACGGTAATCCGGTATTTGACTTTTTTGATGCCCCTATATCCTATATTCAGCAGCCTATAGATGTTTTAGTACAGAAAGCACTTGAAATACTGATAGATATCATTATTAACGGTAATACAGTGCAGTCTGTGCTTGCCGAGGGAGAATTTATTGAAATGGCTCCTTAGGAGAGCTGTTTTTTTTACATGATAGCTTAATCGATTTAGTTAATTTTTATATTAATCTCAATAAAATCAGTTGAACCATGAGAAATTCAAGATTAATCGGTGGAAAGCCGAAAATTGGTATCAGACCTATTATTGACGGTCGTCGTGGAGGTATCCGTGAGTCATTGGAGGATATGACTATGGCCATGGCCCATAAAGTGGCCGAGCTTTATTCTTCTGTCTTACGTCATAGTGACGGCACTTCCGTAGAGTGCGTCATTGCAGATACAACTATTGGTGGAGTGGCTGAAGCTGCATGGCGGCTGAAAAATTCCGTAATAGTGGAGTCGGTGTTGTACTTTCTGTAACTCCTTGCTGGTGTTATGGATTCGAAACTATTGATATGGACGGAGAAATGCCAAAAGCCATCTGGGGCTTTAATGGTACAGAACGTCCGGGTGCGGTTTACCTGGCTTCAGCATTGGCAAGCCATACACAGAAGGGATTGCCTACTTTTGGCATTTACGGACGTGATGTACAGGAGGTGACCAATATGGAGATACCGGAAGATGTACAGGAAAAATTGTTGCGTTTTGCCCGTGCAGGTATAGCTGTGGCTACAATGAAGGGGAAATCCTATCTTTCAATCGGCAGTGTATCCATGGGCATTGCAGGCTCTATTCCCAATCCTGATTTCTTCCAAGAGTATTTGGGCATGCGTAATGAGTATGTGGATGCCAGTGAGATAGAACGTCGTGTCCAGTTGGGCATTTATGACCATGAAGAGTTCGCACGTGCATGGCATGGACAGAAAAGTATTGCAAGAGTAATGAAGGGACAGACTTTAATCCGGAACATCTGGTATATTCCCGTGAAGAGAAAGATGCCGTTGGGAATACGTGGTAAAAATGACTCTTATTTTCCGTGATATGATGATTGGCAATCCCAAATTGGCTGAAATGGGGTTCAAGGAAGAGTCAATGGGACACAATGCGATTGCTGCGGGTTTCCAGGGACAGCGCCAGTGGACGGATTATAAGCCTGACGGTGATTTTTCAGAAGCTATACTGAATACTTCTTTCGATTGGAACGGTATCCGTGAAGCATTTACTTTCGCTACGGAAAATGATACGTTGAATTGTACTTCAATGCTCTTCAATCATCTATTGACCAATACTGCACAGATATTTGCGGATGTGCGTACTTATTGGAGTCCGAATGCCATAGAACGGGTAACGGGTAAGAAATTGGAAGGTAAGGCGGCAAACGGTTTCATTCACCTGATCAACTCCGGCTCTTGTACGCTTGATGGAACAGGCTGTCAGACACGTGACAATAAACCGGTAATGAAGCCTTTCTGGGAAATTACGGAAGAGGAAGTAGAAGCTTGTCTTTCTGTAACCAAGTGGCATCCGGCCAGTCGCGAATATATGCGTGGCGGTGGTTATTCTTCCCAGTTCCTGACTCGTGGTGAAATGCCGGTAACAATGTGCCGTTTGAATCTCGTAAAAGGTCAAGGTCCGGTATTGCAGATTGCCGAAGGCTGGACAGTAAATTTGGATAAGGATGTTTTCAAGGCTATCAATGAACGTACTGACCGTACATGGCCTTCCACTTTCTTCGCTCCACGTCTGACAGGTAAGGGGTATTTCCGTGATGTATATACTGTTATGAATAACTGGGGGGCTAATCATGGCGCTATCAGTTATGGTCATATCGGTGCTGACTTGATTACTCTGGCTTCCATGCTTCGTATCCCGGTATGCATGCACAATGTTTCTGAGGAAAATATTTTCCGTCCCAGTGCATGGACTGCTTTTGGCGAGGATATGGAAGGCAGTGACTATAGAGCTTGCAAGAATTATGGACCTCTCTATAAATAAAGGAAACAGGCGTTATGTTGAAATCAACCAAACTGAAAAACACTCTGCTGGTAGGTGCAACTGCAATACTTGTATCATGCGGCGGACAAAAAGAAATCAAGATGGGAAGTTATGCTTATGATGCCCAGTTCTTAAAGGACCACGGCATTGAATATACTGAATTGGTATCTGCTGATGGGAATTCTAAAGTGATGGTTATTCCTGCATGGCAAGGCCGTGTAATGACTACTTCCGCTTCCGGCGATGAAGGTGATAGTTACGGCTGGATTAATTATCGTTCATAAATGAAGGCAAAGTCAGTTCTCAATTTAATCCGGTAGGAGGTGAGGAACGCTTCTGGCTTGGTCCGGAAGGTGGTCCGTTCTCACTTTATTTTAAGGAAGGACAAGAGCAGGTTTATGATAATTGGATAGTTCCTCCGGTACTTGATACTGAAGCTTTTGACATAAAGTCGCAAGACAACAGTAGTATCCGTTTTGTGAAAGATACTCGTTTGACAAATGCTTCCGGTACTACTTTTGATATGAATATTGACCGTACTGTATCGTTGATGGATGCTGGTGAAGTGGCTGCCGATTTTAATATCCAGCTTACAAATGATACGAAAATTGTAGCTTACAAGAGTGAGAATAAGATTACCAATACAGGTGACAAGGCATGGACAAAAGAGGGTGGTCTTGTATCTGTGTGGATGCTCGGCTGTTTTAATCCTACACCGACCACTACTGTATTCATTCCTTATAAGCAAGATGCGGAAGGAACAATTGTGAATGATGAATATTTCGGTAAGATACCGGCGGATAGCTGATAAAGGAAAATGGTATTATCTATTTCAAGATTGACGGGCTCTATCGTTCCAAGCTGGGATTGCCGGCTTCACGGGCAACGGATATTTGCGGAAGTTATGATTCATCGAAAGGCGTACTCACAATCCTGTGGTGTAGTCTTCCCGAAACTCCTTCAGTCTACGTAAATGGCCAATGGGGACCTCAGGAAGATCCGTTTGCCGGCGATGTAATCAACTCTTATAATGACGGTCCGGTAGAAGACGGTTCTATAATGGGACCTTTCTATGAAATTGAAACGTCTTCTCCTGGTGCGGAGCTGGCTCCCGGTGCCTCATTGGTCCATACGCAAAAGGTGATTCATATACAAGGTAAGGATGAACAATTGGTTCCTATCGTGCAAGATTTATTTGGAGCAGATTTGAATGTAATAAAAACAAAGTTTCAATAGGGTAACTATATAATGGAGAATTCGTATGGAATCAAATAAAATAATACCGAAAGGAATCCTCTTCCCATTCATTCTGCTCACTACTCTTTTCTTTGCCTGGGCTGTGCCGAATAATCTGACAGATACTATGCTTGCAGCTTTCAAGCGCATCATGAGTATGAGTGATTCAAAAACAGCCTGGATACAGGTAGTGTGCTATTTGTTGGGATATGGATGTTGTGCTGTTCCCGGTGCCTTGTTTATCAAGAAATACACTTATAAATCAGGCGTGATGCTGGGGCTTGGTCTATATGCATTTGGGGCTTTACTGTTCTATCCTGCCATGCTTAGCTCGGGAGTGAATGTTGATTTCAGCTTCTTTATGTATCTGCTGGCAATCTTTGTTCTCTTTGCCGGACTTTCAGTTCTGGAGACGTCTACTAATTCTTATGTATTGGCAATCGGTCCTGAAAGTACCGCGACACGCCGTTTGAATCTGTCTCAGGCCTTCAATCCGTTCGGAGCGATTACGGGAGTGGTGATCAGTCAGATTTTCATCCTCTCACAACTGAATGGAATGACGGCGACAGAGCGTGCCCAACTTCCGGCTGAGGAACTGGCCGCCATCCAGGGGCAGGAATTGAATGCTGTTACTACTGCTTATGTGGTACTTGGTCTGGTGATGTTGGTGCTCTTGCTTGCCATCCGGCTTACCAGAATGCCCAATCTTAGTGAAAAAGGTGAAAAAATAGAGTTTGGTGCCACTCTTCGTCGTCTTATAAAGAATAAGAATTATGTATGGGGTGTAATAGCACAATTTTTCAATATTGGTGCACAGATAGCCGTATGGTCATTCGTAATCCGTTATGCTATGGTACAGCTGAATTTTGACGGTGTATTGGCTTCTTTAGGAGAAGCCGCTTCTGCAGATGCTGTTGTAAATGCATTACGGGGAGTGGAACCGGTAGCTGCCGCATTCTATAATTGTTGTGAATGGCTTGGATTGGATGACTTGCTGCCGCGTACGGCAGAACAGGCTGCGGCCACTTACTATATCATGTCGCTCATTCTCTTTGTGACCATGAGGTTTGTATGCACTGCAATGATGAAGTACGTGAAAGCTTATAAACTCTTGATAGGACTTGCGCTTCTTGCTGTAATGTGTTGTTTGGGTGCCATGTTCGGTAAGGGCAGTTTCGGCGTCTATTGCCTGATGGGTATTTCCGGATGTATGTCATTGATGTTCCCGACCATTTATGGTTTTGGTCTTACAGGTTTGGGGGATGATACTAAAATCGGCGGTTCATTCATGGTAATGGCTATTGCCGGTGCTGCCGTTCTGACCCAAATCCAGGGTATTGTCTCCGACCAGACAGGTAGTATTATGGCTGCATATGCTGTACCGGCCGTTGCTTTTGCAGTGATTGCCTATTATGGGTTTTTCATTGCAAGAAAACAAGAGTTAACAACCAAATAATGCTTTAGACTATGGAATCAAACAAGAAATACGTTATTGGTCTTGATTTTGGTACGGATTCTTGTCGTGCACTGGTAGTGGATACATATACTGGCCGTGAAATGGCTACGGGGGTAAGTTTTTACCCCCGTTGGAAAGCGGGGCTTTACTGCGATGCACACAACAATCGCTATCGCCAACATCCATTGGATTATATTGAATCCATGACAGAGGCTGTACATATAGCCTTATCTGATTTGAAGGAAGAAGAGATTGCTTCTATTTGTGGATTATGTTTTGACACAACTGGTAGTACTCCTGCTTTAACTGATAGGGCAGGAATGCCATTAGCTTTATGTCCCGAGTTTGCAGAAGAACCGGATGCTATGTTTATTCTTTGGAAAGATCATACAGCTGTTCGAGAAGCTGAGCAAATCAACGCACTGATTAATAAACGTAACCTTGATTATTTACTTTATGAAGGTGGTACTTATTCATCAGAATGGGTATGGTCAAAGGTTTTACATATTATCAACACAAACGTCGCTATAAAGGATGCTGCTTATGCTTGGGTAGAACACTGTGATTGGATGACTGGATTAGTAACTGGTAACACTATTCCGGAACAGATTTTTCGTAGCCGTTGTGCTGCTGGACATAAAGCAATGTGGCATGCCAGTTGGGGTCTTCCTTCCGGCGAAGTTCTCGAAGAACTTAATCCGGCCTTGAAGGAAATGCTCCCCCATCTGTTCACAGAAACCCACACCAGCGACACCAAGGCAGGGGAACTGACACCCGAGTGGGCAGACAGGCTTGGACTTCCCCGAGGAATCGCCGTGGCCGTGGGGGCGCTGGACGCCCATATGGGAGCCGTAGGCGCATCCGTCGCCCCGGGGATACTGACACGTATCATGGGAACATCCACCTGCGACATCATGGTTGCCGGCAAAGACGAGGTAGGCGGACGCTGTATCAAGGGAATCTGCGGCCAGGTGGACGGTTCGGTGCTTCCGGGATTCGTCGGTTTCGAAGCCGGACAGTCGGCTTTCGGAGACATCTACGCCTGGTTCAGGAAGATGCTGGCATGGACACTGAAAGATATCCCCGGAGGAGGCCAGGCAGAAGTTCTGGACGGCATGCTGGTGGAACTCACCCGTGAGGCCCAGGACATGGAACCCTCCGAGGATGGTGTTGTCGCCCTGGACTGGATGAACGGCCGCCGTACCCCCGATGCGGACCAGAACGTGAAGGGTGCCGTTGCGGGACTCACGCTGGGTACCAGCGCCCCGGAAATATTCCGTGCGCTGGTGGAAGCCACCGCCTTCGGTTCCCGCCGTATTGTGGAGCATATGAAGGGCCAGGGGCTGCGCATTGATTCGGTCAATGCCATCGGAGGTATCAGCAAGAAGGCGCCCTTCGTGATGCAGACGCTGGCGGACGTGCTGGACATGCCCATCCGTGTGGTCCGCTCGGAACAGACCTGTGCCTTGGGAGCGGCAATGTTCGCGGCAGTTGCCGCAGGGGTGTACAAGGATATCAATGAGGCGACAAGCATATGGGTCGGACATCGAGGCTGAATACCGGCCGGATGAGAAAAGAGCCTCATCTACGAAAAACTATACAAGAAATATCTTGAACTGGCAAAACTTGCTGAAACCATTAACTAAGTATATAAACCAATTAATTTATTTAAACCATGAAAATCAAATTTTTTATCTTAGCAGCCTTATGTATGGCAACTATAAGCATTTACGCTCAAAATTTTAATGGACTTGACATGAATATGGGTAATTTATATCGCTTATCCAATGCCAAGACACGTTCCATCAGCCTGAAAACTTTACAGGTGAGAAAGGTAAAGGTGGTATGCTGATCCAATTACAGATAAAGAAAAAATAAATCAAGCTAATGCACATCATGCAGCTAAAACTTTAGGGCAAGGCTGGAAAGTCAATCCTTATGTAAACATTGGCCCTAACGAAACTTTTACTTTAGCAGAAATCGAGGCCTGGTTCTATACAACAAATTTGGATGACACCAACAGGTGAATGGAGAAAAACAATTATTCGCTTTTATTGGGATGATGAAAAAGAACCTTCTGTAGAGTGCCCTATAGGTGATTTTTTCTGCAGTGGTTGGGGACTATATTCTCCATTAAGTTCATTAGCAGTTTGTGTAAACCCTGGTAGTGCGTTCAATTGTTATTGGCAAATGCCTTTCCGCAAAAAATGTAAAATTACAATGGAAAACATTGACCCCAATAATGAAATGAGAGTTTATTACCAAATAAACTACACTTTAACAGAAGTTCCTGAGGATGCAGCTTATTTTCATGCACAATTCCGTCGCTCAAATCCTAATATAAATTCTGACCATGTATTGGTTGATGGTATTAAAGGTAAAGGACAATACGTTGGTACATATATTGCTTGGCAAGTGAATAATAACGGTTGGTGGGGTGAAGGTGAAATTAAATTCTTCATGGATGGTGATAAGAAATTTCCGACAATCTGCGGTACTGGTACAGAAGATTACTTTTGCGGATCTTACAACTTTGAAAATAAAACGACGCATCAATATGAAGAATTCACTACTCCTTATGCAGGATTACATCAGATTATTCGCCCAGATGGAGTTTATCGTTCACAACAACGTTTTGGCATGTATCGTTGGCACATACTTGATCCAATCCGTTTTGAAAAGGATTTAAAAGTTACAATTCAAGATCTTGGATGGCGTAACGACGGCCGATATCTCGATCAGAAATCAGACATTTCTTCTGTTGTATTTTGGTATCAAACTGAACCACATGCTAAATTTCCAACATTACCTTCAGTAGACGATCTAGAAATTGTACGACCTTTTTAAAATACTCTGAGAAATATATAATTATTTATCTAAACATTTTATCACTTTGAATCTATGCTAAATTTTTATCAAAAAAAGGACTTTGTCCAATACAATTCGACTAATGACAATATTATATATGTTATGCATATGTCAATTAGCTATTGCACAAACCAAAAACTTCCAAGGTGTCGTAAAAGATGCAAAAGGCAACACATTACCAGGAGTTACAATATTGGAAACTGGCACCAGTAATGGAGTTTCAACAAATATTGACGGAATATTTGAGATAAAATTAAGACCTGGCAGTACATTAACAGTAAGTTATATTGGATACATTACTCGCACCATTCCAACTAACGATAAAACTACTTTTTTAAACATCATTCTTGAAGAAGATGTATTTCAGCTTGATGATGTGGTAGTGGTAGGTTATGGTTCCATGAAAAAAGGTGAAGTAACCAGTGCTATTACATCAGTAAAAAAAGACGATTTTCTTGCCGGGATGGTAAAAAGTCCCGAACAACTCCTTCAAGGAAAGTAGCAGGTCTTCAACTTTCAAATTATACTGGTGATCCTGTATTAGGACTCGAAATGACTATTCGAGGTGTTAATTCATTATCTGGTAATACTAGTCCATTGATCGTTATTGACGGAATTCCAGGTGGTAGTTTAACAGCTATTTCAAGTGAAGACATAGAATCTATAGATGTGCTAAAAGATGGTTCTGCAGCTGCTATTTATGGTACTCGTGGTACAAATGGTGTCATTGTAATTACTACCAATCGTGCTAAAGCGACTAAACTTTCCATGGAGTATAATGGATCTATCTCATTTGAAACATTTGCAAAACATGCTGATATGTTAACAGCCAATGATTATCGTAGATTAACAGATGATCCTGATTTTCCAGGTATTCAAGATGAGGGAACTACCACTGATTGGGTGGACGCTATTAGTCGTACAGCTATCAGCCACAATCATTTTCTTTCTTTGAAAGGTGGTAGCGCTGAATCCAATTACGTAGCTTCCATAGATTATCGCAAACGTGAAGGTGTCATTCGTCATACAGATCGTGAATCTATTACAGCTAAAATAGGTCTAAATCATAATATGTTCAATAATAAATTACGCTTTCAATTCAATATCAATGATAGTTATGTCACCCAACAACGTGCATGGTATGCAGCCTATTTAAATGCTTTATTAGAAAATCCTACCCGCCCTATCTATGATGAAAATGGAAATTATACGGAATATAAAGTAAATCTTAAACCTTATAATCCGGTTGCCATGATTAATGAAGAATATGATGTAGAAGGATACAATCAATTAATGATGAGCGGGAAAATAACTTATCACCAATTGAAGGTCTTAATCTAAGTGTGATGGGAGCTATGCAACGTTTTGATCGCATGGAGAATAAAAGCAATACATTTAAACATATGACTACTGTGGTAAACGGAGATTATGGTAATGTTTGGAATTGGGCTGATAATACAATGCAAAAGAATTTAGAATTGGTAGGTGATTATACCAAATCATTAGGTTTACACAATCTAGGTGCCATGATAGGTTATAGTTACCAAGATGATGATGCTAAAGGTATATATCAATGGGCAAAAGATTTTCCAACAGATATGTTTGGACCTTGGAATATTGGTTCTATGAATGATATGAAGGATAATAAGGCAGCTATGACCAGTTATAGAAATACTCATAAACTAATTTCATTTTTTGGTCGATTGACTTATAATTACAATGAAAAGTATATGTTTATGGCCAGTTTACGCCGTGAAGGTTCATCACGCTTTGGAGATAACCATAAATGGGGTTGGTTTCTGCTATATCAGCAGGATGGCGCATTAGCAAAGAGAATTTTATGCAAGATATCCAATGGTTAGATGACTTAAAAGTTCGCATAGGTTATGGCGTTACAGGTAATGAAGTCACATCTAATTTACTATCCATGTATTTGTTAAATTATGGTGGATATGCATATATTAATGGAAAATGGACACAAGGTGCAGGTCCATACCAAAATCCTAATCCCGATTTAAAATGGGAAACGAAGAGTGAGTTAAATTTGGGACTTGATTTTTCATTCCTAAAAAATAGACTTTCTGGTTCTATTGATATTTATCACCGTGAAACTTCAGATCTACTTTCTACCTATGAAGTACCAACTCCACCTTACATTGTATCAAGTATGATGGCAAATGTTGGAAAAATTAGAAATCAAGGCATCGAATTGTTATTAAGTGGTACTCCTATTAAAACACGCGATTTACGTTTTGACATTACAGGAACATTTTCCTATAACAAAAATAAAATCATTTCTTTATCAAATGGACTTTATCAAAAAGATTATTGGTATGAAGGAGCTACCGGTTCACCAATTCAAACCCATACTCACATAGTAAGAGAAGGTGATCCCGTTGGTAATTTCCATGGTTTCCAGACTCATAGTCTTACATCTGATGGTTTATGGATGGTATATGGTGCTGATGGTCAACCCAAATTATTGACTGATGCTGATGATGGCGACAAAAAAGTTATTGGTAATGGTATTCCAACAACTTATGGAAGTCTAAATTTAGCATTAAGCTATAAAGGTTTCGACGTATCTGTTATGTTCCGCGGTGCATTCAATTTTCAAGTCTTGAACCGCCAACGTATGCATTGGGAAACAACCTCACGTATTGGAGAAGGCAATCTACCTCGCTCAGTATTGGAAAAACCATTTGGTAGTAATTCATATGTAAAAGGTGCTCCTGCTATGCAAAGTTATTATGTAGAAGATGGTGATTATGTAAAATTGGATAATATAAGTGTTGGCTATACATTTAATCTTAAAAAACAAAAAGTCATTCAACGTCTTCGTCTATATGTAGCAGGCAATAATTTACTCACAATGACTGGTTATAAAGGACTAGATCCAGAAGTTAGTATTAAAGGACTTGCTCCTGGTGTTGAAGGATCTGGTGCAGGCGAGTTATATCCCACTACACGTCAGTTCACTGTTGGCTTAAATCTTTTATTTTAACCTTAAAAAATTACAGCAATGTTCAAAAAACAATATATTACTGGTGCATTTTTAGCTGTTATCTCTTTATTCAGTTCTTGTACCAATTTGGATGAAGAAATTTTTAGTAGCATCCCTGAAAAAGACTTTTATAAAACTGAATCTGAATTCTTGGCAGCCATGGTTCCCATATATTCCAGTATGCGTACCTTAACAGAACATTCAACTGGTGGGATTTAGAAGAAACTACCGATGTTTGTGTTACTCCAGTTAAAAATCATGGCTTATGGTATGATGGAGGTATTTATATTCGCTTACACCAACATTCTTGGATGGAAGAAGATGCACATCTAAACAATATATGGAATGCATTATATTCAGGTGTCTCAAGTGCTAATAGAGTTCTTTACCAATTTGAAAATTCAACAATAGAAATGAATGGTAAAGAAAATTATATTGCAGAATTAAAAGTAGCTCGCGCATTTTATTATTACTTACTACTAGAAGCTTTTGGTAATGTTCCCATTATTGATCGATTTGATGTTCCTGATGGTTATTTACCAGCAACAGAGCCACGGTCTAAAGTTTTTGAATTCGTTGAGTCGGAATTAAAAAATAATATCAATAACTTAAGTGAAGATGTCTTAAACACCTATGGACGTTTTAATAAATGGAACGCAAAAATGCTTTTGGCACGTCTATATTTGAATGCTGAAGCATGGATAGGAACTCCCATGTATAATGAATGTGAAAATTTATGCAATGAAATTATTGCTACTAATAAATATAGACTAGACGGAGATTATTCACTCCCATTTTCTACAAATAACGAATTGAGTAATGAAACAATGTTTGTAATTCCATTCGATGAAACCAAATCAGGTGGTCAAATTTATATGTGGGCACGCAAAACTTTACACTATTCTCAAATGCAAACTTTCAACCTCCAAGCCACTTGGCTTGATGTGGGTGCGTCGGAGTTCCTACTTTCTTTGATAACTATATAGAAGGTGATAAGCGTTTAGAAAAAACATGGCGCATGGGACAACAATATGCACTTGATGGTACTCCATTATGGACAAATGGTTGGTGCGGAGACCCACAAATGCTGCTCAGTTATACCAAAGATGTTACTAATATTAGTGGAGATGCTACCATGTATCAAGGGTATCGTTTTGGCAAATATGAAATCAAAATAGGTGCAACAGGTACTCCTGATAATGATTATGTCATTATGAGATATGCCGAAGTATTAATGATGAAAGCTGAATGTATACTCCGTACAGGAGGTAGCTCACAAGAAGCTGCCGAATTAGTAAATGAAGTACGTAGAAGAAACTTCGATACAACCAATGAATTAACCGGTTCAGAATTAGAAGCTACCACAATTTGTAATGGAGTTCCAGTAAAATATGGTCGTTTTCTTCAAGAACTTGGTGTAGAATTTGCATTAGAAGGCTTACGTCGAAGTCAACTTATTCGTTTTGATAATAATTTCACAAAAGGTACTTGGTGGGAACACCAGCCTACTAATGATACAAAACGTAATCTCATGCTAATACCATTTGATCAGCTACAACGTAATTCTAATTTAGTACAAAACCCTAAATAATACTATCATATTTCAAGCGGAATTTGAAAAATGTAAATTCCGCTTGTATTTTCTAACTAAATATATTATTATAAAAATGAGAAAACTTTTTATTATATGTGCCTCCTATTCTGCCTTGGTACCGCTTCAGCCAGCAGAAGTTCTCTGTGGCATCTCCCGACGGGAAGCTGAAGCTTGTGTTGGACATAGCACCTGAGAAAGTGGCCTACAGCGTGAAATACGGGAAACAGCAGCTGCTGGAGGACTCAAGGCTGGGATTCGAGTTCGACAGCGGGGAGTTCGGGGCAGGGCTCAAGGCGGGAAAGGTACAAAGGAGGAAAATAGACGAGGCCTACGAGCTGGTAGTGGGGAAGGTCCGCAGAGCGAGGAACTACTGCAACGAGATGACAGTGCCCCTGGTGGAAAGGAATGGGAAGGAGAGAACAGTGAACCTAATTGTAAGAGCATTCGATGACGGGATAGCATTCAGATATGAATTTCCGGAACAGAAAGCATGGGATTCATACGTGATGTATGATGAAAGGACACAGTTCAACTTGCAAGGAAACCCGATGGCGTTGCTCATGTACCTGCCGGGTATGTGAATACACACGAAGGGGGTATACAGTCATGTAAGATATGACAAGGTGGCAAGGAAAAGGCTGATAGAGATGCCCGCCACATTCGAGTTCGACAACGGGGTGGCAGTGGCCATAACCGAAGCGGCCATACGGGACTATGCGGGAATGTACCTGATGAAGGAGAAGGGTGGACTGGTGGGAAAGCTCTCGCCAAAACTCGGGCAGGAGAAGATAAAGGTCGAGACAGACAGTTTCCCGCACCGCACACCGTGGCGCGTAATCTCCGTTGCAGACCGGGTGGGAGGATTGCTGGAGACGAATATACTAACAAGCCTGAACGAGCCCTGCAGGATTGAAGACACTTCATGGATTAAGCCTTGCAGGACACGTTCACATGGTGGAACGGGAATGTCGTGCCGGACAGCACCTTCTCTCCGGGAAACAACTTCGATACAAACAAGTACTACATCGATTTTGCAGCACGCAATGGCTTGGATGCACATGGAATCTACGGATATGCGGAGACTCCTTGGTACTATGATGACAACTTCAATTTCGGATGGGCGGGACCCAATGCGGACGTTACAAAACCGATACCGTGCCTGAACATGCCGAGAATTGTGGAATATGCAAGGAGCAAGGGGGTTGGCATACATCTGTGGGTACACTGGAGACCGTTGTACGACAAACTCGAAGAAGCCTTTGCGCTCTATGAGGGATGGGGAGTAAAAGGACTCATGGTGGACTTCATGGACCGTAATGACCAAGAGATGATACGCATCCAAGAAGAGATACTGGAATGTGCGGCAAGACACAGGCTCTTCATACAGTTCCATGGGTCGAGCAAGCTTCCGGACTGGTAAGGACGTATCCGAATGAATTCACACGGAGGGGACACTCAACTATGAAGTATGCAAATGGGACACGCTGGTGAATGCGGACCATGACATTGCGATACCCTTCACCAGGATGCTGGCGGGAGCGACGGACTATCACCTGGGAGGGTTCAGGGCACTGCCGCGCTCGGAGTTCAAGATACAGTATGTAAATCCTCATGTAATGAGCACACGCTGCCATATGTTGGCCATGTATGTGGTTTTGGAAAACCATCTCACCTCGTTGTGCGATACGCCAAAGGCTTATGAAGGTCAACCGGGGTTCGAGGTGCTCCGTACCGTGCCGGGAACGTGGGATGAGATAAGAGTTCCGCTGGCAAGGATGAATGAGCATGTCACGGTGGCCCGCAGGAGCGGTTCGGACTGGTGGGTGGGCTCGCTGAACAACGGTACGGAAAGGGATCTGAAATTGGAATTGGACTTCCTTAGTGAGGGGGACTACCAGGCAACGATCTATACCGATGCGGAGGATGTGGAGCGGAATCCAAACAATCTGGACAGCACAGGTACGGAAAGTTACAAGG
>ENA-OQCS01001136-OQCS01001136.1-human-gut-metagenome-genome-assembly--contig:-NODE-1136-length-14189-cov-2.451572_pt1 | contig 14189 bp, 12 predicted proteins | sample MGYA00242757_ERZ504575 | MGnify/ENA primary metagenome ERZ504575 (study PRJEB26092, sample SAMD00036297) | human gut metagenome | host: Homo sapiens | study: EMG produced TPA metagenomics assembly of...
TATGAGTTTTCCAAATGATTTTATGTGGGCCGAGGGTATGGCCTAGATTTGGCCTTATTTATGTGGACTATGTAACGAAGCAACGTATTATTAAGATTCTGCATACGAATATAAAAAATAATAGAAACGAAGGGGAAGGATTTTAAAGATAGATTCTGTATATAATAAAGATGACTGTAAAGAAATATGAGATTTTTGAAAAACATTTTATGGCACAGGTAGAGGGAAATCCTTTCGATGTAGAGTTTTCTGCACAGATTATATCTCCGGCAGGAAAGGAAATAAGAGTGGAGGGCTTTTACGATGGAGAGGAATGCTTTGCTTTTCGTTTTATGCCAGCCGAATTGGGAGAATATACATATGTGACTCAAAGTCAGGTTTCATTTTTAAATAGAATAGAGGGAAAATTTACCTGTATAGAGAACGGAAAAGAAATCCATGGCCCGGTAAGAGTGCAAGATCAACATTGGTTTGCGTATGAAGATGGGAAATCTTATTTTGAGGCAGGGACTACTGCATATGGATGGATTCATCAGGATGCAGAACTTCAGGAGAAAACTTTAGAAACTTTATCTCAAGGATATTTTAATAAGCTACGTATGTGCGTTTTTCCCAAATGGTATGAGTACAATCATAGAGAACCACAAGTTATATCCCTTCGAAGGAAATATAAAAAATGGTTTCAACTACGATAGACCTAATGTAAAATTTTTCAAACATTTGGATAGTTGTGTGGCTAAGTTAAAGGAATTGGATATTCAGGCGGATATAATTCTCTTCCATCCATATGAAGCAGAACATTGGCATTTTAATTATATGACAAAAGAACAGGATGAAAGATATCTTCGCTATGTAATTGCCAGACTATCGGCTTTCCACAATGTTTGGTGGAGTATGGCAAATGAGTATGATTTGATTACGGCAGGATACAAGAAAAAAAGGTCTGCATGGAAACATTTGATTCAATTTGTAGCAGACCATGACCCATATAATCATCTTTTAAGTATTCATCAATTAAATAAGATGTATGACCATAGGGACAAAAATGTAACGCATTGCTCTATTCAGAGAACAGAACTGTTTTTAACAGCAGAGTATACGGATACATGGCGGGAGAAATACAAGAAACCAGTGGTAATTGATGAGGGCGTATATGAAGGAGACTTAAATGCATGGTGGGGTGGTATCACAGCTCAGGAATTGGTGCGACGCTTTTGGGAAGCTGCTGCGCGCGGTGGTTATATGGGACATGGAGAATCCTATTATGGAGAAAATATATGGTGGAGTCATGGTGGTACGCTGGTTGGAGAAAGCCAAAGCAGAATCGCTTTTTTAAAGAGTATTATGGAGCAGTGTTCGCATATTCACTTTAGCAGTGAGTCTGGAACCAATAATATAGCAAGAGCTATCGATAAAACTCACAGTCAATTGATTTATTTTGGATTTTATCAGCCAAGGCAGTATGAGGTTCATCTTCTAGGTACAGGAAAGTATGATATTTATGTCATTGATACATGGAATATGATTGTAGAAAAACTGGAGAATTCTTATAGTAAATCTGTTTTGGTTGATTTGCCGCGTAAACCATATATGGCGATTCTTTGCATAGCGACAGAGGGTGCAGAGGGTGTTACCGCCTTTACGAGGGATAGTATTTTTGAGGAAATGAAATTTACCTCAGGGGGAAGAAAAATTTTAGGGTTTTTGAAAAAGATAGTACCACAATACTATTCTGGTATGTTAACGATGACGATTAATCAATGTAGTGCTCAGTCGGGTGGAGCGTTAGATGGATGGATAGGGGATTTCATTTTAAAAATAGCTAATAAAAAATAAAGGGAGACAATATGAGAATAAATTTAAATAATAGCTGGTTTTTTTCAAAAAAAAGGTCAGTCGGCAGTGGAAGTTAATTTGCCTCATGACGCAATGCTGACAGAGCAAAGAGATGGTGCCTGTCATAATGGAGTCAATTCGGGTTACTTTCCGGGAGGGACTTATACATATGAAAAAGAATTGGAACTAACCCGGGAAAATCTGGGAAGTTCCATGGTACTTCACTTTGAAGGTGTGTATCAGAATTGCAAAATCTATCTCAATGAGAAAATGGTGGGCAGTCACAGATATGGTTATACAGCCTTTGATGTAGATGTCTCCAAGGACTTATGTGAAGGAAAGCATAAACTTCGCGTAGAAGTAGACAATTCTCTGGAGCCAAACTGTCGTTGGTATTCCGGTTCCGGAATTTACCGTCCGGTATGGCTGGCAGTAGATGAGCTTGTGGCTCCCCGCATTATTACAAAATCATATGAACCTGCAGTAATCGAAATACAGGCAGAAGCGGTACAAAGGTTTCTATTTATGAAGGAACTGCTATGGTGGCAGAAGGTGAGGTAAATCAGACATCTATTCAGCTCACAGTACCAAATGCAAAGCTATGGACAGCAGAGACACCATATCTATATAGCTGTAAAGCAGAGAAGGATGGTAAAACTATACAGATGGAATTTGGCATTCGTCTCTTAGAATGGGATGCGAAAAAAGGCTTTTGTGTCAATGGAGAACGGATACTTTTAAGAGGGGGATGCATTCATCATGACCACGGTGTAGTGGGTGCTTGTGATTTCCGCACTGCAGAAGAACGCCGTATCGCTCTTTTAAAGAAATGTGGATTTAATGCCATTCGTATGGCACACAATCCTGCCACACAGATTACCCTTGAAGTATGTGACCGTTTGGGCATGTATGTAATGAATGAAACCTTTGACGCTGGTATGTGCCAAAGACTTATCATGATTATGCCAGATGGTTTGAACAGGACTGGAAAGAAGATATTACTGCTATGGTCAAGTCTGCATGGAATCACCCATCTGTGATTATGTATTCCACGGGCAATGAAGTATCAGAGACTGCCACAGAGAAAGGTGTAAAGGTATGTAAAATGCTTACGGACTATATTCATACCTTAGATGATACCAGACCTGTAACTGCAGGTGTGAATGTGCTTCTCAATGTATATACAAATATGGGCATTGGGGTATATAAGGATAAGGGCGATTATAAACCAGAGCCATTACCGCAGAAGAAGGGTTATAAAGAAAAGAAAACAGGTTCTGCTTTTTTCAACGCTATGGCAGAAAAGCTCGGTAGACTTATGTTTTTCATGGCAGCTGGTAAGAAAGGCGATAGGGCATCTAAGGGTGCGGCTGATGGATTAGATATTATTGGATTAAATTATGCGGCTTCCCGTTATGAGGAGGATGCAAAAAATTATCCGGACCGTATGATGGTAGGAAGTGAAACCATGGCTGCAGATTTGCCATATAACTGGAACGGGTGAAAAAATATCCACAGGTTATTGGGGATTTCGTATGGTCTGCCTGGGATTATCTGGGAGAAGCATGTATTGGCGATTGGACTTATTATTCTTATAAGGGTCTGCCTCTTTTAGCAGGTCAGGGTATGATTGACATTACAGGAAAACCATTGGCCGCTATGTATTTTATGCAGGTCGTATGGGGATTTCGCAAGGAACCATTTATTGGTGTCCGCCCATTAAATCACGTAGGAGAAAAGCCTTCTACCGGGGCATGGCAGTTTACCAATGCCATTGACAGCTGGACCTGGCATGGATATGAAGGTGTAAAAGCGGTAGTAGAAGTGTATGCGGCTGCAGATTCTGTACGATTAGAACTAAATGGAAAAGAAATTTCAACACAAAAGGTGAAGAAATATAAGACATTATTTAAAGTCCCATATGAAGCAGGAAAACTAGAAGCAATTGCCTTAGACGAACAGGGGATAGAAATTAGTCGTCATCATTTACAGACCGGTAATAAGGAAAAGAAGTTAACGGTAAAACCGGAAAAGATGGTTTAAAGAGTGACGGACAGGATCTTTGTTATATACCAATTGAATTACAGATGAATCTGGTAATTTACATCCATATGTAGAACAGCCGGTTATGGTAGAGGCAGAAGGTGCCGGTGTTTTTACAGGGACTGGGAAGTGCCTTATGTAAAACGGATGAGAGATATGATAGTAATACTTTCCATAGTTATCGAGGAAGACTTTTGGCAGTCCTTCGTAGTGGAAATGAAACTGGAGAAATACACATGAAGTAACTAGCGTTGGTGTGGAACCTGTGGAACTGGTGATTTCTGTGAAATAAAGGGAAATCTTAAGCAGCCATGAGAAAGTTTAATACTCATGGCTGTTTTTTCTATATTCGGCAGGGGTTTGTCCTGTCAGTTTTTTAAAAACATTTTGAAAATAAGATTGGCTGCTATAACATAGGTAATTGCTGATTTCACTTAAAGATTTGTCGGTATATCGTAGTAAACTTTTGGCTTCCTGAATACGTGCATGAGAAATATATTCACCTAAATTGAAACCTAAGTTTTCATTGAAGTGCTTCATGGTGTAGGAACGGCTTCTATGAATGTGTTTTGCAATATCATCAATGTTTATAGGTTCGTTGAGATGGCTATTGATATATTGAATACAGGTATAGGATTCAGAAGAGATTCCATCGGGCATTTTGGACTGTGATACGCGATTGGCAAAGTCTAGCAGCATGTTAAACTGTAAATTTGTAACATCAGAGGCATTGGTCATTTGTTCACATTCCTGAGAATAGGCATCAATAAGCTGATAGGTTTGCTCGATGTCTAGTCCACCAGGTATGGCCGCCATTTCCTATAATAGAAACAAGGGATAGGAAAATATTTTTGGCTTGACGAAGTGGTGTATTTGCTACAGCACCTTCGTTGAAAATACCACTGGTAGCGGATTCTAATAATAATTTTTCTAAAGCAATTGGATTTCCCTCTTTTACTAAATTTAAAATTTGCTGTTCGATCGGTAAGTGCCGTGAATCAGCTGTTCATCTCTGGATTCATAAGCCTGCTCTGCTTGGGCAGAAGCAATTCCATCTTTATAGTTTTCGTCTGCCAGATGAAAATCGGTAGCAAGCTCCAAAGTTCTTCCATTTAATACGTATTCCAAAAATCCTATCGTACTGGTAAAGCGATAGTAAGTATAGGAGGGAAGTATGGATAAACGTTCTTTCAAGGCTTTTTTTTTCGTACGCGGTATAGAGTTTTCTTTTGAATATTCTAAAAGTATCTCTTCTGACAGGGGATTGGAAAAAGCAGGACCAAGCATCAAATAAAGTTTTGATCCCGATGAAATTTCAATAATTCCATAATATCCACTATTTAAAGTGATAATTTGAGGCATGGAATCTCTCTTTCCATTGCCTGGCGGAATACGGAAAGAGGAAGATAATCGTCATCTAAACCGATTTGAAATAGTAAACGATCATTTTCAAATAATAGTATTGGTAAATGAGTAGAGGCGAAATAGCTTTTGCAAAAATGGATGTAGTCCATGGTTTCCTCCCAAAAGATTTATCTCAAATACTGAAAATATATAATATATTACAATACGAAAGAAAATTTTACAATACGATAAAAGAGGTTTTCTATATACTAAAATAAAATGAAAAATATGTAAGAGTTGCGTAAAGAGAGAGGTAAAGTAATGAGCAAATTTAAGTTTTTGGGGCTTATACAAAAGAAGAATCTCAAAGAGAACGAGACCATCGCATTTTGGCTCGGCGTGCAGCAGCGGATGGGATGGTTTTGTTGAAAAATGATGGCGTATTGCATTAGAGAATAAAAGTATTGCACTCTATGGTGTAGGTGCAAGAATGACGGTAAAAGGCGGATCTGGCAGCGGAGATGTAGAAGAACGATATAGTGTATCCATTGAGCAGGGATTACTGAATGGAGGTTATTCCATCGTACATCCCCTTTGGCTCAACCGTTTTGATGCAAAATTTAAGGCGGATACAGAAAGCTGGAGACAGAGTGTAGAAGAAAAGATTAAGGGGTATGTCCCACCCGTACCATGGAAATGTTTGACATTATTCATGCCAGTCCGCTTGCCTATCCTGCTGCAAATCCTGTTTTCGAGGATGAACTTACGGAGGAAACAGATACAGCCATTTATGTAGTGGCAAGGCAGGTAGGCGAAGGCGGAGATCGCAGAGCCCAAAAAGGAGATTATCTTCTTTCGGATGTAGAGGTAGAAAGCATCAAATTATTAGCCTCTGCATATAAGAATTTTTTATTAGTGATTAACTGTGGTTCTACCATGGATTTATCTGTTTTAGATGAATGTAATATTGGGGCAGTTTTGTATTATTCGCAAGGCGGAATGGAAGGTGGCAATGCTTTTGCGGATATTGTATCCGGAATTGTGACTCCTTCTGCGAAGTTGACGGATACCTGGGCACTCCAATACAGTGATTATCCAAGTGCAGATACCTATAGCTATTTGAATGGTGATTTAAGCTATAACAACTACTATGAGGGGATTTATGTGGGCTATCGTTGGTTTGATGCTACAAAAAAACGTGTTCGATATCCATTTGGATTTGGTCTTAGCTATACAGATTTTTCTTATGCGGTAGAAAAGGTAGAGGCAGATGGCTCTGTTGTGACGGTAACGGTTGCGGTTACCAATGTGGGAGATACCTATGGGGGAAAAGAAGTATTGCAATTGTATCTGGCTAAGCCAAATGCAAGGCTAGACCATGAAGAAAATGGATTAGTTGCATTTGCAAAAACCAGACTTTTAAAACCTCAAGAAAAAGACCGAGTACAGCTTACTTTTGATATGGCAGAGCAGGGAAGTTTTCATAAAAATCGTTCGGCATTCCTTTTAGAGGAAGGCGAGTATGGTTTATATGTCGGTACGGACTGCAGAAAAACGGATTTAGCAGGTGTGCTTGTTTTAAAAGAAGAAGTGGTTTTGGAACAAACGGAGCATATCCTTCCCCAAAAAGTAGAATTTGAAGAATACAAATTATATCGAATTGCAGAAAAATATGATGCTTCTGTTTCCAGATATCCGTTGGAAACTACTGCATTTGAAACGAAAACCCATAGTTATGCAGTACCGGAGGTATGTGAAGCAGAAAAAGAAAAGAGATTGTTAGACAGCTTAAGCGAGAAACAGCTGATAGATCTTTGTGTAGGTGGTGGATATAGCTCGAAAGGATATATCAATGTACCGGGTGTAGTAGGGACTACCAGTGTAAATTTGTTGAAAAAGGGAATTCCAAATATTACACTCTCGGATGGACCGGCAGGACTTCGGGTTATGCAGGCTGGGGCGGTACAAAAGAGTGGTCTGGTTCTTTATCCTGAAGGATTACCAAAGGAATGGAACTGGGGATATTTAAAGCATTTAGCACCATTTGTTCGAAGTACCAGGGGGCGTCTGGTATATCATTATATGAGTGCTTTCCCATGTGAGACAGCACAGGCGCAAAGCTGGGATATAGAGCTGGTAGAAGAAATCGGTCGAGCTATCGGAGTAGAGATGAAGGAAATCGGTGTTGCAGTATGGCTGGCACCGGGTATGAATCTCCATCGAAATCCATTATGTGGAAGAAATTTTGAATACTATTCAGAAGACCCTGTACTGACAGGTATGATGGCAGCTGCTATTACAAAAGGGGTTCAGTCCGTAAAAGGATGTTATGTAACCGTAAAGCATTTTTGCTGTAATAGTCAAGAGGAGAATCGGGATTACATGTCTTCTAATATTTCCGAACGTGCCTTGCGAGAGATGTATCTTCGTGCCTTCCGTATCGTGATAGAACAAGGCAAAACCGGGAACTGTCATGACCTCCTACAATATGGTAAATTCGGTTTATACACCAAATAGTTATGATCTATGTACCAAGGTGCTGCGAAATGAATGGGGCTTTGAGGGCGTGGTTATGAGTGACTGGAATTCCACTGACAAATGCTCCCATCCAGAAGCGATTGATGCGGGAAATGATTTAATCATGCCGGGAAATGCACCGGTGCGAAAAGCACTTGTGGAAGGTTTAAAAAGCGGAAGTTTAGACAAGAGACAATTAAGACGTTCTGCGGCAAGAGTATTAAGATTAATTTTAAGGGCAGGTACTTCGGAGGGGTTTTAGAATATGAAAAAACAGATTTTTAATCCATATCTTCCGCCATGGAATATATTCCAGATGGAGAACCAAGGGTTTGACAATCGATTGTATATATATGGTATGTCATGACTGCTTTGACGGAAAGTGGTATTGCGAAAATGACTATGTGACCTGGTCAGCACCATTGGAGGATTTATCTGATTGGAAATATGAGGGGGTCATTTTCCGAAAAGATCAGGATTCCAGAAAAGGAAATCTTTATGCCCCGGATGTGATTCAGGGTGTCGACGGAAGGTATTATTTGTACTACTCCAAAGATGATAGCTCTGTTATTGGTGTAGCAGTTTGTGATACACCGGCAGGTCAGTATGACTTCTATGGAGAAGTCCATTATAAGGATGGCAGAGTAGTTGGAGACAAGAACGGAGAGTACTTTATGTTTGACCCGGCGGTTCTTGTAGATGAGGGACGTGTCTGGCTTTATTCCGGCTCTAGTGTAAGGAGTACAACTACAAAGCTTAAGCGCAATATGGCAGGCTGCACAGTTATGGAACTTGAGACAGATATGGTTACCGTGAAGGAAGGACCAAAGCTCGTACTGGAAGGAGCAAAAAGTTGGACTGCGGAGGTATATTTCGAAGGTCCGTCTATACGAAAAATTGGTGATTTATATTACCTGGTATATCCGACGAGGGATGCCTCCGGACTACACTATGCAACCAGTTTTTACCCGGATCATGATTTTGTTCAACGAGGCAGAATTCATTCCACTTCTGATATTGGATTACAGGGACATACGGTTCAAAATCCGGCCTATCCGGTAGGAAACAACCATGGTGGAATGGTTTGTATTCACGGACAATGGTACATTTTTGACCATCGGAATACCAATGGCACTGGCTTTTCCAGACAAGGTATTGCGGAACCGGTTTCCATCGAAGCAGATGGTAGTATAAAGCAGGTCGAAGCGACTAGCTGCGGGCTCAATGGAGAACCTTTGAGGGATGAAGGAGTATATCCTGCATACATTGTATGTAATCTTATGAACAAAAAGGTACTTTCAGGTGTGCAGTGGCCATTAGGACGACCCTATGTGACACAAAGTGGTGTGGATGATTCAAAAGAAGAAGATTTTTATATCAAAGGGATGAAAAATGGCTGCAAGGCAGGCTTTAAATATTTTGATTTTTCCGGTGGGAGCTATTGTATAGAAATAACCTACAGAGGCGGCGGAGGAAAACTGCAATTTGCCTTGGAAGAAAATGCAAAACAACCTCTGGGAAGCATAGAGTTAGAGTTTTCAAAGGATTGGAAAACGGCAACTCTATCCGTCGAAAATATAAAGGGAAAACATGCGTTATTTTTTACATATAGAGGAAAAGGCAGCATGGATATGTTGCAATTTGAACTGAAAAAGGAGAAGGGGTATGAGTAAAAAAGTAGAACTGTTAAGCAAAGGCTTGTTTGAAAAATCCTTTATGGATCAAAAGTGAAGACTAGAGCGGTATCGAAAAAAGAGTGGATCCTGGGACATTTGATTGGACCGCTTGGATTGATTTTTGTGGTAAACACCATTGCGGCATTGGTGGAGAAATTCTTCACCCAGCAGACAGGTGCCATGTATGGCACAGAGAACCTTGCCATGATTCAGAAAATGGGTGGCTATTATGAGGTCATCATGACGGTGGCAAGCTGTTGGCGGTGGTTATGGGACTTGTCAATGGCTGGCTGATGCAACACACAAAATCCCGCCAGGTCGTATGCGTCCATGGCACTTGATCTTCGGTTTTGTGTCCATTGTCATCGGTATGTTGATTTTCCGGTTCTCTGGTAATACGCTGGGCGATAACTACTGGTATTATTTCTTCTTCCTGCTGATTGCATACCACACCATCGGTTCTACTTATTTCTATCTGTTCCGGGATACCATTGTTTCCATTACTTCCCGGAGTGCCAAAGAGAAAGCACACCTAAAGTTCATCCGACAGATGTCATGGACTCTGATTTCCGGTATTGTTATCGGTATGTTGGTGAATATGGTGGTGCTTCCTATGTGGTTGGAGCATGACCTGAATGGCTATGCCACACTGCTGACAATTCTTTCCATTGTTGCGATTCCGCTGCTGCTTCTGGAGTATTTCTACACCAAGGAGCGGGTTATCGAGGATGTACAGGAGCAGGGAAACACCAACAATATCCCTGTGAAAGAGCAGCTCAAGGCTTGTTGACCAACAAATATTTCGTGATCTTACTATCCTGATGACCGTTGGCGGTATTGTGGATAACTTCAAGGGTGGAAATGTCCAATATTTTTACATCAAGTATTTGCTGGGTGGAGAGAATAATTGGGCCATGTTTACCATCTATCAGGTGGTGACCGGTGTACCTCTGGGCATTGGTGCCTTTGTGATTTATCCCCTTGCCAAGAAATTTGGCATTAAAAACGTGTCGTTAGTGGGTTACGGATTGGTTTTGATTGGCAGTATAGTTGGCTGGCTACAGCCTAGCAATATGATCGTTGCTTTTGTGGCAGGTTTTATTCGTCAAATGGGTTACCTTCCAAACCTGTACGTCACCGCAACCTTGTTGTGCTACGCGTATGACTCCGTGGAGCAAAAATCCGGTCTGCGTCTGGAGGGCTTGCTGGGTGTGGCTATTATTACTGCAGTACAGACTGCAATTTATGCACCTTTCGCAGGAGGTTATGAGGCTGCCATTTTGAAGTTGGGATTTGTAGATGTGGCAGGGGTAACTCCAAGTGCGGAAGTCACCAGTTTCATGGCAACGGCTTTTTATCTGTTTGATATCATTTTGGCAACGGCTTATATTGTTCTGCTTCCATTTATGGATGTGGAGAAAAAGCTTCCGGAAATCAATGCTGAACTATTGGAGCGAAAAAAGGCTGCGACTTTGGCTCGTGGAGAAGAATGGATTGACCCTGCGGAATTGGAGAGCCGTGAAGCAGAAGAAAATGCTCGTATCCACGAGGAAAACCGCATTGCAGATTTGAAGGAACATTGTGCAAAAAAAAGGTCTTGATTTTGATGTGGAAAACGCTAAATATCTCGCAAAACAAGCAAAAAAAACAAAAAGTAAAGAAGTAATTGGAAAGGACGGAAGCATATGCTGACAATAATGGAACTAACTGTAGATGGAAGAATATCGCCAGTTGGTATTGCTTCCGCTCATCCGGTATTCTCATGGAAACTTCAAAGTGACAAGAAGAATATTAAACAGGTCAGTTATTGTGTCTGTATCTGTGAAGGAACGGATGTCATTTGGAATAGTGGAAAACAAAATACAAACGAAAGCGTTTATATTACTTGTGGGGCAGAACTTTTGCCCCACAGGGAGTACACTGTAACTGTAACAGTGGAAGACAATTATGGACAGGTAGCTTAAAAAAAAACAGAATTCTTTTCCGGGAAGTTAGAGGAATTGGTCTGGTAAGTGGATTGACTCTTGCAAGGTGAATGATTCCCGAAATTCTCTTCCACCGGAGATATATCACAAAGAAATCAGTCTTTCCAAGCAACCTAGACGTGCTATCCTATACGCAAGTGCGATGGGGATTTATGAGGCGGAAATTAATGACCGTAAAATTGGAAATCATTATTTTACTCCGGGTTATACACATTATCAAACTTACCTGCAATTCCAAAGCTATGATGTTACAGAGTTTATAAAACAGGGAAAAAATGAGATTGATATTACAGTTGCCAACGGGTGGTTTTTAGGTACAATAGGCAATAAAAACAATAATTATGGTAAATACCGTGGTTTTATAGGAGAACTGCATCTATGGTTTGCAGATGGAAGTTACGAAGTCATTGGTACTGATTCGAGGTGGAAATGTTCCATGGATGGACCTGAGCGCTATGCTGATTTTTATAATGGTCAAACCATTGACAATAGAGAAAGAGAAATGCAGTGGCTGCCCGTGTTTGAACTTCCAAATGTGCTGAAATTAAAGGCACACTATGGGGCATTTGTGACAGAGGACCAAAGGCTGCTTCCGGTTAATAAGACGTGGAATGTTTATGATTTTGGACAAATCACGCCGGAGTTTTAAGTATTACCGTAGATGCTCCTTGTGGCACTGCAATTACAATCCGTCATGGGGAGTTGATAGATGAACAAGGAAAATTGTTTGTTAAGAATTTGCGTAAAGCGAAGCAGACATTAACACTTATTGTGGCAGGGATGGCATACAGGAATTTCATCCTCAGTTTACATTTATGGGATTCCGATATGCGGAAATCAGCGCAGATAAACCAATCCGTGTCGTAAAACTAGAGAGTATCGTTCTTACTTCCGATGCGAAAGAAATTGGTAAATTTTCGTGCTCTGATACTCTTTTAACAAAATTTCAAAATAATATTGCATGGGGACAGCGTTCAAATTTTATTGAGATACCAACGGATTGTCCACAGCGGGATGAACGTATGGGCTGGACCGGAGATATTGCGGTGTTTGCAGAAACAGCAGCATTTAATCGGGATATATCAGCTTTTATGAAAAAATGGCTTTATGACCTGCAGCTTGACCAACGTGATAACGGAAGCCTTCCGGTTACAATACCGGAAATTAAAACCTATCAGCCGACTCCGTTTCAAGTACCGATTGCAATTTGGGGCGATGCGGCAACCATGGTGCATGGGCAGTTTACAGAGCATATGGTAATAGAGATTTTCTTTCGAGCCAGTATGAATCTATGAAAATGTACACAATGTCTGAAATTCGGATGGCGGCAAGATTTGGAAAGGGAAAAGAGAAATATTTGTGGAATGTAAATCCTTTTCAGTATGGTGATTGGTGTGCTCCGGGAGAGGGCGTGGGTGCGTGGAAGAAAAAAGGAAAATTTTTAGCTACTTGCTTTTTGGCAAATAGCGTATCTATTATGCATAAAGCAGCAGGAGAATTAGGAAAGATAACGGATGAAACATACTTTGCTGAAGTATTGGAAAATATCAAAGATGCTTTTTCTGCACTTTGTATGAAGGAATACGGCTCACTAAATAAAGAATTCCAGAGCTACTATGTGTGCGCACTGTATTTTGACCTTATTCCGGAAGAACGAAAAAAAGAAACAGCGGCACATTTAGTAAAGATGGTACGGGAAAAGAACCATTTGATTCAGACCGGATTTGCGGGAACACCGTATATTGCGTTTGCACTTGCCGATAACGGCTATGTAGAAGATGCCTACAAGCTGATTCAAAACACGGATTGTCCGAGCTGGCTGTATACGGTCAAGGCCGGCGGTACCACTGTTTGGGAACGGTGGGATGCATTAGATGAAAATGGACACTTCAAAGGAGCTGACTCTATTGCGGATATGGTTTCTTTTAATCATTATGCATATGGTGCGGTGGGGGATTTTTATTATCGGCGAATTCTGGGTATCGAAGCAATTACTGCCGGTTACGGACGATTTGCTGTCAGACCACTTCCGGGTGGAACACTGTCATGGGCAGAAGGCAGCGTTGACACAGTTTACGGCAAAATTGCTGTGCGTTGGGAGCTTGTAGAGGTGTTTTCAGACTTAGTGTAACAGTTCCTGCAAACACCGAGTGTATAGTAACAATGCCAGGAAATAGCACTCATGCAATAGGCAGCGGTGAATACGAATTTCAGGAGGATATATAATGAGTAAATCAGTATTTCAAAAGGATTTTTTGTGGGGAGCTGCAACTGCGGCAACACAGATTGAAGGTGCTTGGAACGAGGATGGAAAATGTCCGTCTATTTGGGATGTTGCACCGGAAAAGAGGATAAAGAACGGTGATACTTGCCACGATGCATGTGATCATTACCATCGGTATAAAGAAGATGTGGCTTTGATGAAAGAAATGGGTTTAAAAACATATCGCTTTTCTATTAATTGGTGTCGAATCATGCCTGCCAAAGGACAGGTCAATGAAAAAGGAATCGTTTTTTATAAAGAGTTAGTCAATGAATTAATAAATGCAGGAATAGAGCCGCTGGTTACTCTGTTTCATTGGGAAACACCTCAGTGGGTACAAGAGGAAGGAGGATGCTGTCGGATAACACGATTACATATTTTACAGAATATGTGAAGGTGGTAGTAGATGCGTTGTCTGATCAGGTTACCTGGTGGATGACTTTGAATGAACCCAATGCTATATTATGAATGGTTATATGGTTGGTGCGCATGCTCATTTAAACATAAATACCTTTCCTTAAGTAA
>ENA-OQCS01001137-OQCS01001137.1-human-gut-metagenome-genome-assembly--contig:-NODE-1137-length-14183-cov-2.287493_pt1 | contig 14183 bp, 18 predicted proteins | sample MGYA00242757_ERZ504575 | MGnify/ENA primary metagenome ERZ504575 (study PRJEB26092, sample SAMD00036297) | human gut metagenome | host: Homo sapiens | study: EMG produced TPA metagenomics assembly of...
GTAGATATTGGAATTCCGTCCGATCACAGTACCGGGATTCAGCACAGAACCGCATCCGACTTCAACATGATCTCCGAGCATCGCTCCGAATTTCTTAAGACCGGTTTCGATCTTTTCATCCCCGTCTGGAGTTTTTTTTATACGGAATGAGTTAAAATTACGTTTTAAAATATTGCGTACAGTAACACGTATAGGCATGATACAGAAAGCAGGGATACCGTGCTGCTCCAATAAGTTTTTGACAAAGTAGCTTCTGGTGACAGCAGCTTTAGTGATGCCCTTTTTAAAGAGTTCAAGATGAAAAGCAGCATATCCGTTGAGCGATAAGGCACCATGTTCATCGGATAAATGATTAATAACGTTATAGTTTATCTTCATATCCTCCAGAGCACGGGTAATGTCATAATAGGGGATTGTATCTATACTTAATTCATCGATTTTAAAGCCTTGGTAAATAGTAGTGCAGAGTGTTTTATAAAAGCTGGCACCGCAGTAAGGAATGTAGTAGACAGGCTTTTGTACTTTGCCCCAATTTTTTATATGCAGATAATTTATCTGGTCAAAGATGAGCCAGGAGTCAAAATCCTGTTGGTGGGTATCGATAATATTCAGTGTATGTGTTCCGTCGGCATCAATGAACGTAGCAATTTCGTAGTCATTATATTCTTCTATAACTTCCCGAAAGATATCTATGTTCTCTGCTTCGCCGATAACGCCTAACCTTATTTTCATGTGAACCTCCAAGGAATAAGGAGTGGATTGTTTGTTATTCCTTATTATAGAATATATTATACACTGAAAATAGTTTTGATAAAAGGATTTATTGCTGCTCTAATTCTTTTATCCTATCGATTGCAGCTAATCCGCAGCCGATACCGTGGTCATGCAGCGCCAACAGCTTATGCGGCTTGATATCAAATTTATCAATTGTAAGGGGTATCTGCGGACGGATGATGACAGCCTTGCCTTCGCGTTCCATTTTTTCGACAGCCTCCAGCTGCTCGTTGTAGAGCTTGGGGCGCTGTTCCATGATTTCCCAAAGCTTAGGATATTTTTTGTATACTGATTTGAGCAGGAACTTGGGTACGCCTTTTTTCTTGCGGTAGCCTTCGTTGCGTGTGAGCACAACAATCAGCTTTTCATAGCCTGCGTCGAGTGCTTTTTGGTAGGGAATGGGTGCCAGCAGCGCACCGTCGAGCAGTGCACGTCCTTCATGCTTGACAACAGGTGCAACGAAAGGCATGGAGGAAGAAGCGCGCACAGGAATAAAGTCCTGACCCATTGCTTCCTGATCGTACCAGACGCTTTCGGCGTTGACGATATCGGTAGCAGCTACCTGCAGTACGCCGGGATAGGCGCGGTAGGCTGCATAGTCAAAGGGGAGCAGTTGCTTGGGAAGCTCCTTGAAGATAAAGTCAAAGCCGAAGATGCTGCCGCTTTTAATCCAGTTGCGCACGCTGAAGTAACGCTTATCGGTGACGTAGTGCTCGATAATCTGACGTGTGCGCAGCGGTTGGGCAGACATATATGATAAAATATTGCAGGCTCCGGCAGAAACGGCGGTGATGTAGGGAAAGGTGAACTGATGCGCCAAAAAGGCTTCAAACACACCGGCGGAAAACATTCCCCGCATGCCGCCGCCCTCCAGAACGAGAGCTGTTTTTGTAAATGCATAGTAAAGTCCTCCTAATTGCTATTATACACTAGCGGTGGAGAAATACCAATAGCAGATGGAACTGGAAATGTAAAATATCGGTGAGCAAAGCGTTTAGGCTCCGTCCGTATAATAATGCAGTCACAATGTTGCAAGACGGCAAAACGACCTGTTGAAGTCTATTCCGAGAACTAAACTTCAGCAGGTCGTTTAATATAACGCCTTAGCTTATCTGTACTTATTAGTGTGTTTCTTTTTGGTGTGCTGTTCGCGGTAATCGGCCTGCACCTGATATACCTGATAGATATACAGAGCGCACAGGGGAATAGCGACAATCAGGCCTAACCAGCGGTTATTGAAGAAGTAACTGCCGGCCATGCCGCCGAGTAAGCTAATGATAAGTACAATCAGCATATTAACCTTGATTTTCATTAAATATTTTTTCATTATATATTCCTCCCAGGTTTTATAATCAGTGTAATGTGTTATTGCCTGCGCAATCAAAGCAATTGCGGTACAACGATATTTTCAAGGGGAACTTTTTCCGGACGGAAAAGCAGCAGCAGCTCTGCTGCGGTAAGAGGTTCCGGCTTGGGCAGCTGGCCTGCAAGATAGGCCAGAAGGCCGATAATAGGCTCCGGACTGCCGAAGTGCTGCCTGAGGGCGGCGATTTCCAGATCACCGTCGCGTTTGGAAAGCCTACGGCCTGCGGCATCCGTAAGCAGCGGAATGTGGCAGAAGGACGGCGGCGTAAGATTCAGCAGGCGGTAAAGATAAAGCTGCACCGGTGTGGAGCTGAGCAGATCGCAGCCACGTACTACCTGATTTACGCCCATGAGCGCATCGTCGATGACAACAGCCAACTGGTAGGCGTACACTCCGTCGCTGCGGCGCAGGATAAAGTCACCGCATTCGTGCGCCAGGTTGCCTGCTGCCTGCCGTAGTGCATATCCGTAAAGGCGATAAGCTCGTCGGCAACTTTGATGCGCCAGGCGGGACGGCGCTGCTGCATTTTGGCGCTGCGCTGTGCTGCCGTCAGCTTGCGGCAGGTGCCGGCATAAATAATACGTCCGTCGCTGGCGTGCGGTGCTTCGGCGGCGTGCAGCTCGCTGCGGCTGCAAAAGCAGGGATAGACAAGCCCCTGCTGCTGTAAAAGGTCGAAGCAGTGAGCGTAGATATCGCAGCGGCGGCTTTGGAAAAAGCTGTCGCTGTCAGCGCTGCAATACGCACCTCGTCCCACTCAGCCCAGCCATTCCAGCTCGCGCGCTAGTGCATCGGCTTGGCGAGGGAACAGCGCTGCGGGTCCAGGTCTTCGATGCGCAAAACTATTTTGCCGCCGCTGCTTTTGGCATAGAGCCAGGCCAGCAGGCTGCAGAAAACGTTTCCCAAATGCAGAAAGCCGCTGGGGGTAGGCGCAAAGCGTCCTACGACAGGCGTATTGTCCACTGTCACTATTTCTCACCACCTTGACCGAATATCAATATATACTCTAATATTTTACCATAAACTCTCCTGCTTTGCTCAGGAGATTAGTCAGTATGAAGGAAAAAGTTTACTGTAGCGGCGATTTCACTATAATCTCACTGTTTCGCCCGTCCGCTTTGCTGTATAATGTAATTATAAAAGTAAATTGCTTTGTAAGCTGCATAAATGAGGTGAGAAAATGACAGAGCGTTTGGATGAACATAAAATGAAATATGCCGTTGATACGGATAAAGAGGCGGAGGATATCTGCCGCTGGGCTGCTGCCCGTGCCGGTGTAATCGTTGTTGCTCCGGTAGTAGGAACGATGACGCTGATGGCGAACGAGGTTTATATGATTACCCGTCTGGCCAAGCTGCGTGGTATCAAGCTTTCCGAAAGTGCTGTGCTGGGACTTTTAGGTTCGCTGGGCGGTGCCTTTGTGGGGCAGACGTTGGCAACGCTGATTCCCTTTGCACCGGTGCAGATTCCCGTGGCATGTCGGTGACCTACGCTGTGGGCAAGGTGGCGAATGCCTGGCTGGAAGCAGGCTGTCCGGAGGATTTGTCTGCCTTTAAAACAACCTATGAGGAGGCACGCATCGAAGGCATCAAAATGCTGGGAGAGCTGAAGAATATGGCCTGCAAGGATAAGCCGCTGGGCGATGAAAGCCGTCGCTTTGAGGTGGATGACGATTCGCCGGCAAATAAAAAGGTCGACGATTTGCTGCGTAAGGTAAAGGGCGTGTTGAAGAAGGATTGAGACACCTGCTTATGCCGGTAGTGTAGTTATTATGCTGCCGGCTTTTTATAATTCTTTCCCAAGTTAAGGAGATTTGTTGTATAATATATAGTTGAGAAAATATTTTTATGTGAGGTCTGACTATGCGCTTAAGAAAAAACCATGGATTGAAGAAGCTATGAAGGAAGTGCAGGGAGAATACGTTTCCTGCATGATATCGATAAGTTCAAGGGACATTGGCAGGAGATGTTCCCTGGCAAACGTCTGTGTCTGGAAATTGGCTGCGGCAAGGGACGTTTTACCATCGGTATGGCAGAGCTGTATCCGGATAAGCCTTTATCGGCGTTGAAACACAGCATGATATTGCCTATTTCCCCGCTAAGGCAGCGAAGGACAAAGAGCTGACGAATGTTAAAATCATTTGTGCTAATGCCGAAAACCTGCTGGACTGGTTTGAGCCCGGCGAAATCAAGGAGCTGTATCTGAATTTCAGCGACCCCTGGCCGAAGGCTCGTCATGCCAAACGCCGTCTGACGCACCGCAACTTCCTGGCATTGTACAAGCAGCTGTTGGGCGAGGGCGGTCACCTGCGCTTTAAAACGGATAACCGCGCTCTGTTTGATTTTTCCGTAGAGGAATTCAAGGAGTTCGGCCTGCAGATTATTGCTTTGAGCTATGACCTGCATCATTCCGAATATGAGAACCCTGTACAGACAGAATATGAGCAGAAATTCAGTGCGCTGGGAACGCCAATCAATTTCTGCGAGGTAGTTTTTTAATTAGGTCTTTGCCATGAAGAAGAGATTTTTGTTATGGGACAATCCCCGTCAAGCTATTTTTACTCTTATGGCCGTACTTTTGCTGCTAGGTGGTATCAATGTGTTCAGTGCCAGCTTGTATGATAACGGGCTGTCTTATCTGCTTCGCTATTACCTTTGTGCTGTGCTGGGTTTTGTGGGAATTTATTTTATCCGTAAAATAGGCTACAAAAGGTTGCTGAATAAAAGATTTCTGTGGATATGCTATTGCATAGTGCTGGTTATGCTGGTAGTGGTGCATTTTTGGGGAGCAGCAAATAAGGGTGCTACACGCTGGATTTATATAGGTTCTTTTTCTATCCAGCCGTCAGAGATAGCTAAGCTGGTGCTGATTATGCTGTCAGCCAGATTTTTGGGCAATGCGATGAAGCTGGGAGAGAAGATAAGCCTGTATAAGGCGAATGCCTTTTGGTGACAATGGCTACGGGCATAGCTGCCTTTGGCGTTCTTGTGCAGCCTGACCTGGGACCGCGGCGATTATTGCGGCGCTGGTAATGGGCATGTTTATTGTTGCCGGACTGCCTGCACGCTGGATAACAACTATTGTTGGCGTTGGTGCTGTCGGCGCTGTGCTTTTGTCAATAAGTTCGGAATATCGTCTGCAACGTCTGCATGTGTGGTTTGACCCTGGCTCGACCCGCAGGGCAAGGGCTATCAGATGGTGCAGTCGCTGCTGGCAATCGGCAGCGGCGGTCTTACAGGCACCAACTGGGGACACGGCGCAGCAAAGTTTGCTTATCTGCCGGAGGCTCATACCGACTTTGCTTTTGCTGTTTTTTGTCAGGAAAACGGCTTTTTTCGGAGCGCTTATTCTGCTGCTTGTTTTTTGTCTGCTGGGAGTTGCTTTTTATAAGATTACAATCAGTACGCGAGATCAGAAGGGCTTTTTGCTGGCAGCCGGAGTTACCTTTTTAATCATCGGCCAGGCCTTTGCCAATATGGCGATGGTTTGCGGTATTTTCCCGGTTATCGGTGTACCGCTTATTTTTATCAGCTACGGCGGCAGCTCGATGATAATTCAATGGCGGCAATCGGCTTGCTGCTGTCGGTTTATGACGAGGAAGAAAAGCAGCAGCTTCTTGATGCCGAACCGCCGGAAAAACGCCGCAATGATTTGCGTGTCGTGGGCAGCAGGAGGTGGCAGCAATGAAGCCTTTTGCTTTTTTAGACAGTAAAAGACGTTTTACAGCCTTATGTATATGTATGGTTGTAATTGTAGCCGGTGTGTTTTACGTTTAATCTGGCTGCAGGTAGTGCAGGCAGACAGGCTCAAGCAGCTGACGAAATCACAGCTGACGGCAGAGTATATACGCGGCACTCCGCGCGGACGCATTGTGGACCGTGACGGCGAGGAGATGGCCGTGAGTATTATGACGGGCTCGCTTTACGCAGACCCGGAAATGATGCAGGACGAGCAGGATGAAAAGAACAAACAAACCGTGCAGCGAGATGTGCGACGCTTAAGCGCGGATTTGCTGGCACCGGTGCTGAAAACGGATGCCCAAAAGCTTTACGGTATTTTTACCGGCGGCGGACGCTTTGTCTGGCTGAAGCGCACGATGGAGCCGAAGGAAGCAGCACAGGTTCAGAAAATTATTAAGGATAATGATTTGAAGGGCCTGCATTTTCTGGAGGAAAGCAAGCGCTATTATACTAAAAAGCGTGCGGCAGCGCAGATTCTCGGCTTTATCGGTACCGATGACAAGGGTCTGAGCGGCTGGAATATCAGCTTGATGATGTGCTTAAGGGCAGCGAAACAACCTATTCCAAGCTGCATGATGCGGTAGGCAAGCAGCTTTTAGGCTTAATGGTGAATGATCCGGGGCATGAGCTGCAGCCGAAGCAGGAAAAGCTGCCTACGGTCTATCTGACGCTGGACAGCAAAATCCAGTACGTGCTGGAGGATGCTATGGATGATGCTATGGAACGCACCAAGCCAAGGCGCTGCAGCCATCATCATGGACCCGTACACCGGTGAAATTTTGGGTATGGCCAGCCGTCCTACCTTTGACCCGAATAATTTCGGTAAGTACAGCTCCGATACATGGACGAATCGTGCCGTTTCCATGATTTACGAGCCCGGTTCGGTATTTAAGCCGATTGTCGGCTGCATGGGACTGACGGAGGGAATCATTACACCTGATACACTGATTCAGGACAACGGCCGTATCAAGATTGCCGACCGCGTAATTTACAACTGGGACGGCGAAGGCATGGGTACGGTACCGTTTTCTACTGTTATCAAGTTTTCTATCAACACCGGTATGGTACAGCTGGGCATGAAGCTGGGAGCGGACAGGCTTATCAGCTATGCGAAAAGTTCGGCTTCGGTGAGCTACCGGCATTGAGCTTCCCGGTGAGGAGGGAGGCATTCTGTATAATCCCAAGGATATGTACGAGCCTGACGTAGCGACGATGGCTATAGGTCAGGGCGTTGCGGTGACGCCTTTGCAGGAGCTGCGCGCTATCTGCGCGATTGCTAACGGCGGTGAGCTGCTGCAGCCGTATATCATCAAAAAAATTGTGGCTGCCGACGGAACCGTTATCAAGGAAGGCAAAAAGACGGTAGTACGCAATGTTATTACCGAGCAGGTTGCACGTCAGATGCGCGAGATGATGGAAAAGGTAGTAAGCGAGGGCGGCGGCAAGACTGCTGTGATTAAGGGCTACCGTATTGCCGGCAAAACAGGTACGGCGGAGAAGCTGGCAGCCGGCGGCGGTTATGCTGCCGGTCAGTACATTGCTTCCTTCGTAGGCTTTGTGCCTGCTGATAAACCGCGTTATGCAATGCTGGTTATGCTGGATACGCCGCAGGGAGCCTTCTACGGCTCGCAGGTCAGCGCGCCTATCTTCCGCGATACGCTACAGCAGATACTTGTTGCCAAGGGCATTCAGCCCGCAGCAAGCGAAGGCCTGCCTTCTTTCGAGGAGATGAATGCCGTCGGACAGAAGGATACCCAGAAGCCGAAGCAGCTGCCGGTGCTGCAAAGAATGCCGGACGGCAAAATCAAGCTGCCGGATTTCAAAGGACTGGACATGCGCAATACTGTCGATTTGCTGGAGCCGTATAAGCTGAAGCTGAAGCCTTACGGCAGCGGTCATGCGTGGCAGCAGAAGCCGCCACCGGGCAGTGAGGTGCTTGAAAACACTACGGTAGAAGTGTGGTTTAACTAAAAATTTTTATATTATTTTACTTCCCCGGGCAGGAGAAAAGCTGCTCGGGGAAGAACTATATAAGATACTTTGCCACTATGCGCAGTTTTTTACGCAATTAAATAGGAGGAGATAAACATGTTATCCGATATTGAGATTGCCCAACAGGCAAAAATGCAGAAAATTACTGATGTTGCTGCAAAATTAGGCATTAGCGAGGACGATATTGAATTATATGGCAAATATAAAGCAAAACTGTCCTACGATTTAATCCGCCGTGTTAAAGATAAAAAAGACGGCAAGCTGATTCTGGTTACCGCTATCACCCCGACTCCGGCAGGCGAAGGCAAGTCCACTACTACCGTAGGTTTGGCACAGGGCCTGGCTAAGCTCGGCAAAAAGGTTATCGTAGCTCTGCGTGAGCCTTCCCTCGGCCCCTGCATGGGCATTAAGGGCGGCGCTGCAGGCGGCGGCTATTCCCAGGTTGTGCCGATGGAGGACATCAACCTGCACTTTACCGGTGACTTCCATGCTATCACCTCCGCACATATGCTGCTGGCAGCAATGCTGGACAACCATATCCAACAGGGCAACGCTCTGAACATTGACCCGCGCCGTATTGCGTGGAAGCGTGTTGTAGATATGAACGACCGCGAGCTGCGCAACATCGTAGTAGCCTGGGCGGCAAGGCTCACGGCGTACCGCGTCAGGATGGCTTTGATATTACCGTTGCTTCCGAGGTTATGGCTATTCTGTGCCTGGCAAGCAGCCTGCACGACCTCAAGGAGCGTCTGGCAAAATTATCGTTGCTTACGATTACAACGGCAACCCTGTTACCGCAGGCCAGATTAAGGCTCAGGCGCAATGGCAGCTCTGCTGAAGGATGCCGTTAAGCCTAACCTGGTACAGACTCTGGAAAACGTACCGGCAATCATCCACGGCGGTCCGTTTGCTAATATTGCCCATGGCTGCAACAGCGTTATGGCAACTCAGACCGGCATGAAGCTGGCTGATTATACTATCACCGAGGCAGGCTTCGGCGCTGACCTGGGTGCAGAAAAATTCTTTGACATCAAATGCCGTTATGCCGGCCTGAAACCGGACGCAACCGTTATCGTTGCTACCGTACGTGCGCTGAAGATGCACGGCGGCGTACCGAAAACCGACCTGAAGACCCCGAACGTAGAGGCAGTTAAAAAAGGTCTGGTAAATCTGGAGAAGCATATCGAAAACGTTAAAAAATTCGGCGTTCCCTGCGTAGTTGCCATCAACATCTTCGCTCAGGATACCGCAGAAGAGCTTGAGGCAGTTCGCGAGCACTGCGCTAAGCACGGTGTTAACGTAGCATTGTCCGACGTATTCGCTAAAGGCGGCGAGGGCGGTATCGACCTTGCTAAAGAAGTAATTGCCCTGGCAGACAGCGGCGAGAGCAAATTTGCGCCGATTTATCCGCTGGATATGAGCCTGAAAGGCAAGATTGAAACCATCGCTAAAGAAATCTATGGTGCTGACGGCGTTAACTATACTAAGGAAGCAGACAAAGCCCTCAAGGAATTTGAAGAGCTTGGCTACGGCAACCTGCCTATCTGCATGGCTAAAACCCAATATTCCTTCTCCGATGACCCGGCACTTTTGGGCCGTCCGAGCGGCTTCAAGATTACTATCCGCAACTGCCGCATTGCAGCAGGCGCCGGCTTTATCGTAGTTCTGACCGGTGATGTTATGACTATGCCCGGTCTGCCTAAGGTTCCGGCAGCAGAGAAGATTGACGTTACTGATGATGGTGTAATCAGCGGTTTGTTCTAAGAAAGTCTGACGGATAAAGCGTCATCTGCGTTCATGTTTTGCTATCTATAATAAATTATCTGTTTTGTTTTGAGGTGAATTTACTATGGAAACTGTTTTAATGAGGGGTAAGCCTGTTGCTGATGTTTACCGTGAGGCTATTGCAAAAAAGATTGCTGTTGCTAAGCAGCACGACCTGTTAGTAGCTCTGGCTATTTTGGTTGTGGGTGATGATCCGCATCTCACGTATATAAGGACAGGCTGGTCAAATTGATTGAAAGTCTGGGCGGTGCCGCTAAGGTTATCACCTGCCCTGCCGATACTCCGGAGGAAGAGGTTATCAGCATCATCAAAAAGCTGAACCGTAACCGTTACGTTACCGGTATTATGCCGATGATGCCGATGCCGAAGCATATCAACAGCGATAACGTGGGCGCGGCGGTTTCGCCGAACAAGGACGTAGACTGCCTGAATCCGCAGAATATCGGTGATGTGTTCATGGGCCGCAGCCGTTTTGCTGCCTGCACTCCGCGTGCCTGCATGGCAACTCTGGCGCACTATGGCATTGAGCTGGAGGGCAAGAACGTTGTCGTTATCGGTCGCAGTAATGTTGTAGCAAGCCGGTGAGTGTGCTGCTGCTGCAACAAAACGCTACTGTTACCATCTGCCATTCGCGTACACGCAATCTGTCGGAGATTTTAAAGCAGGCAGATATTATCGTCGCTGCAGTGGGCAAGGCCTGCTTTGTGAAGCCGGAAATGGTTAAGGAAGGCGTTGTGATTGTGGACGTAGGCATCAACGCTGTTGACGGTAAGCTGGTGGGCGACGTTGACCCTGCAGTTGCCGAAAAGGCGAGCGCCTTTACGCCTGTTCCCGGCGGTATCGGTGTTGTCAGCAATATGATGGTAATGGAGTGTCTGACACGTCATATCTGATTTTGCTGCAGATACAATAATTAAGTGGGGAGCTTTATGAAATATTTATGGGTTTTTCTCACTGCCTGTATTGTGGGCATTATCTATTATAATTCGTCGCTGCCTTGAAGCAGTCTTCCGAGATTAGCAGCTGGTTTGCTGCGCTGACGCAGCTTTTGGCGCAGCATCTGGATATTCATCTGGCGGGCGATGTTGAGCATCACATCCGCAAAATGGCGCATTTCTGCGAATTTGCGCTGCTGGGACTGCTGCTGTGTCGCAGCTTCAGTGCCTGGGGCGTGCCTAAGCTTACGGCAACCGGTTATATTCTCTTTTTAGCGCTTTTGGTAGCTGTAATAGATGAATATATCCAAGCCTTTTCGCCGGGACGTGCCAGCAGGGTGAAGGACGTACTGCTGGATTTCAGCGGTGGCTTCTGTGCTTGGCTGGAATATCGCATCTTGGAGTGGAGCGCACGAAAATAATTAAAAATTGCAGGCTGCAGCTTGGTGCCGACAGGCGTCCGGCTGCAGCTTTTTGCTGTTTCAGAGTATCTGCGCAGAGAAAATAATTGCTTTTATCGGCATTTTGCCGCTTCTTCTGCTTGCACTCATCGTTATCCTGTGCTATAATTTTGGTTAACAAATGGTGAACGTTAAAACGGTAAAGGTTAACATAGCACTTATTTTTTTACAGTATAAGCCTACCGATTAAATAGGTTATAAAAGGAAAAGAGAATATGAACCCGCAAGCATTAGCACAAGAAATTATTGATGGCAGAAGACTGACTCGTCAGGACGATTTAAAGGCATTTCTGACCTGCGATTTGCAGGCATTATGTGAAGGCGCAGATAAAATCCGCAAGCATTTTGTCGGTGAGCGCGTGGATTTGTGCTCCATTATCAACGGACGCAGCGGCCGCTGTCCGGAAAACTGCAAATTCTGTGCGCAGTCTGCACATAACCATACCGATTGCGAGGTTTACAGCTTCCTTCCGGAGGAGGATATCGTGAAGCTGGCACGCCTGAATCAGGAGGAAGGCGTACACCGCTTTTCCATTGTAACCGCCGGCAAGGCACTGACCGGTGAAGAATTCGACAAGGCAATTCATGCGTATGAAACCATGCATCGTGATTTGAAGATTGATTTGTGCGCTTCCATGGGGTTCCTTTCCCGTGAGCAGCTGCATCGTCTGCATGAGGCAGGTGTCAACAGCTATCACCACAACATCGAAACCTCTAAGCGCAACTTCCCCAACATCTGCACCACGCATACCTATGATATGAAAATCAACACGCTGAAAATGGTTAAGGAGGAGGGCATGTGCGCCTGCTCCGGCGGTATTATCGGTATGGGCGAAACCTGGGAGGACCGTCTTGATATGGCTATCAGCCTTGCTGAGCTGGGTATTGATTCTATTCCGCTGAATGCGCTGATGCGATTCCGGGTACGCCGCTGGAGCATCTGCCGCGTCTGAGCGAGGATGATATCCTGCGTACTGTGGCCTTCTTCCGTTACATCAATCCTTTTGCTAATATCCGTCTGGGTGCAGGTCGTGCTTTGCTGACCAATGACGCGAAACCGCCTTCAAGGCAGGTGCCTCCGCAACTATTACCGGCAATATGCTGACTACTGTGGCCTGCGCTACGATTCGCAGCGACAGAAAGATGCTGAATCATATGGGACGTGACATTAAGCCGGAATATATGACGGATGAAGAAGCTGCTGCTATTGATGCCAGAGCGGAACAGGCATAATTATGGCTTAAAATGAATTTTGCTGCCTGCGGACGGACGAGGTCCTTTTGCAGGCAGCTTTTTGTGTGCTGCTTTAACGGTGCGTTTTGCACCGGTTGCACCACTTGCACCAGTTGAAGCACTTTTTTCAGCCTTTTTGCTAAAAAACCGTAGGCTCGAAAACTTTAATATAATATAAATAAAAAAGCCTTATTTTAGCCGTAAACAGCATAAAATAAAGCTTTAGAACCCTTACGAAGACTTTACTTGCAGGGATATATATTAGGGGGTGTGGAGCAGTTTTTGCGTTTGCACCAAAAGCAGTGGTGCAAGTGGTGCAGAGAGAGCTGACAAGAAAATAACTAAAAACTATTTTACTATTTTCTTATAGATACCTCTATCCAGAAAATCAATAAAGCCTTTATCTCTGAGAAGCTGTAATTGCTGACGAATTTTAGCTTTGATATTGTGATTATTAGGATGCTTGATTGTCAGCAATGTTTCGAACTGGTACATGTCAGATAACGAAAACATTTCTGTTTTGATGCTGTTCACACAATTTAATGTATCTAACAGCCAGCCTCTGGAGCTTAGGTTGTCCGTATATAATAAGGATGCCTGTTGTACTTGCGCCTGAACAAGCTCTTGGGGGACAGGTACACTGTTATGAATGATATCGATTTTGGCTTGACTGGGAATTTTATCGATAAGAATATTACAGCCAATCCAACCCTTGCGCTGAGCATTATCGGATAAAGGTTTTCTTTGTTCGATGATGTCAGGCACAAAGAAATGCTTAGGAATAATCCAAAGATTGTTTACGGTTAAAAGCTGCTTGCTGTAATTCAAAATGAAGAAATCAGGATTGTTGTTGCTGGTTATTCTGTCAATAAATGTATGATAAGCGCCATCGGCAATTTTGTGACCGATGCTTCCAGCTTTGCTTTTAAGCTCGTATTCATTATTGCAGTTAGGACAGTAGAAATCAGCGACAGCTTTGTTGTTGGGGAAGTGATTAAGCGAAGCATTTCCGCAGTGAGGGCAATACATGTATTCGCTTACCCAGCTTTCTGTCAGGATACGGATGATTTGTGATTGGCTGTGATAGCTTTGCGTTAAGGCAGTGTTAAAGTTGCAGTTCATTTGCTCACCTTGTATTAATAAAACACTAAATGTTTATTTTGTTTGCATATTGAGCTTCATATCAAGATATGCCAGCAACTCTTTTTGATTGGCTGTTGTTAAATTTCGATAACCTATAATCAGTTGTGCTTCTTGAGGATTAGAAATAATTAAATCCTGAGCCGGAGAATCTAGAGAAACTTCAATATCATCTATGATTTTTAGTAAATGGTCCAGGTCGGTTCCTGTTGCTATGGCAATATTGTTCAAAGCGCTGATAGAGGGTATAATTTTTTTCCCTGTTTGGGGATTATAGCCTTTTTCTAGCTTGATATATATCCTTTGGAAAGTGAAGCTGATTTAGCAAATTGCTCCATAGTTAAATTATGTTCTGTCCGATATGAATTAATGAATGTTTTCAGTTCCATGATGTAAAGCTCCTTTTCGCTTAGTATATTATACATTTATAATTAATTCAAGATTTTAAAGACATTCTATTGACAGAAGAAGTTAATATATTAAACTAAAGCGTAGAGGTGATTATAGTGCTTTTGCAAATACGAAAGCAAAGATTACTGAAGGGGTTAACACAAGAAGAGCTTTCCAGAAGAAGTAAAATATCTAAAAGTATTATTATACAAAAATCATAAATCTGCATAGCATCTTCACTTCGTATTTCTTCTAACGCGGTGGAAAACCTGCCTCAACATGATTCCATTCCAGATTCTTTATCGTTTCCCTGAAACTAACTCCAACTCTCTTATCGAAATTTACTGTCTGCTCCGCAATAAAATAGATT
>ENA-OQCS01001138-OQCS01001138.1-human-gut-metagenome-genome-assembly--contig:-NODE-1138-length-14162-cov-1.790951_pt1 | contig 14162 bp, 24 predicted proteins | sample MGYA00242757_ERZ504575 | MGnify/ENA primary metagenome ERZ504575 (study PRJEB26092, sample SAMD00036297) | human gut metagenome | host: Homo sapiens | study: EMG produced TPA metagenomics assembly of...
TCTGTCAGTAACAAAATGGTTTCAGGAAATCGGAAAATAGAAATGGAACCTTTTGAGATGAAGATAGAATAGAAAAAACAGGTCTGGAATTTTTAGAAGATAAAGTAATATTCTGGATGAAAGATAACAGAGGAACACATTTTGTAGAAGCAGGACTGGACTGTTGGATTCATGGGGAAACCTCTATGACAGGTGGATATCTGCACCATCAGTATGAGATGGATGAAATGAAAATTGCTGCATGTGCTTACTGGAAATCAGAAAATGTGTTGATGATGGAATGGCGCTATCCGGAGATGGCTTTTTTTGATCATGTGTCTTTTGAATGGAAAGAAGACAGGGTATATATGAAACGCTGGGTGAATATGAATTCACAGGCACTGGAAAGACCAGTTGTAACAGCAAAAATATGCGAATCTTAATAATTATTAAGAAAACCATAGGTGTTCCTGTAAGGTAAAAGCCCTATGATAAACACAACGAAGCAAATACTAATGCAAATGGATGTTAAGGAGGAAGCACGAATGGAAATCAAGAAACCTGCAATTGCAGGAACATTAGAATCCAGTGACTGCAGGTAACAGTAGAAGCCGGAGAAGGAAAAGTTGATTTTCACTGGAAAGCGCAGTGATCAATCAGTATGGAAACCAGATTAAGAAGTAGCTTATGAAACACTGGAAAATCTGGGAATCGATAATGTAAGCTTACAATCGTAGATAAAGGAGCTCTTGACTGTACGATCAAAGCAAGAATCGAAGCAGCTGTTTACCGTTCGGTAGGACAGATCGAAGATTTACCGTGGGGAGGTGTGATCAGATAATGAATCCGAATAAAAAGAGACTTAGAAGAACTATGATGTTTTTAAATGCACAGAAACCGGGACTGATCAAAGATCCTTATATTTACAAACCGGATTCCATCATGCTTGATCTGGAAGATGCGGTTGCAGAAAACCAGAAAGATGCAGCCAGATTTTCTCTTTATCATGCACTTAAGACGATTAATTATAGAGGATGTGAACGTGTTGTCAGAATTAACGGACTGGATACTCCTTACTGGAAAGAAGATATCCGCTGCGCAGTAGCAGGTGGCTGTGATGCGATTCGTATTCCAAAGACAGAATCCGCACAGGATGTAAAAGTGGTAGAAGCAGAAGTTGTTCAGGCTGAAAAAGATTTTGGACGCGAAGAAGGAAGCGTTCTGATCATGGCAGCTATTGAATCAGCACGAGGCGTGATGCGTGCACTTGATATCTGCGAATCTTCTGAAAGACTTTTTGGTATTGCCCTTTCCGGCGGAGATTACACCAAAGACCTTCAGACACACATCACCGGAACCGGAATCGAGCTTATGGGAGCAAGACAGAACATGGTGATCGCAGCACGAGCAGCTGGTGTACAGTGCTTTGATACTGTATACACAGACCTTGATGATATGGATGGTTTCCGCCAGGATGTTGAGAATATCCACCTGATGGGGTTTGATGGAAAATCCATCATCAACCCAAGACAGATCAACATTGTACATGAAATCTTTACACCAAAACAGAAAGATATCATTTTTGCAGAAAAAGTTGTCCGTGAAATTGATACAAAGAAAGCACAGGGAATCGGTGTATTTACAGTAGATGGTAAGATGATCGATATCGCTTTCTATGACGGAGCAAAGAGAACAATCGAGCTTGCAAAAGCTTCAGGTGTGTATAAGGGGGATTTATAAGATGATTAACGCAGTAGGTAGAGATATCCCGGAAGAGATTTTAAAAGCAACTGGCAAAGAAGTATTTCAGGGTGTGCATCATTTGACGGACATGTCTATAAAAACACGGACCGGAAGTAGAATGTGTGATCAATTCCAACGGAAGCAAGATGGTAGACAGTATCCATGATGTTCTTGTAAAATGTGGCATTAAAGATGGTATGACAGTCAGTTTCCATCACCATTTCCGTGAAGGGGATTACGTTGTAAATATGGTAATGAAAGAGATCCATGATATGGGGATCAAGGACATTACTATCTGTGCAAGCTCTCTTGGAAAAGCACATGATCCTCTGGTAGAGTATATTGAAGATGGAACCATTACAAATATCCAGTCATCCGGTGTGCGTGGAAAGATCGGAGAAGCTATTTCCAATGGTAAATTAAAAGGTCTTGCGATCATGCGTTCCCACGGCGGACGTGTACGTGCCCTGGTAACAGGTGAGACACAGATCGATATCGCATTTATCGGAACTCCTACTTGTGATGAGTACGGTAACTGCCGTGGTATTGGGGGAAATCTGACTGTGGTGTACTTTCCTACGCAATGTCAGATGCTTTCCATGCAAACAAGTCGTAGCAATCACAGTGCATGGTTCCGTTCCCGAACTTTCCGGCACATATTTCAATGACAAAGGTAGACTATGTTGTAGAAGTAGACCAGATCGGTGATCCGAAGAAAATCGCAACAGGTGCAGCAAAACCGACCACAGATATGAGAAAGCTGATGATGGCTGATTACTGTACACAGTTCGTTGTAAATACACCGTATTTCAAAGATGGATTCTCTTATCAGACAGGTGTCGGCGGAGCTTCTATCGCATCTACTATTTCACTTGCAAAGGTAATGAAAGAAAGAAATATCCGCATGCGTTTTGGTGTGGGTGGTCTTACAAAGCCGATGTGTGACCTTCTGATCAACGGTCAGGTAGATGCACTTCTGGATACACAGGACTTTGACCTTGCAGCCGTAGAATCTGTAAAAGATCTGCATCATTTTCGGATCAGTGCAGGTGAGTATGCGAACCCGTTCAACAAGGGGGCAGTTGTCAATAAATTGGACTTCGTAATTCTTGCAGCTCTGGAAGTTGACGTACACTTCAACTGTAACGTTGTTGTAGATTCTAATGGTATGATCACAGGAGCGCAGGGTGGACATCCGGATACAGCAGCCGGAGCAAAATGTGCCATCGTTATCGCACCGCTTCTTCAGGGAAGAACACCGGCAATCTGTACAGACGTAACAACCGTCACAACACCGGGAGAAAGTGTAGACGTTGTCATCACAGATTATGGTATTGCAATCAATCCGAAGAGACAGGATCTGATCGAAGCAATGAAAGATGTAGACCTTCCGTTTAAGACCATCGAAGAATTACGTGATATCGCTTACTCTATCGCGGGGGAACCACAGAAGGTACAGTTTGGAGATCGTGTTGTCGGTGTCATTGAAAGCCGTGACGGTACCATCATGGATGTTGTCCGTCAGATCAAGCCGTTTGAATTTGATGATTAAATTCTGATCGGAAAACTTACAGGTTATTGGCAATTGGATATAAAAGGAGAACCGTATGGGAAAGAATCAGGCGGTAGAGAAAGCAGAATACTTTGCAGAATCGATTGGCCGGATGGCGTATCAGGCGCTGCTTGAGGAAGTCTATACGGTTCCCAAACCGGGGCTTGTAGATCCGTATTCCTGTGGTGCCCACACTGATATGGATGTGCAGACCTTTGAAAGAAGTGCAGAGGCGTTGTATCCGTGGTTTGTCAGAATGCATACCAGGGATATCAGCTGACCTGTACGCCGGGAGATCTTTTCCGTGAAATCCGTAAGACCGGAATGCTTGCGGAGGAAGCCATGTATCGGGCAACCGGACATGTGAATACACATAAAGGGATGATCTTTACCCTTGGAATATTCAGTGCGGCAGCGGGAAGATGTATCCAGGAAGACGGAACGGTTACTTTGCAATCCATCCTTCGGATGGAGCAGAAGATGACTGCCAGGATCTTAAGAGCCGAAATTGAGATGTTGGGAAAGGAACCTGCGAAAAGTAACGGTGAGAAAAATCTCGTACAATACGGGACTACAGGGATTCGCGGGGAAGCGCTTGCCGGATACCCATCTGTTTTTCATATTGCGCTTCCGGTACTGGAGGATGGACTTTTGCGGGGAATGGAGTGGAACCGGATCAAATTACAGATCCTTTTTGCACTGATGAGCCGGGTGCAGGATTCCAACATTTTATCGAGAAAGAATCCGTCAGTACTCTATCAGGTACAGATGGAAGCAATGCAGTTTCTGGAGGAAGGCGGAGCCTACTCAGAAGATGCATTAGACAAACTGATCCGCATGGATGCGGAGTATATAAAGCGTGGTATCAGCGCGGGTGGGTGTGCCGATCTACTTGCCACCTCACTGTTTCTTGCGATGCTGTGCAATAAAATTCCAAACGAGAATGGGACAGTCCAGAACCTCTTTCCAGTTGTAAAATAGAGCGTATAATAACTGAGAACGGGAATCAAATTTTCTGCCATGAATATGGACTGCACCAGACTGGTGAGGAATAAAAAGATGACTTTTCACAAATGAGTGGGTGAAAAGTCATCTTTTTTCATTAGGAGAAGATTCTGGATGGAGCCTCTTCTTGATGAAAAGGTCGTTTACGGAACAAAACGGTATCCCAGTCCGCGGATCGTCAGGATATACGCCGGATTCTGTCTGTCGTCCTCGATCTTACCACGAAGCCGGTTGATGTAGACCATGATTGCATTGTCATCAACGGCAACCGTATTGCCCCAGACATGCTCATAGATCATGTCCTTGGTGAAAACCTGCTGCGGATGCTTCATAAAGAGCAGAAGAAGTGCAGACTCCTTGGAAGAAAGGATAAGTTCTTCGCCATTTTTGTAAAAACGCATGGTTGTGGTATCATAGCTGAATGGACCGCATTCCAGAGTATCGGAATTGTCGAGTACCAGATTCTTGTTGCGGCGGATCAGTGCTTTTACTTTAGCACCAAGTACAAGCGGTCGGAACGGCTTGGTGATATAATCATCCGCTCCAAGTGAAAGCCCGTACAGAGAATCATAGTCTTCATTACGTCCGCTGACGATCATAACCGGAGTACTGATCCCCTGATTGCGAAGCCTTTGATAACTTCAAACCCTTCCATATCTCCCAGCATGATATCCATAAGGATCAGGTCAAATGTATGATTTTTCAGGATGGACAGCGCATCCATGCCACAGTTTACTGTTGTTGTTTCCAGCTCATTGCTGTGCATTACTTTTTCCAGCAGCTTACAGATTGCCGGATCATCATCTACGATCAGTATTTTGTCAGCCATTGAGGCAACCTCCCAAAAGTAAAAATTTCAATAAATTCTATACAACTTATAAAAAACATTATAATATTAGAAAGAGAACAAGTCAATTGATAACAAACCGGGGACGAGAATATATGAAGAAAAACAAAAAGACACTGATTGCTGCGATTCCACTTTTTTTAATCGTAATTCTTGTATTTGCAGGATTTGGTGTCTGGAAAAAGTACAGAGATACTTTGATGCAGAACCAGGAGGAACAGATGCTCCTGACAACCAGAATCCTGAGTGAAAATATGGCGATGTCCACAGAGGAATATGAGGAAAGTTTAAGCTTCTTGCAAAACAGCAGAGAACAGACCGCAGGATGAGGCAAAACAACTATATCGGGAATTTATAGACACACAGACCAGTTTTATCACGAATCTGTACCTGGAAGACGAACAGGGAAAGCTTTCAGAGAGTGTCAAGGATGTACAGATTGTAAGTTCACAGCTGCTCACTCAAAGCTCGGCAAAGAATAGCATTTATATGGAAAAAGATACAGGTGGGAAAATCTATAATGTATATAAGCGTGTTTTGAAGGATGGGAGAAAGATCTGTCTGATGATCGATGCGGAAAAATATTATCAGAAACTGATTTCGGGAATTCACATCGGAACGAATGGATACATTGTTGTCAAAGATGCAGAAGGAACGATCATCATGCATCCGAAGAAAGAACAATGGGGAATTCCGGTTATTGCAGGAAGGAAGAAAATGTATCCGGATCTGGATTACTCCAGTCTGGAGAAGATGATTGAGGATCAGAAGAAGAGAAAAGAAGGTATTTCTCATTATTATTCGTATTGGTGGACAAATGAAAAACGTCCGAGAGTACAGAAAATCAGTGCATATTCTCCGGTTCAGATCGGAGACAGCTTCTGGGTAGTCAGTGCGGTGATCGACTACGATGATCTGTACGAACCGATAGCTGAAGGTTTCTTGAAAATGGTATGTATTTTTGTTGGTATTTTGTTGGCTGCCGGTATTGCGGTTGTCTTATTTGGCAGAGTGATGCGTGATATGAGAAGAGCTGTGCGGGAGATCAATGATCTGAAAGAACTGAATGAGCAGTTGGAAAAATGCATCGGAGCGAGCAGAGTATCGCACATCAGCAAAGACTTCAGATCATGGGAACTATGACAGGTGGTATCGCACATGAATTCAATAATTTCTGACTCCGATCATGGGATATGCAGAGCTTCTGATGATGGAACTTCCGGAAGGATCAGAAGAACAGGACAGTGCAAAAGAAATTTATGAGGCTTCGGAAAAAGCAAAGGATGTAGTGCGCCAGATTTCGTCCCTGAGTCGAAAGAATGTAGAGACCGTTTATAAAAATATTTCGATAAAGAAATTCATGACGCGTGCAGAAAGGATGATGGATCTGTCTGTACGCCTCTGATCCATATGGAAAGTGAGTTTTGTGTAGATGATGAAATGATCCTTGGAAATGCGACACAGCTGAACCAGGTGCTTTTAAATGTCTGCGTTAATGCGGTGCATGCGATTGGAAAAAATCAAGGAAATATCAGAATATCCTGCCATTCAGAAGAAAAAGAAAAACTGGCTCAGGGAGTGATTGAAAAGCTTTCGGATGTATGGAAAATATATCCATATCCAGGTGAAAGATAATGGGTGTGGAATGGATAAAGAGACGCTGCGTCAGATTTTGATCCATTTTTACAACGAAAAAGGGGGAGAGGGTACCGGACTTGGACTGGCACTTGCGGAGCAGATTATTACTTCACATAAGGGATATATTTATGCAGAGAGCAAAAAAGGAGAAGGAAGTACCTTTCATATCTACCTTCCGGTACTGGATACAGAGCATATGCCACAGATTGTGCAGAATATTCCCAGAAGGATTATCGGATCGTGGTGGCAGATGACAATGCAAAGGTATTGCAGCTGCTGAAAAAGAATTTTGAGAAGATCGGGATCCAGATTCAGACCTGTATGAAAAGAGAAGAACTGCAAAAAATGTCTGGAACAGCAGGAGGCAGATGTACTGGTAGTAGACGAGACGATGGAGGATTGCAGTGGAGTGGATTTCTGTATGTCGCTTGCAGGCAGATATCCGGACATGCTGAAGCTTATTATTATTGATGGAGTCAGCCGTGAGGTGGCAGAGGCCCGGCAGAAAGGAATCATTGACGGATATGTAGAAAAACCGGTATCGGATACCGCAATTCTCGAGGCAATTCGGAATCGTGCCAACCAGCCGGTATAAGAAAAAAGACGCAGATATCTGTAAGGTGTAAGATAAGACAAACCCAACCTTAATACTTTTAAAGATTTACCTTAACAAAATGTAAGGAGGAATCTGTAAGAGTGTAAGGTTGGGTTTTTATAATGGAATCATCAAATAAATGGTACGAAAAAGTACCCGTACAAAAGGAAGGAGAAAATGCCATGAGTGAAGCAATGCTTGCCTTATTGGGATTTGCAACCATCATTATTGTGATTGCGTTGCTCTTAAGAAATGTAACGGTACCGGCTCTTGCATTTGTCAGTGTATCAACTGTAACAGGTGCAATCCTTGTAGCAACCGGAACATTTACGATTGAAGAAATGGGGGAATTTGTAACAGCCGGTGTAGCAGGAGTACATGGTACTGCAGCGCTGTTTATCTTCTCTGTACTTTTCTTTGGAATTATGACAGATGTAGGAATGTTCGACAAGATCATCAATGCATTGATGAAGAAAGTCGGAAGTAATGTAGTCGGTGTTGCCATGATGACCTGTATCATTGCTATGATCGGACATCTGGATGGAGGCGGTGCCTCTACATTCCTGATCACAATTCCGGCAATGCTCCCGGTTTACAAACGTCTGAATATGAGACCGACAACTCTGATGCTCATCTGTGTATCTGCAATGGGTGTAATGAACCTTCTGCCATGGGGCGGACCGACAATGCGTGCGGCTACTGTCCTTGGAATTGAACCAAATGCACTGTGGAAACAGATCATTCCAATGCAGGTTGTAGGTATTTTTATTGCACTTGGAACAGCATTTATCTGGGGAAATATCGAAAAGAAGAGAGGTGCAGGCACTTCTTCAGCAGAAAAGATCGAGTATGGCGGAATTGAAGATGAAGCCGTAACAGATGATGAAAAGAATGAGCTTGCAAGACCGAAACTCTTTGTGTTCAATGTAATCGTAACACTGGTAGTGATCGTAAACCTGGTTCTTGCAAAGGTACCGTCTTACTATATCTTTATGGTAGGATGTGCAGTAGCACTTTTTGTAAACTACCCGGGTGCAAAAATGCAGGGTAAGATCATTAAATCCCATGCAGGTCCGGCACTTACCATGGCATCTACGATTCTTTGTGCAGGTGTATTTCTTGGAGTGATGCAACAAACAGAGATCATGACTCATATGGCTAATGTACTTGCAAATGTAGTTCCACAGTCTATGGGAAGATTTTTACCGCTTATCGTAGGTCTGGTATCTGTACCGCTTACACTGATGTTTGATACCGATTCCTTCTTCTTCGGAATGCTTCCGGTACTGATCGGAATCGGAAACGAATTCGGTGTAAATCCGGCACATATTGCCATTGCAATGGTTGTTTGCCGTAACTGTGCAACTTTCATCAGCCCGGTTGTTCCTGCTACTTTCCTTGGAACCGGACTTGCCGGTGTGGAGATCAAAGATCACATCAAGAACAGTTTCTTCTGGATCTGGGGTGTAAGTATTATCTGTCTGATCTCAGGTATAATTCTTGGAGTTATCAAATTCTAGTTAGATAAATAAAAAGATCCTGTATTTCATGTGATTTGTACATGGAGTACGGGATTTTTTGGATATGCATATAAAATGGTCTGATGATTGAAATGCAACGAAAGTGCTCGAAAATGTTATGCAGGGTATAAGATTTCAGGAAAATGTGATAGAGTTATTTTACTTCGATTTAGTTCTAAAATCGAAAAAGTATCTAATTAACCATAATCAGAAGGTATCTCATTTTCGGTGCTCAATTTTCGAGTAAACTCCCGACAATGAACAAAGCAAAAGAAAATATAGAAGTATGGGAGTTTGCCTTTACAAAGGATGACAGTATGTTAAAATATTTATAAGTAGAAAAGTCAGATTTTCCTTTCTATATTTTTACAATGCAGAAAGGGGAATCATATGACAGAAGAAAAGAAACAATTAACAGAAAATCAGGAATAGCTTTATAATGCATCCAACGGTAGATTTCTGCTTCAAGGAATTAATGGAGAATGCAAAAGTAAGACAGGGATTGATTGCGGCAATTCTAAAGAAAGATCCAGAAGAAATTCAGAAAACAAAGTTGATGCCAACAATTTTAAGGAAAGAATATCCGGAAGATAAATACGGGATTCTGGATGTAAGAGTTCTCTTGAAAAATGGAGAGCAGATGGATTTGGAAATGCAGGTGGTGCCATTTGAATTCTGGTTTCAGAGGAGCTTTTATTATCTGTCAAAGATGGTAACGGATCAAATGAAAACAGGGGATACTTATGATAGAATTAAACCGTGCATTCATGTTGGAATTTTGGACTTTAATTTCTTTGAAAATGATACCAGATGTTATCATGCGGGAATGTTCTGTGATAAAGAGACTGGAGAAGTGCTGACGGACTTGCTGCAGATTCATATTCTGGAATTGAAAAAGTTGCCACCGGAAAGTCAGAATGAAACTGGGATCATCCAGTGGATGCGATTTATGAGCGGAAAGAACAGAAAGGATTTTGCAAAAGATGGCAGAGCAAAATGAATATAATTAAAGAAGCTTAATGAATGTCTGGAGAAGATGAGTGCAGATGAAAGAAAAAGAAGAGAATACGAAGAAAGACAAAAAATTTTGTGGGATCATAATTCGTTTATGAAAAGTGCAAAAATAATTGGGATGCGAGAAGGTCGTGAAGAAGGACGTGAGGAAGGACGTAAAGAAGGACGTAAAGAAGGACGTAAAGAAGGGCGTAAAGAAGGGTACAGGGAAGCATTAGTTTCAATTGTTATAAAAAAATTGCAAAAAGGGATGTCAGCAGAGGAAATTGCAGATTTTCTGGAAGAGGATGTCTTGACGATACAGAGAATCTATGATATTGCCAATACCTATGCACCGGAATATGATATAGAAAAAATAGTACAAAAGTTGGAAAACACGTCGGGAATGAAACAAAAGTAAGAAAAGAGTAAGTCAAATCAGATAGATGAGTGATTTGACTTACTCTTTTTTTCGCATGTAATTAGTTGTTGTTCACTTATAAAGTAAAAACACCATATGAGGATGCCCTAAGGCATATGTCTTAGTATGAGGAATGTTTTACTTCAAAATTTTCCGCAAAATACAAGTAATAATTCCCACCACGCAGAATGGAAAATATGCCGGGTAAAGAGAACCAAATACCAGGATACCGCCTCTGATACCGGTCAGCAACTGAACATCAGAAGGAATTGCAGCTGCGGCTAGACTGAAGAGGTAGGACAGAACATATACCAGGACAAAATAAGTAAGTCCGCGTCCGGTTCCGTGTCGGATGCCACTTAATGTGAAAAAGAACGTAGACAGCATCCAGATCAGCATAACCGCTCCGACAGTCAGATAAGCAATCAGAGTAAGATCTGGATTGGATGTCAGTGTATTGATATCTCCATAATCAGACAGCTGATTCCAGAATGAAAAAAAGGTAATCGCCAGGATGATGGCGGACATCAGAACCGGTGCCGGGCGAAGGATGAAAGTGTCAGTTTCTCAGCGGCAGTACTTCCAGTGCGGGCAATATTCCGGATTGGAGCAGCCAGTTCTTCGGAAGAGGAATCGGGACGTCTGCGGGAATTTCTCCGTTCTGTCCGTCTGGCTGGTCTTTGGCGGTCATAATAAGAATCCTCTTCTTCATAATCATCGTCATAATCAGGAGCAAGCCTGTCTGTTTCATCGTAGTAGTCGTCAGTTTCATAATCGTTAAGGTAGTCTGTGTCGTCATAACGGTCGTCATAATCATCCTGCCCCACAGGGATCGACGGGAGATCGCCTGTATAAGTTACTTCAAAGTTGTCATCAAAATAGTCGTCTATATTTTTTTATTATTCATAAAACAAATACACCCTCCTTGTGCATAAGTGTATGGTAACTGTTTTGACAGTCTGTGTCAAATAAATAATGAGATGATTGTGAAATCTGAAAAATTGAAAATGGGTTAATGTAGCAAAGATGGAAAGAGAAAGAGTGGTAGGGGACATCATTCTATGGTAGAATAAATCTGTATGAAAAAATAAATGAGGACAGAAAAATATGGCAATCAATATAGCAACAAAAGCAATCCTGAAAATCCTGTCTTTTGGAGGGATTGATGTAGAAGTATCAAGGCAGCTTGCGGATCTGAAAAGACTGGATCCGATGAAAATTTTTTATAAAAAAATGGATCTGCAGGTATATAACGGAGATTATGAAGTTCCGATCCGGGTATTTTTCCCGGATGAAGCATCGTGTCTGGAAAAAGATCAGATCAAGGGACGAAAGATCATGCTTTTCCTTCACGGAGGAGGATGGGCGACTGAGCATGTGGAAAATTATGAGAGAGTATGTTCCCGGATGGCACAGCGACGGGGCAGACTGTAGCAGCAGTAGAATACCGCCTGGCGCCGGAGCACAAGTTCCCGACCGCTTATGGACTGTTATGCCGTGGCAAGAGCATTGTATACGCATCCGGATACAAAGCCGGAGGATATTACTCTGATTGGAGACAGTGCAGGTGGCAATCTGGCAGCTGCATTGTCCATTATGGCACGGGACCGTGGCGAATTTATGCCAAAGAGACAAATTCTGATCTATCCGGCAGTCAATAATGATTATTCAGAGAAGAGTCTGTTCTCTTCTGTAAGGGAGAACGGGCAGGATTATCTTCTGACGGCAGGCAAATTAAAAGATTATATCAATCTTTATGCAGGTTCGGAAGAGGACAAGCTAAGTCCATATTTCGCACCGATTCTGGAAAAGGATCTGACCGGGCAGCCGGATACCCTGATCCTGACGTCAGAATTTGATCCGCTCCGGGATGAGGGAGAAGCGTATGGAAGACGTCTTGCAGAGGCAGGTAACCGGGTGGAAGTACACCGGATCAAGGATGCACTTCACGGATATTTTGCACTGGGAATCCGGAGTCTGCATGTACAGGAAAGTTTTGAATATATCAATCATTTTCTGGAGGGGGAATAGAAAATGCCGCAGACAAATGTAAAGCACTGGAGAAGGCTGGACAATGCAGCGAAGCTTTTCCGGCGGCGAGCAGTAAAAGGGATACCCGTGTATTCCGGTTTTACTGTGAATTGAAAGAGGATATACAGCAGGAGATCCTGCAGAAGGCGGTAGACAGGACACTGGAAAAATATCCGATTTTTCTGTCCGTGCTGCGAAAGGGATTGTTCTGGCATTATCTGGAACAGAGTAATAAAAGACCGGTTGTAAGAGAAGAGTATAAGGAGCCGTGCAGCAGCCTTTATATCCGTGACAAGAGAGACCTGCTTTTTGAAGTGACTTATTACAAAAAGAGAATCAATTTTGAGGTCTTTCATGTGCTGACGGACGGAACCGGTGCCAGTGAATTTGTACGGGAGCTGGTGAAAATTATCTGTATCTGGCACATCATGAAGATGGACTGGAGGATGTGGTTCTGTCAGAGTATTCGGAGAGCCTTTCGATCAGGAAGCAGATGGATTTGAAAGATATTATTCCCGCCAGGCAGACCGCAAAAAGGAGAAAAAACCGGCAGCGCATCAGCTTCGCGGAAACCGGCGTGAGCTTGGAAGCCTGCAGACGACAGAGGCAGAAATTCCGGTCGAAGAACTGAGGAATCAGGCAAAGACTTATGGTGTATCGATGACGGTATTTCTGACTGCGGTATATCTGTGTGCGATTCACCGGACAATGACAAGACGGCAGGAAAGCAAGCCGGTTGTACTGATGGTTCCGGTAAATCTGCGTAATTTCTTTCCGACCAATACAATGCTCAATTTCTTCAACTGGATCGAACCGGGATATCATTTTCAGGGTGGAAAAGAAGAGTTCACAGATGTTGTGCAAAAAGTAAATGCATGCTTTAAAGAAGAATTGACAGCGGAAAAGATGGAGAAGCGGATGAACGATTACTTCGCCTTGCAGGTGCATCCAATCCTGAAATTTGCGCCGCTGGAACTGAAAAATGTCTGTATCAATATCGGGGCGAGGACGGCAGAAAGTGATGTGACCGCTATTTTTCCAACATGGGAATCATCCGGATGCCGGAAAGCTATGAGACGTATATCAGGTATTTTGGCGTTTATACAAGTACGCCGAAAGTAGAGCTTTGTATGTGTTCCTTCAGGGATAAGATTTATCTGGGATTTACGTCCAGATATGACTGTGATGCAATCAAAGAGAATTTTTTCCAGATTCTGAAAGAACAGGAAGTGAAAACGGAGATTCTTAAGGTGGAATATCCGGAAAGCGTCATGACAGAAGCGAAGGGGATGCAGATATTCAAAATATTTACATTCCTTTGCATGATCGCTATCGTAACGGACTTGGCGTGGATTATAGTATTGATAAGACATTTTATTTATCGCTATTCGTTTGTGGAGGTGCATTCAGCATGTGGCTTGCGCTTGCGGTTGGATTTTTTAAACGTTATAATCTGCTGAAAAATGCCATGTGGCAGCTGATCATTGTAACAGTAGGCTGTATCATCTGGGACTGGCTGACCAGGTGGCATGGCTGGTCGATCGATTTTGTTCTTCCGGGAGTAAGTGGTCTGATTATGATTTCGATGCTGATCATATCGAGGGTGTATTATCGCCAGGCGAAGGATTATCTGGTATATTTTGTGATGGCAGCACTTTATGGAATGATCCTACCGTTTTTATTTCTGGTGACAGGAAAGGTAAAGATTGTATTTCCGTCTGTAATTTCGATTGGGATGGGAGTGCTGATGCTGATCGGACTGGTGCTTTTCAAGGGAAAAGAAATGCGTCAGGAAATGGAAAGAATTTACATGTATAAATCGGTGGTGCCGCAAAAAT
>ENA-OQCS01001139-OQCS01001139.1-human-gut-metagenome-genome-assembly--contig:-NODE-1139-length-14159-cov-4.228193_pt1 | contig 14159 bp, 18 predicted proteins | sample MGYA00242757_ERZ504575 | MGnify/ENA primary metagenome ERZ504575 (study PRJEB26092, sample SAMD00036297) | human gut metagenome | host: Homo sapiens | study: EMG produced TPA metagenomics assembly of...
CTTCACCACGCTCGACGACCCTCACCACGCCCGCGAGGTCAAGACCTGGATGCTCGAGCAACTCAGGCCCAGCGCCATCGACGGTTCCGATGAGCAGACGCCGAGGCCGTGGCAAAGCACTTCGTCGCCGTTTCCACCGCACTCGAGAGTTGAGGCTTCGGTATCGACCCCGCCACGCCTTCGGCTTCTGGAACTGGGTCGGCGGCCGCTACTCCGTCGATTCCGCCGTGGGCCTGTCGCTGATCGTCGTGCTCGGTCCCGAGCGCTTCCAGCAGTTCCTCGAGGCTTCCACGCTATCGACGAGTACTTCTGCAACACCCCGCTCGAGAACAACGCCGTCGCGCTGATGGGTCTGCTCAACGTCTGGTACGTCAACTTCTTCGGTTCCAAGAGCACGCCGTGCTGCCGTACTGCCAGTACCTGCATCGTTTCCCGGCCTACCTGCAGCAGCTCACCATGGAGTCCAACGGCAAGCATGTCCGCTGGGACGGCAGCGCCGTGACCTCCGACACCGGTGAGATCTTCTGGGGCGAGCCCGGCACCAACGGCCAGCATGCCTTCTACCAGCTGCTGCACCAGGGCACCGTGGTGGTTCCGGCCGATTTCATCGCCTTCGCCAATACCGCCAACCCCGCAACCGACAGCGGTCAGGATGTCCACGAGCTGTTCCTGGGCAACTTCCTGGCCCAGACCAAGGCGCTCGCCTTTGGTAAGACGGCCGACGAGGTTCGTGCCGAGGGCACGCCCGAGCAGATCGTCCCGGCCCGCTGCTTTGAGGGCAACCGTCCGACGACCTCGATCTTCGGCGACACGCTGACTCCGTTCGCACTCGGCGAGCTCATCGCCCTGTACGAGCACATCACGTTTGTCGAGGGCACGGTCTGGGGCATCGACTCCTACGACCAGTGGGGCGTCGAGCTGGGCAAGCAGCTTGCCAAGCAGATCACCCCGGCCTTCCACGATGACGCCGCCAAGGCCGAGCAGGACGCTTCGACCCAAGCGCTCATCGAGTTCTATCGCGCGCATCGCAAGTAGTCGCTGCTGTTAACGCATCGCGCCTTATAGTCAGGGGCCGTATCCTATCGGATGCGGGCCCCTTTGCTTTGCCGTGGTCCCGGGGCGCACAGCTTTTGGAACATCGCCGGGGCGCCGCGCGCTGCGAGAACCCTGCGCCTAGATCTCGGCCTCCGCATGGCCTCGCTGCGCCTCGGGCAGCTCCCCGTAGAGCGGATGGTCTTCGAGCCTAAAGCGCTCGACCTGTTCGGGAGTGCGACCGCGTACAAAGAGCCACGAGCGATCAATCGGCGTCGCCATGAGCGTGCTGGGCAGCGCGTCGGCGCGGTCGGAAAACACCCGGGCACTCTCGGGATCCTGGAACGCCAGCACCAGATGCGTGTCGCAGTTGCCCATGATGGAGCGTGCGCGTGCCTCGCCATAGAGCGCATCGAGCTGGTTGGTCGACTGCAGCAGCAGCGTTGCCAGATGTTGCGGCTTCGGATAATCGAGAGCACGTTGTCGATCTGGGGGATCTGCAGATTTGCGAAGTCATCGAGCATAAAGCGCACGGGCACGGGCAGGCTGCCGTCGGGCTGCCTATCGGCCTCACGAATGAGGCCCATAAACGCCTGCGAAATAAAGAGGCCGGTCAGCGGATCGAGATTGCGGTCAATATCGCTCACGGTTACAAACAGGGCGCAGGGGGTGTGTCCCATGGAAGCGAAGTCCACCTGATGGCACTCACGATAGAGCTGTGCCGCACCGTCGAATCCCAGACACATGACCTTTTCGGCAAGGATGCCGACGATGCTCGCGTGCATGCGCTCGGCATTTTGCGTAATGGCGTAGCGCCGCCATAGCGAGAGGGCATAGCTTTGGGGGTCGGTCGTGATCAGGTCGTCAAACAATCGACCCGTGGCACCGTCCTGCAGGTGCTCGATCAGCTTGATGACCGAGCTGATCGTCTGCTCGTCGGCGGGTAGCTGTTCGGTGACGTAGGCGATAAGACACGACAGCAGGTTTGCCGCCGCATGATCCCAAAAAGGCTGGTTGTTGTCCTCGATGGGGCAGATGGCCTTTGCCACCGAGAGGATGTCCTGCTGGTTGGGCCTGCCGTCCGCCTTGCGGCGAATGTGCCTCAGGGGGTTGTAGCCGCAGCGCTCGATGCCGGGCGCAAGGGCCGGGACGGTGTTGAGGTCGGCGAAGTTGAGACATTGCACGCGGTAACCGTGGGCTGCCAGCACGGTCCCACTTCGCGACAGAGCGTGCCTTTGGTGTCGAGCACGATGTAGCTTGCGTTCATTTGCAGTAGGTTGGGCTTGAGGACGTTTCGGGTCTTGCCGGCTCCCGAGGGGCCGATCACAAGTGCATTGTTGTTGAGTCCCGTTTGGCGGGTGTCGCAGGAAAGCGTTCGATCCTTGGCGAGGATGGTGGACAATGCGGACTCAGATGCGGCGAGGCGGCTGGCGAGGTTAGACATGGGCGACCTCCTTGGTGGTCGAGAGGATTTCGTGGGCAAAGCCGAGCTCGACGGCGCGCTCGGCCGAAAGGTAGGTGTCTTTTGCAGTGAGGGACTGGATGCGCTTGGGCGTGAGGCCGCTGCGGTCCGAGAGGATTTGCGTGAGGGTCTTGCGGGTCTGCATGAGACGCCGGCTGGTTTCCTGCAGCGCAAGTGCCGAGCCGCCTGCCCCCTGGGGGATCAGTGGGTCGTGAATCATGAGCTCTGCATGGGGCGCCATACGGCGATCGTCGCCGCCCATAAAGATCACGGCGCCCATGGACGCGGCGAATTCCAGGCAGACGGTGCGGATGGGGCACGATGCGAGGCGCATGGCGTCATAGATCGCAAGACCCGATCGCACACTTCCGCCGGCGCTGGCGACAAATATGGTGATGGGGCGGCTGGGGTCGGTGGCATCGAGCAGGCGGATCTGCTGGCATAGGTCGTGGGCCATCGGGGTTTCGATGTTTCCCATGACGGAGAGCTCGCGACGGGCGAGCATCTCATCGTAAATGCTGGTGAGCGTGATACCTCGGGCGGATTCACGCATGGTGAGGGGGCTGATGATGGGGGAATGATTGGTGTCCATGAGGACTCCTTTCTGCTGGTTGTGTTGTGGAATAGGATTGTTGCCCGCGGAGGGGCTGGCGGGCTACAGGGTTCGTCCGAGTCTGAGATCGAGCTCGGTTGTGGGGCAGGCTGCCTGTTCGTGCGGCTCGCAAGCGCCAAGGGCTCCAAAGCGATGGAGCATTGCGACGGGCGTGGTGTAGGCGAGCCGCAGCTGATGCTCGACAGGGGCACATCCGTCATTTTTGTAATGAGCCGCGTAGTACTGCGCGATGCTGGCGTTCATCTCGCTGCCATTGCGATGGCGCTCAAACTGGCGTCTGCAGGTCTCGATGATCTTTGCTACCGACTTGGGTGCGTCGCGGGAACAAGGGCGAGATAGCCCTCAAATAGCTCGTTGATGTTCAGGAGGCACAGCAGGTCGATCAGCGTCCTTATGGCTGCTCCCTCGACGGAAAAGTGCGCGGTCATGCGGTTATATCGGTTGCGGTCGACGATGGCCGCATGGGGTCTTGGAGTTTTCTGCCCCGTGGTCCCGGGCTTTTGCCGCGCCTGTGTATTGAGCTCGACGTTGCAGCGCTTGAGGCCGTCCAACGGAAGGAACAGTGCGGTGCGCAGGGTGTTCCGCTTGCTTTCGAGTTCATGACGCTCGTCGGGTTCCCATTCGAGCTTGAGTTTCGTGTCGAGTGCCGTAAGCATATGGCTAGGCAGCCTACGGTAAGAACGTACGAATCGTTGTCGCGTTTTGGGCATAGGGGTCTGTCAGCTTGCGAATGTCGGGGTCGCCCATGATCTTTGTGCAGCGCTTCAGCAGTTGAGGATGGTCGGCCAAGATCGTCGCGAGCGGTAGCGACGCGTAGTTCTTGATGGTCGCGGCGGCAAAGGCGGCATCATATTCGTTTGCATATGCTCGCTCAATTCGGGCATCCAGAATGCTTTTCTTATCGCTGTCTTCAGCGTGGTGGTTTGTCATAGCTTCTCCAATCGGTTGATGTTCGTGCTGTTTGTTGATGTGTTGGTTGTCGTGAGTGATGTGCTTGCCGTGGGTGATGTGCTGACGTTGGGGTGCTATGCGGTTTTCAATGAGCCCGTGAGGCAGTTGCTGCAGGGGCTGGATGGAACGGCCCATGCAAGGCGGAAGGCATCGTGCTCAAAATCGAGACAGCAATGCCCGGGGCGCCTCACATGTGGCAGTTACCTCATTAAGTTGTCATTGCGTTTGGGGTTGTACTTTGCCGATCTTCCTTTTCTTACACGCTAAAAACTGAAACTGAATATGCTCGATCTACTTAAAACCGCAACGGCGGTCTTTTATCAACTTATATGTCGGAACGCGTCTTTGCAAGTACTTTTTTGCCTTTGTTTCAAATGGGGTGGTTTTGCAACCGTCATACGCGCGCTGTGCGAACGTGCCCCGGCTCGGATAAGATAGTGCGCGATAAAAACGATGCAAGGAGGCACATATGGCAATCAAAGCCATCGCGATGGATATCGACGGTACGCTCACCAACGACCAGAAAGTGATTAGCTCGCGTACGCGCAAGAAGCTGCTCGCGGCGCAGGAATCGGGCATTAAGCTCATCTTGGCTTCGGGCCGTCCCGCATGGGGGCTGCACGCCTTGGCGCAGGAGCTCGACCTTCAAAACCATGACGGTCTGCTGGTGGCCTTTAACGGCGCGCATGTGGTCGACGCTCAGACCGACGAGGTGCTGTTCGATCAGGCTATGCCTGCCGACGAATTGCATCGCCTGATTGATCACCTGCGTAATTTTGACGTGATCCCTATGATTTCGCTCGGTCGTGATTTGCATGTCGAGGACTCGTACCATTGCATGATCACGCTGCCTGACGGCTCGCAGAAGAATATCGTCAAGTATGAGCGCGACGCGTGCGATCTTAAGATTCGCGAGGTCGAGAGCCTGCACGAGGTCGCTGATGCTTATCCCGTGGACAAGCTACTTACTGCGGGCGATCCTGCCTATCTGCAAGCGCATCACGAGGAGATGTATGCGCCCTTTAAGCAGACGCTTTCGGGCATGTTTACGGCCGACTGGTACTTTGAGTACACGGCGCCCGGTATCGACAAGGCCCGTGCGCTCGAGGGTGCCCTGCCCAAGCTCGGCATCGATGCCAGTGAGGTCGTATCGTTTGGCGACGGCCAGAACGACAAGTCCATGATTGAGTGGGCCGGCACCGGTATTGCCATGGGCAACGCCGTCGATGAGGTTAAGGCTGTAGCCAGATGGTGACCGCCAATAACAACGAAGATGGTATTGCAGTGGCGCTGGATAAGCTGCTGGGTAGAATCGCCGATAATGCATGGTTCGGGCGCCTGCTTACAGGCGCCCTTTTGTTAGGGAGGGTGCCGTGTCCGCATTTCCGTTCGACGCCGTTATCTTTGACATGGACGGCGTCATTGTCGATACCGAGTATTACTACCTGGCGAGACTGCCGCGTTTGCCAAGGAGCTTGGGCTTAACCTGACTCAAGAGGAGTTGAATGGGCAGGTCGGTACCTCGCATCAGTCTTCCTGCATATGCTGGTCGATTGGTTTGAGCGCGCCGGTAAGGGGCATTTTACTGGCGAGGAAGCGTTGGCCCGTTGGGACGAGTGGGCGCATAAGCGTCCGCGCGACTATCAGGCTTTGATTAACCCAGGCGCCGTGGATACGATTCGAGAGCTGCCGCGCCGTGGCGTTCGCGTGGCGCTTGCCAGCTCGTCGCCCATAGTTAGCATCGAGGAAGTGCTCAACGCGTGCGGGCTGTCGGATGCCTTTGAGTATGTGGTGAGCGGCGAGCAGTTTAAGGAGAGCAAGCCCGAGCCCGACATCTACCTGCATGCGCTGGACCTGCTGGGGCTGCCCGCGAATCGCTGCTGCTGCGTTGAGGATTCGGTGCCCGGCATCACTGCCGGCAAGCGAGCCGGCCTGACAGTCATTGCCAAGCGCGAGGAGCGGTTTGGCTTTAGCCAGGATGCCGCGGACAAGATCATCGACCAGCTGCCGGACCTGCTGGAACTCGCGTAAGAGCGCGTTAGTTGCGCGTTTTTCGGGTCCGATGAGTAAATACCCGACATTTTGGTGCGACACCTAGCATACTTTAAGCTAATGCGGCTTAAGGACTTGTTGAATGCCCTTAAGCCCGTTTTAGACGTAATTGCGCTGGGAGAGGGTATATGCCACCGACTGAAGGGCTAACTGACGGTAAAGCAGCGATACCGCTGTACCAACAGGTCATTGATATCATTAAAAACGAAATCAACTCCGGTGCCTACAAGGCAGGTGCGCGGATACCCAACGAATTCGAATTGGCTGAGAGCTATAAAGTTGGCCGCGTTACCGTGCGACGCGCTATTGAGGAGCTCGTCCAACAGGGCTATCTAACGAAGCGACAGGGGAAAGGCACGTTTGTCAATGCCCCCAAGCTCAAGCGCAAGATTCGCCAGAAGGATGACGTCCAGAGTTTTTCGGACGCATGCCGCGCTAACGGAATGGAACCGGGGGCGTGTGTCATTTCGAGAAAGATACTGCCGGCGGATTCCACCGAAGCACAGTTCTTTGGTGTTCCCGTTGGAACTGACTTGATTTGCGTTGAGCGCGTGCGTACTGCCGATGGCGTCCCTGTCATGCTTGAGAACAACATATACGTTTACGAGGACAACGCCTATCTATCAACGGCGCTCTATCTAACCAATCCATTTTTGAGTTCGTGCGCAACCGGACGGGGCGGACGCCTGCGTTTACCGACCCGTGCACGCTCGAGATCGCGTGCGCATCGCCCGAGGTCGCTCGGCTGTTGGCAGTTCCCGTTGGCGAACCCTTGTTTTATATGGAAGCCTTCTTTTTCGATGAGCAGCGGCGGCCGTTTATCATCGGTCGTCAGCGGATCGTTGGGTCTCGCTACGTTTTTGACATCTAGGACATTGCGAATGAAACGCCGGTGGATCATCTCACCGGGCGTTCCATACCGTTCACGGCGCGAACACAACCGTTCAACCGCGTTGCGGCAACCAGTTTGAAATTATCTTGATGAAGGAAAAAGCTGCTGGTAATCTATGGGACGTCATAGAACGTTTGCCTTATGCAACGTTGAAGCGAGATGCGATGCAGTCTCGAGTTCTTTGGAGGTATCTATGTCAGATACGAAGGCGAAGAAGACAAACAGACGTTTTAAGTTCAAATTACCGCATGTCTATACGATCATGTTCTTGCTGATCGTTGTCTTTGCGGTCCTGACTTGGATCGTTCCCTCTGGTCAGTATCAGCGCAAGACGATTTCGACAGCGGCGGGCGAGCGTGAAGTCGCCGTTGCTGGAACCTATGAACAGGTCGATAAGAACTACACCGATTCCGAGACCGGCGAGACCATCAATCTGGGCCAGGATATCTTCGCGGTTCTGCAAGCGCCCACCAAGGTATCCAAGAGGCTGCCGACGTCGTTGCGTTCGTCTTATTGATTGGCGGATCGTTCGCGATCATCACCAAGACCAACGCTTTGAATGCCGGCATGAGCCGTGTGATTAAAAAGCTCAAGAACAAGGACATCCTCATCATTCCCATCACGATGACATTGCTGTCCATTTGCGGCACTACGTTTGGTATGTCTGAGGAAGCCCTGCCGTTCTATGCCATCTTCATTCCCATCATGATGGGTATCGGTTATGACTCGATGACGGCATTCATCATCTGCTTCCTTGGTCCTAACCTGGGATATTGTGCTTCGACCATCGACCCGTTTAATGTTTTGATCGCCCAAGGCATCATTGGCATCGAGGGTAATCCGCAACTGTGGCTGCGCGCCGTTTCTTGGGTCATCTTCACTGCCGTCGGTATCGCATGGGCCATGCGCTACGCCATGCGCGTCAAGAAAAACCCCGAGTCGTCCATTGTGTACGAGGACGATAAGCTCAAGCGTATTGAGTTTTCCGTGACCGATGCCTCCATCGAGGAAGAGTTCACTGTCCGTCAGAAGCTCGTGCTTATCGATTTTGCTTGCGGTATGGGCATTATCGTCTGGGGTCTTGTTACCCAGGGCTGGTACATGAATGAGATTTCCGCCTGTTCCTTGGCATGGGCTTGCTTGCCGGTATCCTGGGCGCCTTGACCAGCAGACGATCGCAGAGGAGTTCGTTAAGGGTCTCGCCGACTTTGCGTACGCTGCCATCGTTATCGGTATCGCTCGCGGTATTCTGGTCATCGCCGAGGGCGGCATGATCATCGACACCATCCTCCAGGCGCTCGCTACCGCGCTCGCCGGTGCACCCGCCGCCGTCTACACCACGTTTATGTATATCGTCCTTGGCCTGCTCTCTTTGCTGGTTCCCTCGAGTTCTGGCCTGGCGGCGCTCACCATGCCCGTTATGGGCCCCCTGACCGAGCTCATGGGCCTCAATCCCGAGGCGGCCGTCACCGCGCTCCAGTTTGCCAACCAGACCATCAACACCATCAGCCCCGTAGCGGGCATGACGGTCGCCGGTCTTGCCGTGGCTAGGATTTCGTTTGGCCAATGGTGGAAGACCATTTGGAAGTTCTTCATTTTCATGGTCGTCTTTGGCGTGATTGTAACGGCAATCTCTGGCATGCTTCCGGTGTAGGTGGTTGTGATGTCTGATCGTTTGACGGTCCTGACGTCTAAGAGCGTCTTTACCGGTACGGGGGACCTGCCGTTTGAAGGTTTCGTAGCGGTCCGTGGCAATCGAATTGAGGCTGTTGGCACCAAGTGTGAGGTAGCTTCGTATTTGACCCAGGCGGACGAGGTAGTTGACCTGGGCGACCGCACTGTCATGCCTGGCCTGATCGATGTGCATACCTTCTATACAGGTTGGGCGCTGCGGACGTGGGTTCTGATCTGTCCGGCATCGCTGATGCCAAAGAGGCTGTGTCGCTCTTGCGTGCGTGGAAAGAAGATCATCCGGATTGCGCGGCGGTTTTTGGCCACAACCTACCCGAAACGTTGGCATCGGATGCCGAGAACGCAAATACGGCAGCTGTGTTTGACGATTGTTTTGGCGATATCCCTGTCGTCTGCTTTACACCGGGAGCGGAGACCTGCGTTCTCAATGCTGCCGCCAGTGCGCGATACGGCTTTACACCCCAGGCGTGCTATGCGAGAAGATCTGGCGCATGATGAGCGATTTCCTCGCGCTGCCGAGGTGCGTGCCGGGTATTCGGACTACATGAGCATGCTTAACGAGCGTGGCGTTACCGCCATCAAGGAAATGGCGTTTGATGACTACTACGGCTTTGCGACGAAATGGCTCGCCGTGAGGAATCTGGTGAGCTGACGGTTCGCGTCTCTATGATGTCGCAGCCGGTGGGCGCCGGTGCAAATCTGGCATATGCCCGCGAGGCGCGAGAGCGCTTCCGGGGACCGTTCGTTCGTTTTTCTGGCTTCAACCGTATGACCGATCGCGGCGTATGGGCGGGGCTTGCGAGATGATAGACCCCTATGAGGACTCGGCCGATGCGGGCGCTGCCGGCAAGACGGTCGTCGAGGAGCAGAGTGGGATCTGATTGAGAACGAGCTGCGTGCAATTGATGCTGACGGCTTCCGATATTCCTTGCATTGCCAGGGCGATGGCGCCGTTCGTCGCACCGTGGCGCTCTATGCCTCGCTGCCTCGAGACGAGCATGGACGGATGCTTCGCCGCCATGCGATTACCGATCTCGAGAACTCTGACCCGACCGACCTTGTCGAGTTTGGCAAGTTAGGTGGAATTTGCGAGGTCTATCCGCAGATTCTGACGCTGGACCGGCGCGAGGATTGCCTGTCGATGATGCGTCGACAAATTGGCGAGACGCGACTTTTGCACAGCTGGAATCGCCGCGGCATGGAAGATTCCGGATGCACAGTGTGCTGCGGCACGGATTTGCCGCTGCTGATTCCGAGCCTGGGCGAGTCAATCTACAGCGCGTGCGGCGGATTCTTCGCCGACGGACTGCCCGTGAATGAGGTCAACACGCTGACGCTTGTCGAGCTCTTGCGCGCTTGGACTGCCGGGGGCGCGTACGATCTGATGCGCGAGGACGAGCTGGGTACGCTTGAGGTTGCAAGCTTGCCGATATCTGCGTGCTCGATCGGGATGTGTTCGACCTCGATTATCGCGACGCACGCGATCTTGCGGTTGATATGACGATGTCGGACGGACAAATCGTGTTCGATCGAAATAAGGAGGCATAAGATGTCTGAATCCAAACCGACGCTGCGCCGCGAGCAGATTGCGGGCATGAATATCCACTACATCATGTGGTCGCTCGATTACTTCCTTGATGTGCAGCAGCGTTTGGGCTTTGAGTCCATTGAGCTGTGGTGTGCAGAGCCGCATGTGACGCTCGACCACACGGGCTACTTTGAGGCTGAGGTCCTGGCGAAAAAGGCTGCAGACCGTGGGCTTAGGTATCGTACTCTGTGCCCCGAGAACGTTGTCTATCCTTGGCAGTACTGCGCACGCAAACCGCTGCATGAACAGCGCAGCCTGGCGTACTTTAAGCACGGCATTGAGCTTGCCGAGGTACTTGGGTGCGACCGTATGTCCGTCAACTCGGGCTGGGGCGACTGGGACGAGGACCGCGAGGAAGCCTGGAAGCGCAGCCGCGAGCACTTGTCCATTCTGGCGGAGTATGCCGGCGAGCACGGTCTGGTGCTTACGATGGAAAGTCTGCGTCCCGAGGAGAGTACCTTGTGACGACGGTTTCCGATGCGAAGCGCATGATTGACGAGGTCGCGAGCCCGTACTTACAGCCCATGGTTGATACAACCGCGATGGGCGTTGCAGGCGAGACGCTCGAGGACTGGTTTGCCGCCTTTGGTGATGGGGCAATTCACGAGATGCACTTTATCGACGGTGACCCGTATGGCCATCTGGTGTGGGGCGATGGCAAGCACGATATGGACGCCTTCGTCACCACGCTCAACGCCCATGGTTTCGACGGCATGCTGGGCCAGGAAATCACGGACGGTCGTTACTACGATGATCCGGCGGCGGCAGATGCCAAGAACATGGCCGCATTCGAGAAATATCTGATTGACTAAAACAACTATCGGCCACGCAGCCAACGTCATTGATTGCGGCCAAACAAGAAAGGAACTGGATATGAACGCACACGATCTGATCAAAGAGGCAATTGCGAGAAGGGCAAGTTCGACAGCGTCTACTGGATTGCTTGCGGTGGCTCTATGATCGATTTGATCCCGGCCCATGAGCTTCTGCAGCGCGAGGCAACCACCTTCACTTCGTATATCTATACGGCTCGCGAGTTCGATATCATGCGTCCGCGTCGTCTGGGCGAGAAGTCCCTGGTCATCGCTTGTAGCCACAGTGGCAACACCCCTGAGGTCGTCGAGGGCTGCGAGATTGCCCTTGCTGCTGGCGCTACGGTGATCGCCCAGACCGACAACGCTGGATCTAAGATCGACACCGGTAAATGGACCACGTGGGTCTACCCGTGGGGCGAGGGCGTGCCGCAGGCCGAGGTCCCCGCTGGCATTTCGCTGTCGCTTGCGGCAGAGCTGCTCGATCAGCAGGAGGGTTACGCCGATCTTGCCGATATGTATGCCGGTATCGCCGAGATGGATAAGATTCTTCCCCCGGCACGCGAGAAGGTAAATGCCGAGCTGGGCGATCGCTTTGCCAAGCTTTGCCAGGAGCACGAGTTCTTCTATATTCTGGGCAGCGGTCCCAACTTTAGCCAGACCTACGGTTTCGCTATCTGCTCTCTTATGGAGATGCAGTGGCAGCACTGCAGCTACATCCACTCTGCCGAGTACTTCCATGGCCCCTTCGAGGCTACTCAGGATGGCGTTTTTTACTTCCTGCAGATGGGCTCCAGCGAGTGCCGTGCTATGGACGAGCGCGCCCTGGCGTTCCTTAAGACGCATACCGATACGCTGATGGTGCTCGATGCCAAGGAGTACGGTATGGAAGCCGTGCCGGCGAGCGTCCGTGCCTATCTGGACCCGGTGCTGTTCTACGCCATGAACTGCGAGCTGCGTGCTGCACGCGGCAAGGTGTTTGATCACGACCCCGATTTCCGTCGCTATATGGGTGTTGTCGAGTACTAGAAGGGACAAAGGCCATGGCATTTAACGTTAATGCGCTCGGATTTGGCGACAACGTCGTCGATCGCTACGAGCATATCCACACCATGTATCCCGGCGCAATGCGGTGAACTTCGCCGTTTATGCCAAGAAATGCGGTGCCGCACGCTCCGCATACATGGGCATTTTTGGCAATGATGCCGCTGCCGAGCATGTCATTGCAAGCCTCGAGGATGAGGGTATCGAGCTTGACAAGTGCGAGCAGATGATTGGCGAGAACGGAGCGGCTCGCGTGACCGTCGTTGACGGTGACCGTGTCTTCCTTGGCTCCAACGAGGGCGGTATCCGTGGCGATGCGCGCTATGTCCTCGATCGCTTTGACCTTGCGTACATGAAGCAGTTCGATGTGGTTCATTCGGGCAACTATTGCTTCACCGAGCGCGAGCTGCCCAAGTTGAAGGCTGCGGGCGTCACGGTCTCTTTTGACTTTTCGGACGACTCCACCGACGAGTACTACGAGCAGATTGCGCCCTACGTCGATTTCGCTTTCTTTAGTGCGGCGGATGCCGCGAGTGAGGACGAGATTCGCGAGCGTCTGGCATGGGTGAAGGGCCTGGGTCCGCGTTTTGTGTCGGCTACGGCGGGCGCCGAGGGCTGCATTGCTTACGACGGCGAGCGTTATTACCGCCAGCTGGCTAAACCGGTAACGGACATGAAGGACACCATGGGGGCGGGCGACTCGTTCCTCACCTCGTTTTTGATGTGCTATCTCGATTCCGCCAAGCGTGGTGAGGATGGCGCCGAGGCCATCGAGCGCGCGCTCGACTTTGCTGCCGGGTTTGCCTCGACCGTGTGCGGTATGGAAGGTTCTTGGGGCCACGGAGCACCAATCGTCGAATAGCTTAAGAAAGCGTACGGCGGTCTGGCTACGAGCCTTGGACGGCCGATGCAAAACAATAAGCGGAATGCGAAAAAGGGGGCTCGCCATGTGGTGGGTCCCCTTTTGAACATTGGAGAAGACCATGGGTATTAAAGCGTGCGCGGCTGGTTTTTGCTGTGCGGACGTCTATCAAAACATCGGCGTGTTCTATCCGACTGGCAATGGCATTGACTGGGGTATCCATCTTGCACGAATGGGCGTTTCGGTATCCGCCGTGTCGGTTGTCGGCAAGGACAAGTACGGAGACAAGATGAGAGAGGCGCTGGCCGCTGAGGGGCTCGATATCTCACATCTGCGGGTGGAGGATGGCGACACCTCGGTGATGCTCATGGCATTGAAAGACGGCGTCGATCGCGTGCATCTCGAGGCAATCGATGGCGTAATGGAGACATATCGTCCGAATGAAGATGACCGGGCGTTTATCCTAGAGCATGACATCATTCATACCGACCTGTTTGGCAATTGTTTGGACCTCCTGCCCGAATGGCATGATGCGGGCAAGACGGTGGTTATGGACTTCTCGGTGTTCAGCCAGGATCCCGAATATGCCTGCGAGAATCATTTTCCTTACGTTGACTATGCATTCATGTCGTTTGAAGAGGACACTCCGGAGCTGCGAGACTGGGTACGCCACGTGCAGGAATTGGGACCGCGCGTTGCGGTTGCTACGCTTGGCGAGAAGGGAAGCATTGCCTATGACGGTGAGCGCTTCTATGAGTGCGGGATCGTACCGGCGGAGAAGGTCGTTAATACCGTGGGTGCCGGCGACTCGTATATTGCCGGGTTTACCAAGGGCGTGATCGATGGCTTGATATTCCGGCGTGTATGAAGGCGGGCGCTGAGCTGTCGTCCCGAGTGATTGGTTCGTTTGAGCCGTACTAGGGTCAAATGCCTGGAAAGGAGTACGAAATGGTTATCGACATGTTGGTTCAGCCCATGCTCTACGGCGAGATCTGTACGCCGGGTGATGAGCCTGATGGATTCGGTTTTTGGTCACGAGAATTTGGTATGGGCATATGTCCCATGGATTGGGACGAGCTTCAAGTCGAGATGGACGTCTGCGATGTGCAGAAGAGCTTGCTCATGCCGCTCGATGTAACCACGGCATGCGGAGGGCACT
>ENA-OQCS01001140-OQCS01001140.1-human-gut-metagenome-genome-assembly--contig:-NODE-1140-length-14148-cov-1.905784_pt1 | contig 14148 bp, 29 predicted proteins | sample MGYA00242757_ERZ504575 | MGnify/ENA primary metagenome ERZ504575 (study PRJEB26092, sample SAMD00036297) | human gut metagenome | host: Homo sapiens | study: EMG produced TPA metagenomics assembly of...
AAACTGACAGATGAAGAATATGAGATCATCAAAGGCATGTAGAGGCATCGATCGATATTATCCGTCACCTTCCATCGCTGGATTATGTAATTCCGGCAGTCATCGGTCATCATGAGCGGTATGATGGAAAGGATATCCACGCCGGATCGCAGGAGAAGATATTCCACTGACTGCGCGGATTTTGTGCGTGGCAGATTCTTTTGATGCCATGACATCCAAACGATGTTATAAAAAAGCATTTCCTATTGAAGTGGCACGGGAGAAGCTTCTTCAGGATGCAGGCAGACAGTTTGATCCTGACCTGGTATATAAGTTTGTTGAATGCCTGGATAATGGCAGTATTACACTGGTGAAGGCAGAAGAAACTGTGGACAATCTGAAAGAAATACTGTAGAAAATTCCCACAAAAAAGTGATGAAAATCAGCAAGAAACAGTTGACAAAAGCCTGTTGGTATAATATAATATGCAAGTATGACGTGAGAAGAAACAGTTTGCACCAAAGCCCCGGAGTGAACTTGTTTTCTATAGAATCTACAATGAAAATAATTAGTAAACTGAAATTCATAGGAGGTCAACCAATGAAAACTTACATGGCTAATCCAGATAAGATTGAAAGAAAATGGTATGTAGTTGACGCTGAAGGACAGACACTTGGACGTCTTGCAGCAGAAGTCGCTAAAGTTTTAAGAGGAAAAAATAAACCGGAATTTACACCGCACATTGATACAGGTGACAACGTAATTGTTATCAACGCTGAAAAGATCAAAGTTACAGGAAAGAAATTAGATCAGAAAGTATACTATCATCACTCAGATTATGTAGGAGGAATGAAAGAAACTACATTAAGAGAAATGATGGCAAAGAAACCGGAACAGGTTATCGAACTTGCTGTTAAAGGTATGCTTCCAAAAGGACCTTTGGGAAGAACAATGATCAAGAAACTTCACGTATATGCTGGAGCAGAACATGCTCATCAGGCACAGAAGCCAGAAGTTTTAACATTTTAGTCAGAGGTTTGAAAGGAGGAAATAAAAGTGGCAACAGCTAAATTCTACGGAACAGGAAGAAGAAAAAAATCTATCGCAAGAGTATACCTTGTACCAGGTACAGGTAAGATCACAATCAATAAAAGAGATATCGACGAATATTTAGGACTTGAAACTCTTAAAGTTGTAGTTCGTCAGCCATTAGTTGCAACTGAAACAGTTGATAAATTTGACGTTCTCGTTAAACGTACGTGGTGGTGGATACACAGGACAGGCAGGAGCAATCCGTCACGGAATCGCAAGAGCACTTCTTGAAGCAGATTCTGATTACAGACCGGTACTTAAGAAAGCCGGATACCTTACACGTGACCCACGTATGAAAGAACGTAAGAAATACGGTCTCAAAGCAGCTCGTAGAGCACCGCAGTTCAGCAAACGATAATTCAACCGAATATCAAAAAAGAGCAACAAACCCCGAAAATACAGTATTTTCGGGGTTTTTCTTTATATTCTGAAAATCTATCAGACACCCTCAAAACACACGAAAATGTTCCGGTAACTAACAGGTAACACACAGGTAACTAACACGAAAACAGGTGTCTTGTGCAATACTTTTGAAATCTTGTGCAAGACACATTTTTGCATGAAAAAAGGGCGATTCAATCACCCTTTTCTTTGCAGTATTCAATGATACATGACCGGACATCTTTTTTCGTCCGGCAGTGACAGGAATGACCGTCCTTGAATATGATGTCATATCCGTCGTGCATGTTTCCGGTGATTCCGGAAATCATTCCCTGTTCTTTCTGCGACCTGCATCGTGTCGAACATTCCGCACTGGTCTTTTCTGACAAGGTCTTGAATGTATGCGTTGATAGACATTCCCTTGTCTGCTGCGAGCGTCCGGATAATATCTTTCATTCCTTTAGGAACTGCGAGGTTTATTCGTTCATAATGCTCTTTATAAAAATTATTCTTGTATTCTGTTCTGTTCATGACATTACCCTCCATCAAATCAAATTGATTGCCTCAAGTTTGGTCGGGAGTTCAATGTGGGTGTAGACGTTTTCAGTCACACCCTGTCCTTTATGCCCGACAATTTTCTTGATGAATCTCTCGTCAACTTCCTTTTCGGTGAGGAGAGAGATGCAGGTGTGTCTTGTATCATGCGGGCGGTGTCCGTCATAGACAGGTTCTTTTTTCGTTTCATCAATGACGAATTTCCCGAAACCGAACTCAAGCATCAGAGGAATCCAGTAAGAATCATAATAATTCCGGTACTGAAAAGGTTCGTCGTCGGGTGTACAAATCAGATGGTCACATTTCCGGTTCATCCAGTATTCAAAGAACGGTACAATCTTTTCAGCGATGGGAACCTCTCTGATTCCTGCCTCTGTTTTGGATTCTTTCACATAGAACCATCGTTCATCAAGATGGATGTCCTTTTTCTCAAGGTCGAGGAGTTCACCGATACGGACACCGGAATAAATCATAATAAGGATGACGGTCACATATATGTTTGAATCCTTGCATTTCCACAGAATAGAAATCTCTTTCTTTGAAAAAGGTTTCCGGTTGTATGCGTTCGGATTTCCCGCCTTGCTTATATCGACATATCTGACCATGTCTCTTTTATCTTGAGACACAATCTCGTGAATGACAGCATAGTCATACATGAGACCCCACAGGATTTTCAAGGTTTTAAGTGTGGGAGTATTTTGCCGGAGTTATCGACGACACTTTGCAGGTGATCCAGCTTGATGTCAACGAATCTCATTTTCCACAAGTCTTTCGACGTATTAAATGCAGCCTTATAACCATTTCGTGTCCTTGATTTTTTCAAAATGGATTTCCGACCAATTCTCATATACCTCCTCAAAAGTAATTGTTGCATGGTGTAAATCAAAGGGGTCTTTATTGTATTCCGCTAATGCAGTGAGAGCCTCTTTGCGTGTCGGGTAATATCCGACGGTTATATATAGTTGTTTTGATTTTCCGGTTATAGGGTCAATTTCCCACCCTTTTGTCTTTTTTTGCTACATAGGGATTTCGTCGGTTTCCGGATAATTTATAGACCGACCCGAACCCGTTCGGTAGTTTCATTCAATCACCATCCTAAAAAAGAGTATAAAAAATAAAACCAATGCAAAAAGCACGGTTTATGATAGAATGGTGTTTGCAGGAACATTCTGTCAGTGCTTTTTGCAGGAGCATGAGACGGAGGTTTCACAAGGACGATTCGTGTTGCAGCACGGGTCGTCTTTTTTGTTACGATTTTTTATATTTTCGTCCGACAATGATGGACAATACACCTCCGGCAATCGCAACAGCACCGCCAAGCGGAGCAATTAACAATAAAACAAGACCGACGAGGATAAGCAAAGCACCGATAACGGTGAACACTACACTATATACACGATTTGTCTTGATTGATTCTGCGTTTTGAACAGGAGCAGAAACAGAATCATCGACCGTTGCAGCGATCGGGGATTCGTTCTGACTGAAATCCGGAGCAGAATCATATATGTCTATATTGATAACACATCCATATTTCAGACCGGAATCACCTCCGGTGATGTCATCAACAGAAACAGCAAAATAACAATCTTTATATTTCTGATAGATTGTCGCAGCCAATTCTTTCGAGACATGTCCGATGCAGTTTCCGAGAGCATCCGTCACAGCATAGGCGGGTTCGCTTTCGTATTCATGATAATTCAGCAACAGAGCCTCTCCAACAGACAAGCCGGAAATGATGTCCTGCCTGCTTGTTCCGTCATCATTATCAAATGACACACCGACAACTCTCGTTGTCATGCTTTTCAAAAGTTCACTCATGAAAACACCTCCATTCTACAAGTGAATAACGCATACTGTACTCTTTTCATTGTGAAAGGAGGTGGACAGTATGCAAATTCGTTTGTGGGAAATGAGAACCGCAAAAGGTCTCACATTGATGGAGTTGGCGAAGAAATCCGGAATCGGAAAATCGACGCTCAACAACATCGAAAACGGTAAGGTGTCACCGACATTGTTTCAACTTGAAACGATAGCGATTGCACTGGAGGTCAGAATCACAGACCTGTTTGAATCCGAGTACAAATAAAATTATTATAGCATGATGTGACGAATGGTCGTCCGTTCGGGGAGATATTTCCACAATTATGGAATGATGTCCGATTTTCCACAATCATGGAAAAATGTGCTATTCTGTACTACGGAAAGGGGTGGTGTTCCCTTGCATTACAAAGAGACTATCATTGAGTTAGTCGGTAAGATACAAAGCGAAAAAGTCCTCAAGAGGATATATAAATTCGTTTTATATCTGTACACCCATGAGACTGGCAGTTGAAAAAGACTGTCAGTCTTTTTTTATTTCACGCAGGTATTTCATCGAATCGTCCTCCGACAAGATTTTGCGTCCGAGCAAATAACCGGAAAGACTACACAAACGCTGAACCTGTTCCTCGTCATCAAGCATGTTAAACATTTCAAGCAAAATCAACTCTCGACGAGTGAGAGAATATAATTCAGATGCTTTTTTCATCATTTCTCCTCTCTCAATGAAATGTAATAATCAACAAGTCTGTCAAATGCCTTGATGTCATCATCCGAGGCATACAAGAGCATTTTTATCATATTTTTACGGGTCTCATTTTCACCCGCCATGATGCGGTCGATTCTTTCAAAAAAGTCATCGTCGGTTTCAACGAACATTTCTCCCTCTCCAGTGGTCAACCACATATAATCTACACCAAACTCTCGACAAATGGATTTTGTCATCTGTTCAGTGAGACTACGTTCACCCTTTTCAAGACGAGAAATTGCGGTTTTGGTCACACCAAGTTTTTCACCGAATTTTTCAAGGGTAAGACCGAGCGAATTTCGCACATCTTTGATGCGTTCACCCTGCGTCATATCGAATCACCTCCTTTGTTTTGCATAAAGCATAACACGGTAACTGACAAAAATCAATAAAAAGTAACCATAGGCAACAAAAAAGTATTGACAAGGTGGACGCAGGTCACTATAATGTAACCAAAGGCAACAGAAAGCAGGAAAGAACGGGTGAAGCGATAGGGCTACACGCAAGTGACATGGTGGTCAGGCTGCCGGATAGCAGATAGAGCGTGTGAAGAATAAACATGACCCGTCAAAGTAGTTGAAGAAAACAGGAACGGTAGGGCAAGAAAGCACAGTGTACTGCACTATTTGAAGAAAGCGGACAGGCTGAACCAATCAGACTTTACCCCTATTCCAAGAAACCGTTAAGTGGAAGAATCAACCGAGCGAGAGGACACAGCACTGTTGCCTTTTATAAGAATAGGAGGAACGGAAATGGAAAAGCAGAAAAAAGTGTTAAATGTGATAAAAGGGCACATGAGCAAATTCGACATCGAGGAACTAACAATCATTGAGGATGACGAGGATTCGGTGATTTTCTCCGGAGACGTTGAGAATTCCTGCATCCGTGCGAAACGATGCAGAATGAGGCATACAGAATCAAGATGACAGAAGTCAAGCGAGTTCTCAATTTCAACGATGAAAAATTATTCATTTTCATATAAAAGCCGAAACGGGGCAGCAGTCGCCCCGTCAGCGTCCGGATGGCGACCGACGCTCTGACGATGGCAAGCCGAAAGACAGCGTCAGAATACCGTGAGAAACATGGCAGCGGGTGAACTTGCTAAAAGGTTCATAGTTGGATGACAGGTTTTCGGTGACTTTTAAGGCGAAAAGACACAACACGGTAAATTCAGCCGGAACAGAGGCGAGGTCATGAACAGACCGAGAGAGCCTCCACAGGAGGAAACAGGATGCAGGAAATGAAATATTTCAACGAGGGAAATGATTGCGACATCTGCAAAAACCAACTCATGACAGGACGAGACGGAACGGTCGAGGATTGCCGGAGGAGACAGAATGGGTTGTCATGCAGATTCGAGGAGCGTGACATTCGGACATGTCCGGTGTGCGAACATGAGGTTGATCGTGAGGATATGTATTTCACAAAGGATTGTCATGGAATCCCGTTCAGACTGGTGTGTGACAGATGCTATCAGAGAATCATGTCAAAAGGATATGACGGGGAATATTACACAGAGGCAGACGAACAGATTGAGGACGACTATTGAGAGCCGAAACGGGCAGCAGTCGCCCGTCTGTGTGGGATGACCGCCCACGCATTGACAAGGCAGGTCAGAACAGGAGGTCAGACGGATGGAAGTCGGACGTATATTGCCAACCGAGGCAGCAGTCATATTGAATGTATCACGCAATTCATCCGAATAGCGATGCAGCAAGGGAAACTCCCTATCGGAACAGCGGTGCAGATGTCATCAATATGGACTTATCACATTTCGGAGAAACTGCTTGCAGATTATTCCGGAAAAGACATACAGGCAGAACTTGAGAGAATCAGAGGAAAGAGAGGAGCGTGACATATATGTCAAAGGATGAAAGAAAAGAAATGATTGAGAACATCGCAGAGCGGTTCACACAGATGGATGACGTTGACAAGTCCTATATTGCCGGATATATGGCAGGAAAACAGGAGGAACGTCAGAAATGGGAGCAGCAGGGAAAGACAGCGGTTGCAACAGCGTGAGGATGACTTGTGTTTGATACGGAGGGGGCGATTTACGGAGGAATACACCTAAAAAATGAATATGCAGGACATGAGAAAAAGAGCAAAAAGAAAGGAGACCGTTGCAGCGGTCTCCCGTTTAGCAGTCTGTGTCAGACGCTTAAAACACTAAAAATATTATAGCAAATCTGACACCATATTGCAAGCATGAAAAAGCGGGAAAACCCCGTAGTTTCAAAGGGTTTTAGACCCTTTTGACGACCTTGTGATGGATAGTAACAAGTCGTTGAAAAGTATATATAAGGGCAGCAGGAGGAACGGTGTCAGAATGGCAAAGAGAAAGAAAAGGATGACGTTCATCCCGTATGACTATGAGGCAGCATACAACAAGAGCTTGAGGATATGCACGAGTTCTTTGTTGAGCAGATGTTCAAGCAAGGGAAAAAGGTTGTATATGCACTCAAAGAGATACGAGCAGGAGACCAGTTCGAGGTTGAGATATATCCACAGTTCAAGAAAATGGATGAAGTACCTCCGGAGGGTCGGAGTATCAAAAAGGACAATGACAAGGCTCAAAGGAATCTGAATGACAAGAACGCAAGGAAATATGTGGAGCGTCTTATCAATGAGAATTTCACGGACAGGGATTTGTGGCTCACGTTTACATACGACAATGAGCATCTCCCTCCGGACGGAGACATCGACGCAGCAATCAAGAACGTGCAGAAATTCATCCGACGGGTGAATTATCAGAGAAAGAAAAGGGGTCTCCCGAACGCAAGATATGTCTATGTGACCGCCTACAATCCGACAGAGGAAATCCGGTGGCATCATCACATTGTCATGGATGGCGACATGGACATGGATGTGGTTGAGGGATGTTGGAAACAGAGCAGCAGGAACGAGGTTCGGAGGCTGCAAAAGGACGAGAACGGTTTGACAGGAATGGCAAAGTATATCGTCGAGGAAAAGAACAGGGTGAAATCGGAGAAACGGTGGAACTCCTCACAGGGATTGAGAGACCCCGACATCAAGGTGGTTCATTCCAAGAGACAGACAGCAAAAGCCGGAGGATATAAGAAAATCGGAACATACGTCGAGACCATGAGAAAAGGACATGAGCAGGTTCGTGAGCAGATGTTGAAATGGTATCCGGATTTTGATTTTACGGATGCGGGAATCTATTACAACGATTTCAACTCAATGTTCTACATACGGGCGAGAATGAGGAAACGGAGGCAGCAATGAAAGCAAAAAGAAAGAGAAGAATGAGCAGGAGGAGACGGGAACGGACATATATTGCGGTGATGGTATTACTGGCGATCGCTGTGAGCATAGGTCTGACACGCTCTGTCATGCGAGATGACAAGGAATTTGAGGAGCATGAGCAGCAGTCGCAGGAGTTCAATGCACGGATGCAGAGAATCGACGAGAAAAGAGAGGCATCCGGACAAAATGCAATGCTTGAGCAGGTGCGAACATGGCAGCAGGAGCAGGACACAGAACCGGACAAGTATGCAGTATTTGACACCATGTCGGCAGACTGGGGAGGTGAGGAGGACGGATTTGTGTTCTATGAGATACCGGAGGAATACAGTCGAACAGGTGGCTATTCCGGAAAAGATGCAGGTATATACATATTGCGTCTGCAAACAGTACGGGGTCAGATATGACCTTGTGGTCGCTCTGATTGAGAAAGAATCCGGATATAAATTCGACAAGGTTGGTGATGATGGTCATTCTATCGGGTACATGCAGATATATGAGGAGTGCCACAGAGACAGGATGGAGCGTCTGAACGTCACAGACCTCACGAACCCATATCAGAACGTACTTGTCGGGATTGATTACCTGTCGGAACTGATTGAGAGATACGGAACGATTCAAGATGCACTTGCAGCATATAACTACGGGGAGCAGGGAGCAAAACAGCACCTATGGAAAAAAGGAATTTATGTGTATGACTACAATCAGACCATCATGAACCGGATGAAAGAAATTGAGGAGGAACTGGAGCAGGATGCAGGTGATTGAGAGGATTCTGCACATGTTGAGGGTCAAGGATTGCAGACATGTGTGTCTGTTATGTGAATATTATGACATGTGCAAGCAGGAGACAGGCAGCAGGAAAGAGGTGAAAGAGAATGAACATGAGATATGCAATGAGAAGTGAGGACACGGAGCAAATCAATGTCGTGTCATGGGCGAACTGGAACATGAACCGCTATCCGGAATTGAAATGGCTGCATCATGTACCGAACGGAGGCAGCAGGAACAAGCAGGAGGCGGTCAAACTCAAACAGATGGGTGTCAAGGCGGGTGTATCTGATTTATGCCTCCCGTACCCGAAAGGACTTACTGCGGACTGTACATCGAGATGAAATTCGGTGATAACAGGCAGCAGGAGACACAAAAAGAGTTTCTTGCAGATATGGCAGCAGCAGGACATTTTGTCGCAACCTGCTATTCAGCAGAGGAGGCGGTCAAGGTTATCGAGGAATACTGCAAATTGATGAATCACAAAATGGGAGATTGTGAAATTGTCATACCATTGGAAAACAGAGAGGCATTAAGAAATATAACAATGAGCATCCCGAACAACAGCATCCTCAAGAATGGTGAGGTCAAAGAGAGCAAACCGAGGAAGAAATGAGGAGGTGCAGCAGGATGACGGTCAAGGATATTATGACGTTACTTGAAAGTCCGGACAGGGTTCGGGTCATCAAGGACGGTGAGGAGATATACAATCAGTATTTCGCAAACATGGAGGTTGACAAGGACATCGTCGCACAGATAGGAGATGCAGAGGTCAAGAGGTTCAGAGCAGTTCCGGAAATCCGACACAAGAGATGGAGAGAATTGAATCTAATGCAGCCACTAAAGCCGGAAGAAACACCGGACTATTCTTTCAGAGATTTGCAGATGTGCATATATCACACAATCACGATATAACGGGGAGGTGAGGACATGAGGAAAATCATCATCGTGGCAGCAGTCGTCGCCACAGCACTGGCAGCAGGATTCACGTTCGTCCTTTACAAAGTCGGTGAAGAAATGAACATGAACGCTGCGGGTGGAGATAACAGGACAGTAACAAGAGGATAACAGGAGGAACAGGAAAAAATGAGAATTATTGCAGTAATGTCACCGAAAGGTGGAATCGGAAAGACAACGACATCGGATGCGATCACTTACATGTTGGGAGAGGAGCAGGAGAAACGTGTTCTCATTCTTGACGGAGACCCGCAGGGCGATACATCCAAGACATTCGAGCATACGAGCCGGAGGGAACAGGAATGAGTGAACTGCTTGAGCGTCATGTGAGCGTGGGCGGGTCATACCGCACAACGGACTTGATAAGACCGACACAATACAGTCACATTGACATCATCCCTGCAAACGGGTATCTCATGCAGACAGACATGAACCTACTGCTCAAGCAGGAGGCGAACCAAGTCACAAGGCTGCGGGATGCACTGGAGGAAGTATCGGAGGCATACGACTATTGCATTTGTGATTGTGGTCGTCTGCTTGACATGGTGGTCATCAACATTCTACTGGCAGCAGAACTCGTCATTGCACCCGTAAAGGTTGGAGGGTACGAAAACGAGGCGATTCACAACTTGCAGGAGCAGGTTGACGACCTGCGGGAAATCAATCCGGAACTCCGAATCAAAGGTCTTGTGACCATGAGACAGAAAAACAAGACATCACTGGATTTCGAGGAGTGGATGAAAACCAGTTCCGGATTTGACATGTTCGTCACACCGATTCGTCGGTCGATTGTAGCGGAAAAGGCATCCATGAGAATGGCAGTCCTCCCACAGTTTTCAAAGAACTGCATCGTGTCACAGGACTATCGCAATGTGGTTCATGAGTTACTCAAGGAAATGGAGGGGTGAGCGTGGGAAAGAGAAAAATCACATGCAACAACAACTCATGCAAACATCACACTAATGGAGGATGCGACACCTGCATAACACTTGACGGTTCGGGAAAGTGCAAATCGTTTGAAAAAGGTTTTGCATATTACTTTCACATTGTATGGGATGCACTGGACAATAAAAATTTCATTGACATGGTGAGATTCGCATGAATCCGGATTTGAAAACGGGATTGTTTTATGTGATGGAGTGCTACGATTTGGGATTCAGTGAGATGGAATGGGGAACGTGCCGGATGGTCATGCTCAAGGACGGGAAAGAGGGAAAACCTCTGAAATACGAGGAAATCATTGAGCGTGAGATGAACATGGAAAAGTTTTCAAAGCATCTTGAATTTCAACAATGGAATAATGCCACAGATGCAGCAGGAGCAGGACGCAGCAGGGCAGCAGGACAAGGAGGAAAAAGAGTTCGGGTGGTTGTCTCCGACAGGAGTTTTCACTGAATCACCGTTCGGAACTCATGAGGAATCAGCAGAACAAATCTGTGAGGAAAAAGGGTTCACGGAGGAATATTGGAACTGGGTGAAAGAAAATAGAGGCAATGAAATTAACCATCTCATGAGAGATTTTCTATCAGAGGTAAAGGGATATTGCTTGATTCACAATCCATCCGGATATACCGGATATATAGTGACAAACATGAAAAATCTGACAAAGCAACAGAAAGAGTTTTTATACGGTTATTTCATGGATATGGGAGACCGATTCAAAGCGGAACAATTCGTTGATTTTGATTAGAGAGGAGATTTGGACATGAGCGGTTTTTGCAGATGGTACGGAAAAGACATGGAGGATGTGACGGAACACGAACAGGAACAGTGCGAGGAGAACGGTCAAGACTGTCGTGAATGTCCGGATTTAGTGATAAAGGAACAGGAGGCAGCAGGACATGAACGATACAATACAGATTCTTGAATTATTCGGGGGAATTGGTTCGCCTCGATGTGCCTTGAGAAATTTGAACATCCCAACAAAAGCAATCGACTATGTGGAGATCAATGAAAAAGCAGTCCGGTCATACAATTCGATGTTCCGTGAGGAATTAGAATATAAAACACAGACGGTCGTCGGATGGAATCTGAAACCGGATATTTGATTCATGGTTCACCTTGTCAAGACATGAGCATCGCAGGACATCAAGGGAAAGCGACAGGAGACGGAAGAATCAACAGAGGGAAAGGTTCAGACGAGGGGAGCGGAACACGTTCCTCTCTCATGTGGGAGACAATACATATCATTGAGAATATGGGAGAATGGCGACCTCGTTATGTGATATGGGAAAACGTGAAGAATGTGAAATCCAAGTACATGAGACCGAATTTCGACAGATACATGGTCGAGATGGAAAAACTGGGGTACACAAATAATTATGCGGTTTTAGATGCAAGAGAGTTCGGATTGCCACAGGCGAGAGAAAGAGTGTTCACGGTTTCTGTTCTGAATGGTGAAAAATTTGAGTTCGATGACCTCATAAGGACACCGATGCGAAACCTGCAAGAGTTCCTTGAGGATGACGTTCCGGACATCTACGATGTGACACAACCGTCCGTCCTTGCATGTATCGGAGAAAAAGGAATCCGGAGAGCGACGGTACATCCAAAGATTGTGCATATAACAATCACAATCAAGGCAAGACCGGACACCTGCACAGGTCATCGACCGAGGAGATGGACGGTATCGGTATTTGACAGAGCGTGAGTGTTGGAGATTGATGGGATATTCAGACGAGGATTTTGACAGGGCGAAAGCAGTTCAAGAAAGAAACGGGAAATACTACAAGGCTTTATATGACCAAGCAGGGAACAGCATCGCAGTTCCGATATTTGAGAGCATATTCAGAAAGATAATTTTGCAGGAGGTCGCATGAGAGCGACAGAAAGAGAGGATTGAACATGGGAAACATCATCAACACAGCACCGTGTCGATTCTGCGGACAGATGGTGCAGATTGACAGCGAGGAGAAATTGACACAGCCACAGGCAGAGGAACAGGCGACAATGTCCTGCACCTGCGAACAGGCGGTTGAGTATCAGAAAGAGAAACAGAGGAAAGAAAAGGCGATGCAGAACGTCGCTGCATTGTTCGGAGAGGCAGCAGCACCGGAAAAGAGATGCAGTGAGGGCATCGTGAATATTCTCAAGGCAGCAGTTGAGGAGATATACACCGGAGGACTGGCAAAGGTCACTCTGAACCTCCGAGGCGGGGTCAAAGCATCTATATCGCAGAATAGCAAAGGCGAGATAAACATCGAGCGTAACAGAGACCAAAAAGCAGAAATTAACAGAATAGGGGAGCGGGTGCGTGTGACCGAAAGAGAGATATGCGGGTCATTCCGGAGAGCAGAGAATCAAAAGCAACAGATTCAGATTTTGACGGAACTGACCTGCAAGAGTGAATATCAGATATCGGTATATTGCTGCGGAATGGCGAGAAAGTACCGAAAAGCATTGAAAACCAGTTATTCAAGAGACTGGATGCACTCGACGCACAGATTTTCGAGTGTGAAATGGAATACAAAGAATCGTGACCGCATTGACGGGAGAAAACAGGAGGAAAGAAGATGGCAACAGGATTCAGCGTCATGGACGCACTGAACAAGAACAGCAAGGCAGGAGTTGACGAATCACCGAGAGCGAGATTCCGGACAAAGGACATTTCAATTTTCAAGATGTACCGGAACAAACTCAATTTCTATGATTTGGCAGATATTGAGGAACTTGCAGGAGACATCCTCATGTATGGTCTCAAACAGAATCTTGAGGTCGTATTTGAACCGAATGAGCAGGGCGAATATAGAATCGTGGCAGGTGAGAGACGGTGGCTTGCACTCAAGCACCTTGTCGAGCAGGGATATAAAGATTTTGAGATTGCGACCTGCAAACTGACCACACCGCAGGACGAGGACGAGGAGCAGGTGGAAATCATCATGCAAACGCATACCGGACAAAGTCTCTCAAGGATGTCATCGAGGAGGAACAGCGTCTCAAAGCGTGTCTTGAGCGTATGAAAACGGATGGAAAGAAAATCAAAGGATATGACCTCCAGTCCGGTCGCCTCCGTGATGTTATCGCATCAATGCTCAAGATGTCAAAGACCAAGATCGCACAGATTGAGAGCGTCAACAACAATCTGATTCCGGAGTTTCGGGAGGAACTAAACAACGAGCGTCTCACATTCTCCGCAGCGTATGAGTTGAGTGGGATGTCTCCGGAGATGCAGCAGGAGGCACTTGCAAAATACAAGGAAAACGGAGAATTGTGCCACCCGTCATGGTGCCGGTTACCTCATCTATCTGTACCGCAATATCATAATTGCCGCGACAGCCCAGCAAAGCTGTAGGATGGTCGTTTTCCAGAATCAAATCATAAAACTCAACCGCTATGTCTTGGAATTCCTTCGGAATCTCCAGTGCAGAGAAGAAATCCACTGATTGAGCATTTTGGAAAAATTCAATGGCCGTTTTACTGCATTTTACTATAATCCCTGTTTGAGTGGTCAACTCTTTCATGCTTTCGCAGCCTCGCTCATGTTCAGATACATCCCCATCGTTTTTTCATTGTCACAGGCCGCCCGGATCATTTTGGACAGCAGCATCAAATCGTCGATGTATTGGGAGTACACGCAGAAC
>ENA-OQCS01001141-OQCS01001141.1-human-gut-metagenome-genome-assembly--contig:-NODE-1141-length-14139-cov-2.964602_pt1 | contig 14139 bp, 23 predicted proteins | sample MGYA00242757_ERZ504575 | MGnify/ENA primary metagenome ERZ504575 (study PRJEB26092, sample SAMD00036297) | human gut metagenome | host: Homo sapiens | study: EMG produced TPA metagenomics assembly of...
GCATCCATAAACAAGTTATAAACAGGGTTATCCGACGTTCCTCCATCTCATCCTGATACGGCGGTTTCCGATGACATAATCAAACTTCATGCTGGTACTCCCTTCCTGAATGGTTTCAAGTTCTGGGTCGTTCCATGGCTGCCCTTGCGCCAGTTTTTCACTTTACAGGATACCGTGGGCGGCTGCGGCTCTGCGCCCCGAACATGGAAAGAGGTCGAGCTGTTCTGTCTCCGGCTGGGGCTTGCCGCCGGGCACAGACAGGTGCAAGCCGTCCATCTGCCACAGGTTCCAGCTGATGATGGTGGCGATAGGCTGTAACTCTTCTTTTGTGGGTTTGCGCTGCCAGCGAGCTTGCAGATGCTCTGCATAGGTCAGCAGCAGGTTGACCCGTGCCAGCAAAAGGTTATCGCCCTGATACTCGTAGCCGTAGGTGGACTGCACCGCATGGGTGGCATATTTGCGCCACTCGTCCTCTGTGGCGGCGTTCTCGCTTACCACACGCAGCTTGCGGTCCAGAACGCCAATACGCCGGCTACCGGGATCATCTCGCCGGTGGCGGCATCGTACCGGGACGCCAGAAAGGGGCTTCGCCGCAGGTCACCTCCAAGCGGCGGCTCTGCACATACTGCACCCATGCCGGGGTCCTGCCTTGCAAACCGGAAACTGCACCGGCGTTTCTACCGTCTGCCAGCCTTGGGGCAACTCCACCGTGAACTGCCCGGCGCTCTCCTCTGTCCCCAGCCCACGGAACCAGTCGGCGTCCAGTGCGTTGTTCATCTTGTTGCAGACCCATGCGGGCGAGAATACTTCGCCCTTTTTGCGGGTGCGCTGCTGCTGGGTGTCGGTCTGCTTCATCATCCGGGGCAGCACCACCTCGTAGTGGGTCAGCCCGAGCTGCTGGGTGGTGATCTGGGATCTATCCGTCACCGGCTCGTACATTACCGTTTGCAGTTCCTCCGGCGGGTCGGTGGCCCAGATGATGTTTTTACCGGTGGAGCGGTCTTTTAGAAGTGTATCCAGCACCGCCTGCACTTCCGGTGCGTGAAAGTCGATTAGTTGTTCCAACGGGGATTCCCTCGCTTTGCCTTAGCGTTGCGGCGGAAGTAGTATTTTTGTACTAGTTCGCCTTATACTAGCATTATAACTACTTGTTTGTATTGTGTCCAGCATTTTAAGTGCGTCTTTCGTCAAAAACTAGTAGAATTCCCTATACTAGTAACAGGAAAGGTGGTATTGATAATGCTTGGAGAGCGACTGGCAGAGATCCGAAAGAACTACCATGACACCCCAAAAGAGCCTTGCGGACAAGCTGGGGCTTACCGTTTGGGCTGTCAGCGCTTGGGAGCAGGGGCGCAATTCGCCGCCCAGCGATGTGCTGCTTGCCATCTGCAAGCTCTACGGCACCTCCGCCGACTACCTGCTGGGCCTGACCGACATCGACCCCTCGGACGAAGCCCGCAAACAGCGCCAGCGCCTGACCGAAGAAGAACAAAACGAGATGCACCGCTACGAAGAATATTTGCTCTGGAAACGCAAAAATAAGCCGCCCAGCGAGACCGTAAGGTCGCTGGGCGGCTGTTTTTGCCCTCTTGACAAATACGTAAAATACGTATATGATACAATAAATGAGGTCACATTATGAACGCTATTTTCTATCCTGCAATTTTTCACCCGGAAGAAACCGGGTACTCTGTTGAGATCCCCGATATTGAGGGCTGCTTCACCCAAGGCGATACCATGGACGAAGCTGTCCGCATGGCACAGGATGCCATCGGCCTTATGCTGGAAGATTGCAAAGTCTGCCCGGAGCCTTCTGTCCCTTCTGCACTCCATGTTGACCCGGAAGATTTTGTGGTGATGGTGCCTTTCGATATGGAAGAGTACGAAAAGCGGTACAGACCCGTAAAGAAAACCCTTTCCATTCCCGGCTGGCTCAACGATGCCGCCGAATCGGCACACATCAACTTTTCCGGCGTCCTTCAGGATGCGCTGAAAGAGAAGCTCCATCTGGCATAATAACAATTTTAATGTTCAACGCAAATAAGTACCGTTGGAAAGGAGAAAACGAATATGGACGTAAATCAATTGATGATACCTGTATATATCAATGAAAAGATAGTTTTGGATATGCTTGCAATCATCGAAGATGGCTTTTCTACAGTAAGTCAGGTAAGCTATTCTGATCATAAAGAGAACAGTAATGCTCAAAAAATTGAAGCAGAAGTTTCTACGTCCGCTTCAATCTTAAGTAAACTGCTCAAAATCGATCTAAAAGGTGAATTGTCCCATTCTGGAAACTGTGGAGAAACTGAAAACACAACCAAAGAAAAAGTACACACGAATGTATCTTTGTTATCCAAATTCCGAGCATTCCTCACAGATGCGAATATCCTAAAATCTGGATTCGACATCTCAAATATGAAAATCGGTGATTTTATTGAGGTGGAAGGAGAACTTCAAAAAAATCCGCTAATCAATTGTATGGATATTTTTGTGGATATGCTGAGAATGGCTGATATTTTTGCAGAAAAACCTCAGTTAAACGCAAAGACGCAGGCTAAAGCACAAAAGCAGCAGCAAGATGAAACCATGAAAAAAATCAAATCCTTTGCCAGCGAACTCAAACACAGTGGAACGGTAGATTTCATCTTATCTGATTCGGCAGGGACTGTTGTTTTATCTGCTCAAGAACAGTATCTGTCAAATGATAATATTTCCGAAATTCTCGGTGGACATTTCAAGGTCCTTGGAAAAGTTATTGCAATCTGTGCCGACAAAACAGAAAGCATTGATCTTTTAAGAAAAACAACACTGTCCATTCTCCCACATGATCTTCTCGCTGATATGTTTTCATATCTTCAAAATGAAGACATGAAGCAATACAATCTCCCTGAATTAAAGACGGAAATCTCAGGGCCTGCCGTAATTGTTATCCCTGTTGCCATTTATGCATGACGGTAAATATTTTCGGCTTATATCCGTCCATTTATAGAGAACTCCCACGATTATAAGCACTTGCCCGCTTGCAAATCGTGGGAGTTCTCTTTATACCATCTTAAAATGCTTCAGCGCTTCCACAATGGCATCCTCTTTTTTCCTTCGGACACTCGGGTTGTTTGGCATTTTAGGATTTTGGCTTATTGTATCCCTACCTTTGTTCTTCGTCAACAATAAAGCCGCTGACAGTCTGTCTCTCGCAGAATCCACCAGCAGGATCACGATTCTTCAATACTCCCAGACGCAAAAAAACGGCACCCGCTTTTCAGCGAGTGCCGATTTTGTTACCCTATAGTGCGCTTTGATTTTTGGCGTAAGTGGCGTAAGTTTGGCGTAAATCCACCTTTGCGCGCTCCAAAAATCAAGGATTCATGCGGTTTTTAGGCAGTTATTAGTACATGCCGCCCATGTCACCGCCTGCAGCAGCGGGTGCAGCAGGGGGTTCCGGCAGATCAGCGACCAGGCTTCGGTGGTCAGCACCATCTCAGCGACGGAGGCTGCGTTCTCCAGAGCGGAACGGGTGACCTTGGTGGGGTCAACGATGCCAGCAGCGATCATATCGTCCACAAAGACCTCGTTCTGAGCATCAAAGCCGTAGTTGGGCTTGTTGGCAGAGATGATCTTGTCGATGATGACACTGCCTTCCAGACCGGCATTCTTCGCGATCTGGCGCAGAGGAGCTTCCAGAGCCTTCAGAACGATCTTGGCACCGGTGCGCTCGTCGCCTTCCAGCGTGTCGCACAGCTCGCGCACAGCGGAGATCGCATTGATAGGAGCAGTACCGCCGCCGGCAACAACGCCTTCCTGAACAGCAGCCTTGGTTGCGTTCAGAGCATCCTCGATGCGCAGCTTCTTGTCCTTCATCTCAACTTCGGTAGCAGCGCCGACCTTGATGACGGCCACGCCGCCAGCCAGCTTTGCCAGACGCTCCTGCAGCTTTTCACGGTCGAAATCGCTGGTAGCAACCTCGATCTGGCTGCGGATCTGAGCGATGCGGGCTGCGATGGCATCCTTATCGCCTGCACCGCCAACGATGGTGGTGTTCTCCTTGGAGACCTTCACCTGACGGGCATGGCCCAGCATCTGGACGGTAGCATCCTTCAGCTCATAGCCCAGATCGGAGGAGACCACGGTGCCGCCGGTCAGGGTTGCGATATCCTGCAGCATTTCCTTGCGGCGGTCGCCAAAGCCGGGAGCTTGACAGCGCAGACGTTCAGGGTGCCGCGCAGGCGGTTGACGATCAGAGTGGACAGAGCCTCGCCCTCAATGTCCTCAGCCACGATCAGCAGCTTCATACCGTTCTGCATCACCTGCTCCAGCAGAGGGACCAGATCCTGAATCACGCTGATCTTCTTATCGGTGATCAGGATAGCGGCGTTGTCCAGATCAGCCACCATCTTGTCGGTATCAGTGACCATATACGGGGTGAGGTAGCCGCGGTCGAACTGCATGCCTTCCACGATCTCGTTGTAGGTCTCAGCGGTGGTCTTGTTCTCCTCAATGGTGATAACGCCATCGGAGGTGACCTTCTCCATAGCCTCGGCGATCAGACGGCCGATCTCGGGGTCGCCTGCAGAAATAGTGCCGACGCGGGCGATATCGTTGCTGTCCTTCACCTTCTGGCTGTGAGCCTTGATGGTCTCAACAGCTTGGCAACAGCTTGCTCATGCCGCGGCGGATATCCATGGGGTTTGCACCGGCGGTGACATTCTTCATGCCCTCGGTGACCATGGCCTGTGCCAGAACGGTTGCGGTGGTGGTGCCGTCGCCTGCTGCGTCGTTGGTCTTGGTAGCGACTTCACGCACCAGCTGTGCGCCCATGTTCTCGAACTCGTCCTTCAGCTCGATCTCCTTGGCAATGGTCACGCCATCGTTGGTGATGACCGGTGCACCGAACTTTTTGCTCAGCACCACATTGCGGCCCTTGGGGCCCAGGGTGATCTTAACGGTGTTTGCCAGGGTATCGATACCGGCACACAGTGCCTTGCGGGCATCCTCGCCCTGCTTGATCTGCTTAGCCATAATCAAATCGCTCCTTTAAAGCTCAATTTTCAAATATCAGAGGGGAAACCGCTCAGTCCTCAACGACTGCCAGGATATCGCCCTGACGGACGATGGTGCACTCTTCGCCGTCCACCTTGACCTCGGTACCGGAGTACTTGCTGGTGAGGACCTTGTCGCCGACCTTCACAGTCATCTTGACTTCCTTGCCGTCCACAACGCCGCCGGGGCCGACAGCGATGACCTCAGCCACCTGGGGCTTTTCCTTAGCACTGCCGGTCAGGATCAGACCGCCCTTGGTGGTCTCCTCAACCTCAACAGCCTTAATGACAACACGGTCTGCAAGAGGAATGATCTTCATAGTTCTTGCCCTCCTATAGTAAAAATATAATTTAAAACTTTGCTGTGTCCAAAGGGCTCATGTCGGCTCTTTAGCTCTTTAGCACTCCATTTCTCTGAGTGCTAAGTGTATTGTACTCATCTTGACCCAAAAAATCAAGACCTTTTTTGCTTCTTTTTGTTAAGAATTTATGACAGATGAAAAAATCAGCCGTACAGCGAAAAAGAGACAGCTTTCTTCTTGGACAAAAAAGCTGTCTCTTCTTCTGGTTTTTCATGTTCGGTCTGCACTCTGTGCCGTCCTCTGCGCTGCAAAGCGCTCAAAAGCAGGCTTTGGCAGAAGGATGCGCCCTGCCAGCGGCTGTACCTGTACAGTGATCTGCTCCTTGGGTGCGCATTCACCGTCTGCCGTGGCAACGATCGGCCCACGGCCATCCGCAGCGCGCAGGCTCACCTGCTTTGCGCGGCGGTAAATGAAATACGGCTCTGCAGCCCTGACGAGCTGACCGTTCTGGAAGTGCTTGCCGCTCTTGTACATTCCCAGCAGCTTTGCAATGGTCACGCGGCTCACCTTGCGGATGATATATACATCCAGCCAGCCGTCGTCGGGCTGTGCTTCCGGCGCTGCACAGAAACCGCCGCCATAGGTGCGGCCATTGCAGATGGCACACATCAGGCAGTCCACATCCAGCGTTTCACCATCGATGGTATACTCCACCCTGCGGCCGATGTGCCCGCACAGCTGTTCCACAATGGAAAGCACATAAGCCATCTCGCCGCCGCACAGCGGGATGCGCCGGAACTTCGGGATGCCGTAGCAACCTGCGCATCCAGACCGGCAGCGCAGATGGTGGCCGAAAGGCCAAGGCTGGTCTGCATCAGATCGATGCTCACCGGCCCACCGGCCAGCTGGCATCCAGATCCAGAAACTCTTCCTTTGTACCAAAGGTGCGCAGAAAATCGTTGCCGCTGCCAAAGGGCAGACAGCCCACGGCTGCATTTGCATAGCCATAGATCCCGGTGAGCGCTTCGTTGAAGGTGCCGTCGCCGCCGGCAGTGAATACTCGCAGTTCTTCCCCGCTCTGCCGGGCCTGCTGCGCAGCGGCATTGGCCAGCTCCCGGGCATGACCGGCGTGATTTGTGACCTGAATGGTATATTCTTCCGGCGCAAGCCTGCACGCGCGGCGGCAGCATTGATCTGCTGCGGCAGCGTACGGGTGCAATCGGCCTTACCGGCAGTTGGGTTCAAAAGAAACAATGTGCGCATGGACTTCCTCCTGCAATTCTGTTGCTTCTATGATAACAGAAAACCAAAAGGATGCAAGAGCCAATCTCACAATGTCCCTGCCCCGTACGCACAAAAAAGGAGCGGATGTCTCCGCTCCCCCCTGCAGACAAAAAATACCGCCCCGGGTCTTGTAACTCAGGGCGGTCCTTTTGAGCTTCCGATGCTTTACAGTGTTGCGGTTTCGTCCTCCCGCAGGACGATGGAACCATCCGCCGAGCAGTCCGCCGTCCAGTGCTGGCCCACGCAGGCCGTGCCGGATGCGATCTGATCCGCAAGTGCCTGCTCCACTGCCCTGTCCACTGCGCGGCGCAGTTCTCTGGCCCCGTAGGCAGAGCGGGCCTTTGCTGCCAGTGCCTGCCCTACCGCGGTGTGTGATGCAGCTGGTAGCCGCTGCGGGCGGCACGCTGCTCCAGCTGGCACAGCATTTTTCGGCAATGGCGCACAGGCTGTCGTCGGCCAGCGGACGGAATACGATCATCTCGTCCAGACGGCCTGCCAGCTCTGGCCGGAACCACTTTTTGCCTCCTCAATGGCCTGCGCAGACTGCTTTTCAAACACGGCTTCGCTGCCCGCCGCAAAGCCCAGCGGCGTGCTCTGACCCGCCAAAAACGTGCGCCGAGGTTTGAGGTGAGCAGTACGATGGTGTTGCGGAAATCCGCCTTGCGGCCCATGGCATCGGTCAGCTGGCCATCTTCCAGTATCTGCAAAAGGATGTTCTGAATGTCCGGGTGTGCCTTTTCGATCTCGTCAAACAGCACCACACTGTAAGGGCGGCGGCGCACTGCTTCGGTCAGCTGTCCGCCCTCGTCATGGCCCAGATAGCCCGGCGGCGCACCCAGCAGCCGGCAGCGGTGTGCTGCTCCTGATACTCCGACATATCAAATTGAGCAGGGCTTTTTCGCTGCCGAACCAGCTGACCGCCAGCGCCCGGGCAAGAGCCGTTTTGCCAACTCCCGTAGGGCCAAGAAACAGCATGGCACCCATGGGCCGGCCCGGCTCGCCAAGACCGGTGCGGCTGCGCCGAATGGCACCTGCCACTGCAGCCACAGCCCGGCTCTGGCCCACGATCTCGGCGTTGAGACGTTCTTCCAGCTTGTCCAGCCGTTCCCGCTCCTGCTCGCCTACCCGCTCCACCGGCACACCGCTGGCCTGCGCCACCACATGGGCGATATCGTCCGGCATCAGCGTGGGCTTTGACTGCTTTGCCTGCTCGGCCGGATGCGTGCCGCCGCACAGGCTTCGTCCACAAGGTCGATGGCCTTATCCGGCAGAAAGCGCCCCGGCAGATATCGCACCGAAAGCTCCACCGCAGCCTGCAGCGCTCCGGCGGAAGGCAGACATTGTGGTAGCTCTCATAGCGCGGCGCAAGCCCGTTGAGGATATCCAGCGCTGCGCAGGCGTAGGCTCCTCTACCTGCACCTTGCCGAAACGGCGTTCCAGTGCGGCATCCTTCTGGATGTGGGTGCGGAACTCTTCGGTAGTGGTAGCGCCGATAATTTGTATCTCGCCCCGGGCCAGCACCGGTTTTAAGATGCTGGCTGCATCGATGGCACCCTCCGCTGCACCGGCACCCACGATGGTGTGGAACTCATCCACGAACAGGATGGAGCTGCGTCCCGCACCAGCTCTTCCAGCAGGTTCTTGAACCGCTCCTCAAAGTCACCGCGGTATTTGGTGCCCGCCACAAGGCTGGCCATATCCAGTGCCAGCAGACGGCGGCCCTTGAGCGCACGGGGCACACGATCCGTGGCAATGCGCTGGGCCAGCCCTTCGGCAAGGGCGGTCTTGCCCACGCCCGGCTCCCCCACAAGGCAGGGGTTGTTCTTCTGACGGCGGCATAAGATCTCCACCATGCGGTCCAGCTCTGCTTCCCGGCAGAACACCGGGTCCAGTTCCCGTTCCGCAGCACGGCGGGTCAGATCCCGGCAGTACTTATCACTGGCGCGGCTGCCGCGCGGCGCACTGACCGTGGTCCGCATCTGATACGGCAGTACGAACTGCCCGGACAGCTGGCGGCACTCCCGCACGGCATCTGTGAGCTGCACGCCCATGGATGCCAGCAGGATGCCTGCTGTGCAGCCGTCATCCTCCAGCATGGCGCAGAGCAGATGTTCCGGCTCGGCCCGGTTCAGGTGCGCGTTCTGTGCCCCGATGATGGCGTAATCCATGGTGCGCTTGAGGTCCGGCGCAAGGGCGTAGCGATCCAGATGCAAAGCCGGTGCGCGGCGGCTCTCGGCCAGCTGACGGCGCACCTCCGGTTCCCGGATCTGCTTGCCCTCCAGAAACCGTGCTGCCGCCCCGTGATCCTGCTGCAGGATCGCCAGCAGCAGGTGGCCGGTATCGGCTTTTTCGCAGCCAAGGTTCCCGCAAGCTCCACCGCACTGCGCAGCAGCTGATCCGACTCGTGCGAAAAGCCCTTGTACCCGCCAATGCCAAGTTTTTCCCAAATACTCATTTGCCCGCTCCTTGCTGATGAAATTCGTTTTCACAAGAAGTATAGCCCCGAAGCACAGAAAAAAACATCTCTTTCTGTCGGGATGGGAAAACAAAAAGGAGATACCCGCAGGCATCTCCCCCTTCGCTGTTTGATTTTTCAGTCCATTTCGGCCAGAGCCTTTTTCAGGTTCTTGGCGATCTGATCCGGGCAGCTGGTATTGCGGAAACCGCAGAGCGTGCCCTCCATGCGGTCGATCACATCTTCGGCCTTCATGCCCTTGACCAGACGGCAGATGCCTTCAGGTTGCCGTTGCAGCCGCCAATGACTTCCATGGACGCAATGGTGTGGTCATCGTTCAGCACAAAGTTGGTCTGCTTGGAACAGGTGCCGCTGTTCGGGAAGCTGAATTCCTTGCTCATAGTTCAAAATCCTCTCTTTTTGACAGAAATCCCGACGAAGATCGTCTGCTTCTATTATAGAGCAGCGTGCCGGAATGTCAATGTGACCGGGTCACACATCAATACCGCGGCGCTTGTGGGCCAGCTCCAGAATGCGGGCCACCTGATCGTCCGCCGTGGTACAGGTACCCACCGGGTGCGGCACCTTATGGTTTGCACCGTGGAAGTCCGTACCTCCGGTATGGATCAGCCCATACTGCTCACACAGAGCAGCACACTCGGCCCTGTCCTCCGGGCTGTTGCGGGGGTGCTCCACCTCAATGCCGTCGATGATGCCCTCTTTGGCAAGCTGACGCACCAGCGGCATGCTCTTGTAAACGGTCGGGTGTGCAAACACCAGCACCGCACCGGCAGCTTTCGCCGTGGCGATCACTTCCTGCACCGAGGGATATTTTACCTGATGCAGCACCACGCCGCGCGGCTCCCAGCCAAAGAGATAACTGTACAGCTTGCCGTACACAGCATCGCACAGCCCCAGCTGGTGCAGCGCTTCCATAATGCCGCTTTTGAACAGCACACCGCTGTCCTTTGCGTATTCCAGCGCCTGTTCCGTGCGGAACTGCGGGTACAGCGCTTCGATCTCCTTTGCGCTTTGCAGGCCGCACTCGTTGCGGCGCTGGCGCAGGATGTCGCAGTGCTCCTTCAGTTCCCGGCTTTCCGGGTCCGGGAAGTAGCACAGCAGGTGCACGCGATGCTTATGCTCATGGTCATAGCCGGTCAGCTCGGTGGCCGGGAGCAGGCGCACGCCGTCCTGCACAGGGTGCTCATAGCAGTAGTTTACGCTGAGCAGGGTGTCGTGGTCGGAAATGGCCATGGTGTCCAGCCCCGCCCGCGCGCCATGAGCGGCAGGCGGTGGATGGGCACAGAGCCATCGGAACAGGTGGAATGGTTGTGAAGATCGCCGGGCATGGAAAATGAACCTCCCAAGAAAGCCAGAGAAAGGCTTCCCCCAAAGAGGAAGCTTCTATCATATCAGTGCTTATAGAAATTGATCAGGCAGCCGTCGGCCAGGATCTTGCGCTCGTCGGCGGTCAGCGGGGCCATGTACAGGCTGAACTCTTTTGCGGTGTCGCCCAGCACATAGGCCTTGATGTTCTGCAGGTCGCCCTTGAGGGCCTCGCGGACATTCGGGATAAAGACATAGTCGCCCAGACCGAACGGCGTTGCGCCCACCAGCTGCAGCGGCAGCATGCCCCAGTTGATGAGGTTGGAGCGGTAGCGCTTGGTGGCGTACTCGGTAACGATGTTGGCACCGGCCCCCAGCACACGCTGGCAGCTGGCCGCCTGCTCACGGGCAGAACCATCGCCGGGCTTGACGGCAAAGATGGTGGATGCGATCTGCACATCGTTCCAAGTCAGGTTTTCGCAGCCGGGCACCTTGTGCAGCTGGGCCAGCACCTCGGCGCTGCCCTCGCCTGCACGGCGGGCCTTTTCTTCGGCCTGCACGGCCTTGGCACGGCCCACATACTCCGGTCCTTGCGGCTGAGGGTGAACTCGGCCAGACCCAGAGGATTGGAACGGTAAGACGAAGTCTCACCGGAGGGGATCAGCTCGTCGGTGGTGGTGACAGGTCGGTGATGTAAGATGCCACCTTCAGCAGCAGGTTATCGCCCAGCGGTGCAATTTCGGGCCAGTCCTTGATGTTGGGGCCAAGCTTGAGCAGGGCATCGTAATCGCCCTTGCCAAAGCCCTGATACACGCGAGTATCGTAGCTGGAAGGATCGTACTGATACTCCGGCACGGTGGGATCATAGTCGATATCGGTAGCCGGGGTCAGGATGCCGCCGTTGGCCGTGGTGGCCGCAATGCTGCGGGCATCCATCAGTGCCACACCGGAAAGCTGGCCGTTGCCGGGCTTGGAGCCTTCGCGGCTGGGGAAGTTGCGGGTGGTATGCGGATAGACAGCGCGCCGTTGGCTGGCACGTCGCCTGCGCCGAAGCAGGGGCCGCAGAACGCAGTACGGACGGTGGCACCGCTGGCCATCAGGTCGTGGATGACTCCGGTGCGCACCAGTTCCATCATGATGGGCTGGCTGCCGGGATACACGCTCAGGCGTAGTCACCGCAGCCGCCGGTGTGGCCCTTGAGGATGGAGGCAGCTTCATAAATGCTGTCGTACAGACCGCCTGCGCAGCCTGCGATCACGCCCTGATCCACACGCAGTTTACCGTTCTCGATCTTGCTGCACAGGTCAAGGCTGACATCCTTGCGGCCGATCAGCTTCTGCACATCCTGCTCGCAGGCATGGAGAATATCCTCAAGGTTTGCGTTCAGCTCTTCAATGGTAAATGCATTGGAGGGATGCATGGGCAGTGCGATCATGGGGCGGATGGCAGAAAGGTCTACCTCTACCACACCGTCGTAATAAGCAAGGTCGGCCGGAGCCAGCTTCTTATAGTCGGCGGCACGGCCATGTACCGCAAGGAATTTCTGCGTCGTTTCGTCGGTTTCCCAGATGGAGGACAGGCAGGTAGTCTCGGTGGTCATGGCATCGATGGCGTTGCGGGTATCCTGACGCAGAGACGCAACGCCGGGGCCGACAAACTCCATCACCTTGTTTTTGACATAGCCGCTCTTGAACAGCTTGCCCACCAGCGCAATGGCCACATCGTGCGGGCCGCAGCCTGCAGGCAGAGAGCCGGTGAGATAAATTGCAACAACACCCGGACGGCCACATCGTAGGTGCGGCCCAGCAGCTGCTTTGCCAGCTCGCCGCCGCCCTCACCGATGGCATGGTGCCCAGAGCACCGTAGCGGGTGTGGGAGTCCGAGCCAAGGATCATCTTGCCGCAGCCCGCAAACTTTTCGCGCATGTACTGGTGGATGACCGCCAGATGCGGGGGCACAAAAATGCCGCCGTATTTTTTGGCGGCGGACAGGCCGAAGCGGTGGTCGTCCTCATTGATGGTGCCGCCCACGGCGCAAAGGCTGTTGTGGCAGTTGGTGAGCACATACGGAATAGGGAATTTCTCCAGACCGGACGCACGGGCCGTCTGATGATGCCCACAAAGGTGATGTCATGGCTGGCCATGGCATCGAACTTGATCTTCAGGTTTTCGGCATCGCCGCTGGTGTTGTGGGCCTGCAGAATGCTGTAGGCCATGGTGCCGGTCTTTGCGTTCTCGATGGCTGCGGCATCAAAGCCCTTTGCTGCCAGTGCGGCGCTTGCTTCGCCGTCTGCAGGCACCCATTCACCGCGGGCATAGTATGCGCCGCCGGTGCTGCACTTGATCATATCCAACATCTCGATTCGCCTCTCTTTTTGTATTTCCCGCCCGCCCTATCTTGCGGGCACTGCCCCGGCAGAGCGGTACGCTGCCCGCTCTGCCCTCTTCTGCCGCGCTGCCAAAGCACGCGGCCACGGCCCGGAAAGCCGTATCTGAAGGTTATTATACCATGAAACCACGGAAAGAAAAAGCACTTTTTACAAATGAATCGTGAATGGAGGATGAAGAGACGGGCTCTGTGCTTTTTCTTGACAAAGAAGCCATTCTATTGTATTATTATTAGCGTTGTATGCCGCTGTGGTGAAATTGGCAGACACGAGGGACTTAAAATCCCTTTCTGGAGACAGAGTACGGGTTCGACCCCCGTCGGCGGCATAAAAAGACCCCCCAAGCTTACGCTTGAGGGGCTTTTTATTTTGCTTATTTTACACCTTGCCGCCGTGCAGCTCTGCATACATCTTGGAACGGCACTCGGCCACAGCCGGGGTCATGTTCACATAGTGCTTATGCGGGCACTCCAGACGCAGCTCGCTCTCCCAGGTCTCCTCGGTGAGCTGCTTTGCAATGTAGGCCTCTTCTCTGCGATCGAAGGCAGCTCAATGGCCAGCTGACCATTCAGCACATGCGGCACCAGCAGCTTTTTGACCTTGGTGGGGGTGATGGTGACGGTGCGCTCGATGGCATCGGAGTCCAGATTGACCATCGTGACGGGCTTGCCCGCCTCGATGACTTCATCATCCATGGCGATCAGGTCACACTGGGCCTGACCATTTTCATCGTAGAGGCGCCACGGCATCTTCTTTCCCGGAATGATGGCCTTGCTGGCGGAATCCGAGCACTTCATCTTGGGAGTGTAGCTGCCGTCCGGCTGCTTGACCGCCACCAGCTTGTACACACCGCCGAACACGGGGTCGGAAGCAGAGGTGATCAGGTTTTCGCCCACGCCGTAGGAGTCAAAATGAGCGTGCTCATACAGCTCCATGTTGGCGATCTTCTTTTCGTCCAGACCATTGGAAGCCACCAGCTTGATGTAAGGCTTACCGGCCGCATCCAGTGCCTTGCGCAGGCGCTTGGAGCCGCGGGCCAGGTCGCCGGAGTCGATACGGGCGCTCTTGACGCGGCGGTTCGGGTCGTTGGGGTATTTTTCGATGAGGTAATCGTCCAGTTTAATGAGGTTGGGCAGACCGCTCTCCATGATATTATAGGTATCCAGCAGCAGGCTGACCGAATCCGGGTAGGTATCGGCAAAGCCTTGAAGGCATCAAACTCCGTCGGGAAGAACTCGATGAAGCTGTGCGCTACGGTGCCCACAGCCTTGACCTCCGCGCGAACTTCATCTCGGCCAAACAGTTGGCAGTGCCCACGCAGCCGCCCAGAACAGCAGCATATGCACC
>ENA-OQCS01001143-OQCS01001143.1-human-gut-metagenome-genome-assembly--contig:-NODE-1143-length-14127-cov-1.903071_pt1 | contig 14127 bp, 15 predicted proteins | sample MGYA00242757_ERZ504575 | MGnify/ENA primary metagenome ERZ504575 (study PRJEB26092, sample SAMD00036297) | human gut metagenome | host: Homo sapiens | study: EMG produced TPA metagenomics assembly of...
ACAGATATGTATAAGCGGAATGCCTGTTCTCCATCCAAGTTGCCAGTGATAGGGTTGTGATACCGTAGTGATAGAGAAAACGGGCATATATCACTAATCAAATAAGTTGAATATCAATTGGTAAAAAGGAATCAGTGATACAGTGACAGAGGAAATGGGAAAAACTTTGGTTCTTCGTCACTTCTGCAAGGGCTTGAAATAGCGGGTCATCCGCTTACGCTCATGGTCAATGTGCGTAAGTTCCGCTGCAGAAATACCGCGTGTCAAAGAAAAGTCTTCAGCGCCCCCCTCTCTCCGCTGCTTCTTCGCACGCGCGAAATACCCGGAAAGTGGAGGAACGCATCCGGAGCATATCCTTGAAGACCACTTCCCGTATCGCCAGTAATCTGCTGCATGAACAAAACATCGTCTGCAGCCAATCTTCTTGCCTGAGATGTGCCAATGTCCGTCATAAAGGGGGCCGGCCCCGGCCTGTATCGGTCTTGATGACTATGCACAGAAAAAAGGCACATTTACGGGACTGTGATAGTGGATCAGATCACCCATAAGCCCATCACACTCCTTTCGGGGCGGGGTGAAGAAAACCTGAAAAAATATCTGAAAGGTCTGAATGTGCATCCGTTTGTCATATGCAAGTTGATGCGTGGCCATACAGGCAGGGACCATATGTCACCACAGCAAAAAGCATCCTCAAGTATGTAGATGAACTGGCCTTTGGGATCAGAAATGTTCAACAGGGCAAGCATTACCTTGCTAGGCAATAAACTTACTAGCTTTAACACATGACCTGCCCCGAAAGTGACGAAGAACCAAAAACTTGTAGGATAAGATCCGTTGTTATTTGCTTTCATTTTCTATATCTTTGTGTTGAGGAATGAGAAAACTATTTTTCAGTTTATATAAATAAGATATGAAAAACTGTTACTGTTGTTGTGTTTTGTATTCATACATCAAGTAGTCTATCCAGTTTATTTTAAACATCTTGGCATGAGTGACGGCTTATCGCAAGTCTCTGTGATGTCGATTTATCAAGATTGCTTGGGACGTATGTGGTTCGGTACACGCGAAGGTGTCAGTATCTATGACGGGGAACGGATGCGGTGTATAAAGGCTGGGAGAATCTGGATCCGGAAAGCTCTATAAATGTTTTACTCGGACATGAATGTGATCATCTTACTGGAAACAGGCAAGGGATATTTTCTTTAGGACTTGCGATTCGTTGGTGAGGTATGATATACGGGAAGAGAAATTTTGTGTTGTTGGTGGTTGTAAGGCGAAAACGGTTACCTCGGTCGATGGTGATATATGGACGGGGTACGATGATATGGTTTGCCGGTATGATGAAAAAGGAGATAGTCTGCAACTTTATGCGAAGACAAACACCCCTGGTATATCCAGCCTGCTGATCTCGGGGAAGAAGATTTGGATCGGGACTTATGAAGGCCTGTATGTAGTTGAAGAGGATAAAAAAGTCCGTTGTCTGATTGAAGGACCTGAATTTTACCGCTTATTTGAAAGTTCTACTGGTGAGATATGGGCCGGTTGCGTACCGGTGGTTTATACAGGATCACGCAAGACGAAAGGATCACCTGGTATTCGGAAAGTAATTCTGCACCTTTTCATATAAAGAATAGTCAAATACGGAGCTTTGCTGAAGATCGGTTTGGGAATATCTGGTTCGGCACTTTTATGGGACTGCATAAATATAACCCTTACACGGATCAGTTTACAGTATATCAACAGGATCATTTGCCAGGTAGCCTGTCACATTCTTCTGTTTTCTCTGTTTATATAGATGCACAGGAAACCATATGGGTAGGAACCTATTATGGAGGTGTGAACTATTTTAATGCGGAAAGGGAAATATTCGCTCATTATACGGATAACCCTTTGCGGAAGGAATGCCTGAATTATTCGTTTGTCGGGAATCTGGCGGAAGATAAAGAAGGAAACATCTGGATTTGTACTGAAGGGGGAGGATTGAACTTCATGGATCGTAAAACACGAACCTTTAAATATTTCACTGCAGGTCACCGTAATTCCGTATTGCAGAATAACCTGAAATGCATTGCGTATGATGGAAAGCGGAACCGTCTGTATATCGGCACGCATCATGGAGGGCTTACCCGCTACGATATAAAGACCGGTATTTTTCATAACTACTTGAATGATTACAGGGAAGGAGACATAAAACCGGACGGTATTATCTTCCATACGATGATTCATAACGATAAGCTGTATGTAAGCGCGATGAACGGAACTTTTGTCATGGATCTTGATACGGATCGGTTCCAATGGATATGCAGAAATGCTCAAAGCTTTACGATCGATAGGGAAGAGAATCTATGGATTTTGATTGGGACTTCTTTATACAAGATGGAGCTGGCTCATCCGGATAATCAGAAACATTATGCTTTGCCCCGTTATGGAATCCAGTTCGAACCTAAACGGATCATGACTACCGCGCGGGGAATATCTATTTCGTGGTTTTGGGAGGTGGCCTGTATCGGTATGACAAACAGACCGATTCTTTTATCCATTATTCGCAAGAAAGCGGACATTTATTGAGCAATTATTGTTACAATGTAACAGAGACCAATTCGGAAGAGTTGCTGGTAACCAGTGATAAAGGGGTTACTTTTCTGAATCCTTTCAGCGGGAATACCCGGTTTGCGACGCTAGGGGCGAACTTACCAATCACATCCATTGCGGATGGCTGCGGCATTCTGGTGTGTCGGAATAATGAACTCTTTGTTGGAGGGAATGACGGACTGACCTCTTTTTACCGGGAAGATCTCGATAAGATGGAAAAGAATTATTCCTTATATTTTTCAGAGCTGTATATTCATAATAAGAGAATCTATCCGGGAGCCGTTTCGGGAGGCATATTGGAGGAGGCTTTTCCTTTTAGCAAATCGATCCGGTTGAACTACAAGCAAAACAACCTGATTATAAATTTTGCCACAACTAATTATATCGATATCCAAAAAATAATGAATATCAATACCGATTAGTCGGTTTTGACGATGATTGGGTTTCCACTTCTTCTTCCAGTATTTATTATACGAACCTGGACCCCGGTAAATATACATTGCTGGTCCGTGAAAAGAATCTGTCCCGGCACTTGATGAACCATCGTGAAATATCTCTGGATATCCAGATTGCCCAACCCTGGTATAAAACGGGTTGGCGTGGACATTATATGTCCTGACTGCTTTTACGATCACTTATCTGACGGTACGGATTCTAAATGCCCGGCGTAAATTGACGCTGTCTCTTGAAAAGGAACGGGAAGAGAAAGAGCGTAACGAGGAGTTGAACCAGGCGAAACTGCGCTTCTTTACCAATATCAGCCATGAGTTTCGGACGCCGTTGACGCTTATTATCAGTCAGATAGATATGCTTTTTCAGAGTTCATCCCTTCCTCCGACCTTGTATAACCGGATTATTAAGATCAGCAAGAATGCCAACCGGATGCGGAATATGATTTCCGAACTGTTGGAATTTCGGAAGTTAGAGCAGAATTATGTCTCGTTGCATGTTTGCGAACAGAACCTGATTCCATTTCTGAAAGATATTTATCTTTCCTATTGCGAACTGGCGGCCCAGCAATCCATTACATTTGATTTTCATCATGCAGAGGAGAATCTGTTGTTATGGTTTGATTCCAATCAGTTGCAGAAGGTGTTTTACAATCTTTTGTCAAACGCTTTTAAATATACGAAGCAGGGAGGTGCGATAGAATTGCATGTGTCCTCGGATGGAAATGAGGTCCGTATAAAAGTGATCGATACAGGGATCGGACTTTCGCCGGATGACGTCTCGCATATCTTTGACCGTTTCTATCAGGCCGAAAACGGGAAGCAAGTAGCGGGAGCAACCTGGTACAGGGCTTGGACTGGCTTTAAGCAAGAATATCATTTATCTTCATCATGGAGATATCGCCGTACAGAGCCAGGTCGGTTATGGGACGATATTTACGGTCACGCTGTTGAAGGGAAAAAACCATTTTGAAAATGATAAGAATGCGATTCTTCTGGAAAGCCCGGATGAACCGATGATTAAAGGAAATTTTTTGCCAGATTCATTTCTTCCGAAGAATATGAAGAAATGGATAAAACTTTTCCTAGTTTAAAGGCTGGCTCCTATAAAGTTCTGATTGTTGAAGACAATGAAGAGCTGTTACAGATTTTAAATACGCTTTTTTTCTCCTTTCTACCAGGTTATATTAGCCGGAAATGGGGAGGAAGGATTGAGGAAGGCGAATGAGGAAAAACCGGATTTGATTGTCAGCGATGTCATGATGCCCTTGATGAGTGGTATGGAGATGTGTATGAAAATCAAGAATAATATCGAATTGTGCCATATTCCGGTCGTTTTGTTGACGGCTCTCGATTCTATCGAATATAACATAGAAGGATTTCAACAGGGAGCGGATGATTATATCAGCAAGCCTTTCCATGCAAAAGTATTGTTGATGCGTTGCAATATCTGATCCGGAACCGTTTGTTGTTGAAGTCCCGGTTGACTAAGCAAGTTGACTTTGATGTACAGTTGCTGGCTACGACTTCACTGGACCAACAACTTTTGAACCGGATTGCGGAGATCGTCGATCTGCGGATGGGAGAACCGGACTTTGATGTCAATGCTCTTGCCCGCGAGTTGAATATGGGGCGTAGTTCGTTTTTTATAAAAGTCAAAAACTTGACCGGAATGACTCCCAGTGAATTTATACAAAACCGACGTATCAACCGTGCGGCAACCCTGTTGCAGGAACGGTCGGATTTATTGGTGAATGAAATATCGGACCGGTTAGGATTTGCCTCGACCATATACTTCAGCAGATGCTTTAAGGCGAAGTTCGGAGTATCGCCTGCCCAATTCAGGAAGAAAGAGCAGTAGAAACTAGATGAAATTTCTAATCGTTTATATTCAAATAGTTAAATCTTCTATTTGGACTGTGTGTATATAAGAAACGGACGTTTTGTATAGATCTGTTTTTTTATGCCCGGCTACATTTGCCTCCAGAGTTTATCAAAATTTATTAATCTAAATCTACCTATTAATGATGAATGATTTAAACATTCCTTTTTTTAAGGAAACGATGTTTGCAGGAATGGCCACACTATTCTTGTCGACAGGAGTTACTCAGGCCAATCCGGTTAGTGCAGGGGAGGAAGTGACGGAAAAACACGCTGCGGCATTGCCTTTGCAAAAGAAAGTGACGATTACGGGAGTAGTGAAGGATGCGCTCGGCCCGGTGGTCGGCGCCAACGTAGTGGAAAAAGGAACTACCAACGGGACGGTTACGGACATGGAAGGCCGTTTCTCTTTGCAGGTATCTTCGAATGCTGTGCTGATCATTTCCTATATCGGTTATATAGACCAGGCGATTCCGGTGAACGGGAAGAGTTCTTTCACGGTTCTGCTAAAAGAAGATTCACAGGCTTTGGATGAAGTAGTAGTTGTAGGATATGGTACGCAAAAGAAGGTAAATATGACCGGTGCGGTCGCTTCTGTCGATATGAGCAAGATGGTCGATAGCCGCCCGATCACTTCTCTCTCCGCTGGACTTGCCGGTATGGCTCCCGGTGTTTCTGTAGCAGCCGGTAATGGTGGACGTCCCGGTAACGATGGGGCAACGATCCGTGTACGTGGGCAGGGTACGTTAAATGATTCCAATCCGTTAGTAATCATTGACGGAGTGGAAGCCAGCATGAATAATATCAATCCACAAGACGTAGAAAGCATTTCGGTGTTGAAGGATGCCGCTTCGTCTGCTATTTATGGTTCTCGTGCGGCAAACGGTGTCATTCTGATCACAACCCGTAGGGGGAAATCGGGTGAAGCGAAAATATCTTATAATGGTTATGTCACAATGCAGAAAGTGGCGAACCGTATCGATTTGGTCTCCAATTATGCCGATTATATGGAATTGTATAATGAAGGGGCAACTTAACAGCGGCCTCCCCGCGATCTTCAGCCAAGAGAAAATCGACGAATGGCGGGCTGCCGGTGACAGTGATCCTGTCAAATATCCGAACTCTGACTGGCAGGACGCTCTATTTCAGACCGGATGGATGCAGAACCATACAATCAATATCAACGGAGGATCTGACAAGATTCACTATTATATATCCGGTAATTATATGAACAATCCCGGTATTATGGAAAATTCCGGGTATGAACGTTATAGTGCCCGTGTCAATTTGGACGCGGAAGTCAAAGATTGGTTTACTATTGGTGTCAATGCTTACGGTACGCGTGGAAAAGAGGAGTTAGGGTTGTTGAAGACAGAATCGAATGACAATTTCTATACCTATATGCAAGCTACCACACCGGGTATCTGCTATCAGGCGCCTGATGGTCGGTATGGAGGTGTAAACAACTCGGAAGATGACCCGCAGAGTAGCTCCAACAATGTCTTGAAGATGTTGAACGACGTCAAAGGAAATCGCACGACCAATAACATCGTTTCTCGTTTTTATGCCCAGCTGAGACCGTTTAAAGGTTTGACAATCGAAGGGTCTTATACGTATGCCTTTTCCGACCAGTTCCTGTACCAACAGCCTGTTTTTCATGATTTGTGGAACTTGTATGACAATACGTTGCAGATTGCCGGAACCGGAGTTTCGAAGGTTATCAACCGCAACAATAAGACTGTCCGTAACAATATGGACGGGTTGGTCAGATATGAAACAGATATCGATCGGTTGAACATTCAGGCAACGGTCGGTGCTAGTCAGGAAGCTTACCGTAACAACTGGTTTGAAGCTTCCAAAGAAAATTTGACCTCATCTGAATTGACGGAGTTGAATGCTGCCACTGCCAATGCTACGGCAACCGGAACCTATTCCAATTGGCTATGCGTTCATTTTTTGGTCGGGTCAATTTGAACTGGGACGAAAAATATTTGTTGGAAGCCAATCTTCGTGCCGACGCCTCTTCCCGCTTTGCCAAGAAATATCGTTGGGGCTATTTTCCTTCTTTCTCGTTGGGCTGGCGTATGGAACAGGAAGCTTTCATGAAAGATATCTCATGGCTTAACCAGTTGAAGCTTCGTGCCTCATATGGTTCGTTGGGAAATAATGCCGTAGGCAACTATGACTATCAGTTATATTATCAGGCTTCTAATTATGTCTTAAACGACGCTTTGCAGATCGGTATGGCGCAACGCGCTCTTTCTAATGCGGCGTTGACTTGGGAAACTTCTTATGTCACTAACTTTGGTGTGGACTTTGCACTGTTCTCTAAATTGAGTGGAACCATCGATGCTTTTGTCAAAAACACCAAGGGAATTTTGATCGAATTGCCGGCTCCATTGGTACATGGTAATGCTACCGTTCCTAAATCCAACGCGGCTGAAGTTCGCAACCGGGGTGTCGAATTGAGTTTGAACTGGAATGATAAAGTCGGTTCTGTTAATTATTTTGTTGGAGGAAATTTTTCATTCGTCAAAAATAAAGTGACGAAGTTCAAAGGGGATGAAATGTCTCTGAATGGAACCAATATGATCCTGGAAGGCGAACCGATCAATGTCCAATATGTACTTTCGGTCGACGGATTATCCAGACGGAAGAAGATATGGCAATAGTGGAAGCGATGGAAGCGAATAATCCGGATGCCTTCAAACAATATAAGAAACCGGAATATGGAGATTTCTTATATAAAGATATTGACGGAGACGGATGCATCACTGATAACGATAAGATCAAAGTCGGTAATGGAACCAACCGACATTCACTTTCGGGTTTAATTTCGGTGCCAATTGGAAAGGCTGGGATTTCAGTTGTATTTTGCAAGGTGCTACCGGATTGAAAACATATTGGAGCGGATTAGATGGCGCCAGCTATTGGCCTCAAGTGCGCCGGGGTAATCAAATCAACAAGACTATTGCAGATGGACGTTGGTATCCGGGACGTACGGATGCCACTTATCCGCGCCTCTTGGACTATACCGACGGACGAACCGGGTGGCAAGCGACTTTTGGGTACAGGACAAATCTTATTTGAGAGTAAAAAATGTCCAGTTGGGATATACGGTTCCGAAACATCTCTCGCAAAAACTCTTGATCGACAACTTCCGTTTATATGTCAGCATCGACAATGCTTTGACCTTTACGGGATATAAGGGACTGGATCCTGAGGTGTCTGGCACGAAATATCCGACTATGCGATTAACAACATTTGGTTTAAACCTTACATTTTAAATAGTTGAAGACATGAAAAAGATCATAATCTATTTGGCAACAATGCTTTTAGCTGCCATGACGTTCACCGGTTGCTATGATTTGGAAACCTATCCGGGAGACAAAGTCAACGAAGGAACATTTTACAAGACCGGCGATCACGCTCATCAAGCTTGATGGGAATCTATGGTATGCTACGCCTAAACGAGGCATACGGTTACCAGTTCTGCTTCGACCATTTGGGAGATATCGCTTACGGATATAACTATTATATGATGTTTCTGGCTACCTATACCGATCGTGATGGAACGATACAAGCCCATTGGCAGACCTTCTACGATGGTATACATCGTGTCAACACTTTTATACGTTCAGTAAAAGGAATGAGAGGTATTATCACGGACGAACAGATTAATGAGTATGTGGCGGAAGCTAAATTCCTTCGTGCGATGTTCTACTTTTCCTTGACAGACCTTTTCGGTGGGGTCCCCTACTATGATGAGTCGACTAATGTCAACGAAGAGTTTATGAATTTGAAACAACCGAGAAGCAGCCTCGAAGAGGTACGTGCTCATATTTTAGAAGATTTGGACGAGGCGATCAAATACCTCCCTGTCGAACATGCTGCCAGCGAATATGGTCGTGCTACTAAAGGTGCTGCCTATGCCCTTCGTGGAAAAGTGCATCTTTACGACAAAGAGTGGCAGTCTGCCATCAACGATTTTGAAGAAATCGTCTATAACAAGTCCAATAATTATGGCTATGCTCTTGACGATGATTACGCTCGTGTTTTTAAACTCTATAACGGGGCTAAGAGCCCAGAAACGGTCTTCTCTATCCAGAACAAGAGTGGTGTCGGAACTGAGTATGGTATGCAGATACAGGCTTTGATGGGTTGTCGTGGCGCTTATGGGAGCTGCTGGAACAATACTGTTCCTTCCACACAATTGGTGGATATGTATGAGTTCAAAGATGGTCGCCCCTTCAATTGGATGAGATTTTCCCCGGTTATAATGCTATGACCCCCGAACAGCGCAAGGAGCTCCTCAGTGTCGAGATGGATGGGTCTGGAACGATAGTAGGACTTCGTGAGGCGGATACAGCAAGATACTAAGTGCCTATACCTGTCGTGATCCGCGCCTGATGGCCACTGTGATCGTTCCTTATTCACACTATATGGGGAATATTGGTCGAACAACCAACGTGGATTTGATCTTCGCTCTGGATCACAATCTGGCAGGAAATGCCAATGGCGGTACGATCCAGAACAATGCAGGTTGGGTATCTTATCTCTATCGGAAGTTCGTGACCGAAGGAGACCAGGGCGGTGCGATCAGTAACCGTTTGCATACACCGTTCGCTTTCCCCTTGATCCGCTTTGCCGACGTTCTCTTGATGCTTTCCGAGGCCTACAACGAAGCGGGGCAGTTAGATAAAGCCGTGACCGAATTCAACAAGGTGCGCGCACGTGTCGGCATGCCGGGATTGAACTCCGGTCCCGCATGGATGGTTGTTAGCAATAAAGAACAGATGGCTGAACGGATACGCAAAGAACGTGCTGTTGAGTTTGCCGGGGAAGGTCTTCGTTTCAGTGATTTGCGTCGTTGGGGATATGAGATTGCCCACAAAACGCTCAATAACGTGGATGCTGTCAATATCTATGGCGAGCCGATCTATACCCATTTGTTTACCGAACGTGATATGCTTTGGCCTATCCTGGTGTGGAACGGGAACGGAATAAGGAGTTGACACAGAATCCGGGTTGGTAGCCTTGATTGATTAAGCAGTTGTGTTAAGTTTGATATAGTAATATGGAGACACAGAGTCGCGGAGCTCTGATTAGTATATAAGAAGGCTTTGTGAACACTGTGTCTCTTTTATTTGGATCATTGAAAATCCCTTTAACTTAATGTGTTTATGAGATTGATTAATTTAATAGGTTTATTTTTACTGTTGCTCTCGTTTGCGGTGGAGGGGCAGAATCTCGCAATCCGACAACCCGGAAAAGAGTTGTGCCAGCATCCTAGGTTGCTTTTCAGCAAGCAAGAGGAACAGCGGGTTCGTGATTTATTTGGAACTGAACCTCTATTAGATAGCTTGCGCGCCAGCCTGATGAGGGAGGCTGAACGTTTGTTGTTGGTTCCTCCCCAGGAAGATCCTCGAAGAAAAATAAAAAACACGAAAGACATATTGCCTGTCAGCCGTGAACAGGTTTACCGGATGGTCAACTTGGCTCTGGCCTACCGATTGAGTGGAGACAGACGTTTTGCGGAGAAGGCGGAGAGAGAGTTGATTCATGTTTGCAATTTCTCGGACTGGGACCCTGTTCATTACTTGGATGTGGCGGAAATGACGACGGCTGTAGCCATTGGTTACGACTGGCTGTATGATGTATTGGCCCCTTCGACCAGACAGCTGGTTGTTCATTCGATTAAAACAAAGGCATTGGATCTTGTCGTTGAGGAATATAAAACCGGAAATGCGGATTCTTGGGCGAACGTGAAACGAATTGGAATGTAGTATGCAATACCGGAATGGTATTGGGCGCTTTGGCCATTGAAGAGCATTATCCGGAATTGGCTAAACATATCATTGGTGAAGCGGTCAGGTATATCCCGAATTGCCTAAAGCATTTTGCACCGGACGGTGTTTGCTATGAGGGACCCGCTTATTGGGGATATACGAACATGTACCTATCTCTTTTGCTGAAAGCGCTGAATGATAATCTTGGAGAGGACTTCGGGATTTCGGAAATGGTGGGAGTGGACAAAAGCGTCCTGTATTATATGCATAGTACAAGCCCTTCTGGCAAGATATTTAATTTTGCCAATTCCGGCAGTACGGCTCCTGCGGCAGAACCTATTTACTTTTATTTCAGTCGGGCTTTCAACCAGCCGGAAGTAGCGGCATTTTATCGGGATATCTTGTCAAAGACGGTACAGAGCGGGAATTATTTCAGATTCTATTTTCTGTCCATTCCTTGGTACGATACGGCCTCTTCTCCTGCTGATGCCTTACCGAAATTGAAGGTGTACGAAGGTATCAATGATATTATCGTGTTCAACGGAAATCGGAATATTCCTAATAGCCTCTATCTGATTGCTAAAACTGGAGATCCGGATATGGCGCACCAGCAGCTGGATATCGGAACCTTTATTATTGAGACGAACGGGATAAGGTGGACGGACGATTTGGGGAGCGATAACTATGGCCTGCCCGGGTTCTGGGATTACAAGCCGGACGGGCAACGCTGGACATATTTCAGGAACTCGAACTTCAGCCACAATACGCTATCGATTGACCATAGACTGCAAAACTCGGCCGGGACAGGCGAGAATTGATCGACTGGATAACAAGGCTGCCCAACCTTTTGTCACAATGGATATGAGCACGACTTATGCCGGACAAAGTCGTTTTGTCTATCGGACATTCCGTATGCTCGACGATGTCCGTATACTGGTTACGGACAGCATAGGGTTACAGAACCCGTCTCAGTCGGTACAATGGTCCGTAATAACTTCGGCAAACGTCGAATGCAAAGGAAATACTGCCGTTCTCAAGAAAGACGGTAAATCTTTTTCCTTGAAGATTGTTTCGCCTGTCGATGCCTTTTTACGGCAAGGGCGGCAAAAGAGGAACGGAAGCAGAGAAGCCGATAGAGGGATATACGATTCTATCGGCATCGGTATCAGGTGAGCCTGTACAAGTGATTAAAGTTCTCCTATCGGGAGAATAGAAGAGTAGTTACATTAAAAATAAATAATAATAAATATGGTAAAAGTGAAGTATTTAATGGGCATGGCACTCAGTGTTGCGTTGATTTCCTGCGGGGGGACAGGAGACGGGTTTGTTGAAGAGAACGTAGAGTTTGCCCGTAAACAGATAGGAAAAGAGATTGAACTGATCGAGGCGAGCGGTAAGTTTATGAATCCGACTACGCTGAACCCGGACGGTTCTGTTTATTATTGTAACTTGGCGGATTGGCGCAGTGGTTTTTCCCCGGTTCGGTTTGGTATTTGTATGAGTTGACAGGAGATAAGAGCCTGTTGCCTCTTGCACAAAAATATACGGAAGCGGTGAAAGATGCCAAAAACATCAAGTGGAACCATGATGTCGGTTTTATGATCTATTGCAGTTTTGGGAACGGTTTGCGTCTGACGGGCGATCCAGAATATAAGGAGGTGATTGTTGAGGCTGCCCGTTCCTTGTCCACCCGCTTCCGTCCGGTGGCAGGGATTATCCAGTCGTGGGATGTGGATAGAGGATGGATTTCGGAAAGGGGTTGGGAGTGCCCGGTGATTATCGATAATATGATGAACCTCGAGCTGTTGTTTGCCGCTACACGGTTGTCCGGCGACTCAACTTTCTATAAGGTTGCCGTTTCGCACGTCGACCGCACTATGAAAGAACAATATCGTCCGGATGGCAGTTGCTATCATGTGGTGGATTACAGTATGAAAGACGGTTCCGTACGCAATCGCCATACGGCACAGGGATATGCGCACGAATCGGCGTGGAGCGTGGACAAGCTTGGGGTATTTACGGTCTGACGCTGTGTTATCGAGAAACCGGAGACCGGAAATATCTCGATCAGGCTTTAAAAGCGGTTCGTTTTATGTTCAATCATAAGAATACGCCTGAAGACCTTGTGTTCTATTGGGATATGGATGCCCCGAACATTCCTAACGATTACCGGGATGCTTCAGCTGCCGCTTGTATCGCCTCCGCTTTGTATGAGATCAGTACGGTGGATGTGCCTGAACCGCAAACGTATAAGGCGTATGCGACCGGATCATGGAAAGTCTGGCTTCTCCGACTTACCGGGCTGAATTGGGAACGAATGGAAACTTCTTGCTGATGCATTGTGTCGGAAGCATTCCGCATAATGGAGAAATAGATGTCCCGTTGAACTATGCCGACTATTACTTCTTGGAGGCTTTGAAGCGGAAACGGGATATCGAGCAGAAGGGCTCCAATGGCTGCTAATTGCATCTGCAAAACCGGTTCGCGCCACAGGTACAAGTCGGTCCGTATCCGCCGTTTTGTATTTCGTCGCAGTACAGGTCGTACATTTTCATTTTGATTTGGTTGCTGATCCGACGAAATTCATTAGCAATGGATTCAGGCGTGCCTTTCGCACGTGCCGGGTTGTAGAAATTGCTGTGTATCAGGTTGCGTACTTTTCCTGTGAAAGCAGGACAGTTTTCTTCCGCATCTCTGCTGACGGTGATTACATAGTCCCAAGGTTCATCTATATATTCTTCTACAGCTTCTGGTTTATGATGGCTGATATCGATGCCGGAGGATGCCAGTGTCTGGACGGCGAGCGGATGCACCTCTATGGCCGGACTGATTCCGGCGGAACAGACTGTGAGTGATTTGTCGAATGATTGCAACCAGCCTTGCGCCATTTGGCTAAGGCAGCTGTTGTCGGAGCAAAGAATCAATATTTTCATCGTTTTCTTTTTATCGTTACGGATGCAAAATAATAAATGCCGGGCTTTGATGACTTACAGTAAATTGATTTTGTTTATCGCATGAAAGATATTTTCTATATATGTTCGTTATTGTTTGCTCTGGCAGCTTGTCTCTTGTGAAAAACAGGTAGCCTCTTTTCCTGATCAATGAAGTTGTCGAATCTCTTTTACTGCCGCGTTTGCCCTATGCGTTTGTACTGGCTGGGATGCAGAAGAATTGGTTAGGGATGTGTTGGAAGAGAAAATACGGTATTATGGAAGAAGGATGAAATATTATATGTGACCGGTTGTTGTTATGCCCAGTCGGGAAAACCTGTATATGTTGTCCGTTATGTACAAACATAAGCGAATCACTGTCGGTGTGGGAATGGGCAACCCGTTTGTCGATAACTACAAGCGGATTAATGAAACCTGGAATTTCCAGTTTGGACGGAACTATCAGAGTGGTGGAAAGAAAATCTG
>ENA-OQCS01001144-OQCS01001144.1-human-gut-metagenome-genome-assembly--contig:-NODE-1144-length-14120-cov-2.908311_pt1 | contig 14120 bp, 12 predicted proteins | sample MGYA00242757_ERZ504575 | MGnify/ENA primary metagenome ERZ504575 (study PRJEB26092, sample SAMD00036297) | human gut metagenome | host: Homo sapiens | study: EMG produced TPA metagenomics assembly of...
GAACCGTTGCCGAAACTGTTGAACGGTGCGGAACAGGATGTGATCATCCGCAAGGTACTGGCTTCGCATGTGGAGCATAGGCAACATGGCGACGATTGCGCCACCTGCGATCTGCTGCGCACCTATTTCGCGGTTTCCGAATGGTCAGGACTGGTGGCCGACGATTCCACCGACGCATTCGCCAACCAATTGCGCGACATGCTCGCACGCATGAACGAGATTGGCGCGAAACCGCAGTTCGAAGACATGCTGATCGCCCGTGCGGCCAGCAGGGACGGCATGCTTGACGAACGTCGCGAACGCCTGCGCACTCAATGGCGTCTCGCCTTCGCCTTGCGTGAGGAATACAATGAGGCGATCCGTTCGTCTTATCCTGGCGAATATCGTCTCGACGCGTCGCAGCTGATGATCGACGCCACCGAAGCCGTGTCTGGCATACAGGAAGCCGATATTGCGAACATGCTGATCGTCGACGATTTTCAAGATACGACGTTGGCTGGTTTCGCACTGCTTGAAGCCCTGCATGAACGCGGGGTGCGCCTGCTGTTGGTTGGCAATCCCGACGAAGCCGTGCAGACGTTCCGAGGATCATATCCGGAATATCTGTTCAACCAGGCGCAGACGCGCATGGGAGCGAGGCTTGAACGCATCGAAGGTCTGCAAACGGCGCACGAAGCGATACCGCGCAAACCGTGTCGAACCAGCAAGGCGTGCATGGCGACTATCGCACGCTTGTCGCGACGCGAGTGAGCCTGTCGATCGCAAGCACGGAGTCGACGGACGTGCCTCTGCCCGATCGTCCCGGCAAAATGAGCGATATGCCAGGCGCGATGCCCATCGAAACGTTGCCGGCCGACGATACGGGCGCTCGTGTCACGCCGGCCGACGGCAGTGTGGAAACGGCCTTGTACCGTTCCTCTTCCGAAGAGCTCGACGACGTGGTGTGGAAGATCAAAACTGAGCATTTGCAACGTTCCCGTGTATGGAACGACATGGCCGTGATCGCGCACGACAATGCACCGTGCGCGCATTCGGCGAGCGGTTGCGCGCTGACGGCGTTCCCGTGCGCTATTCCAGCGTGACCCGGCCGTTGAAGGATGAGCCGTTCGTGCAGGGTCTGTTCGCGTTGATCGAGTTGGCCGAATTGAAAAACCAGACGATCGCGGCTTCGACCATGGACCTGCAGACCGCCGGATCCTATATTCGTTCGCGCGTGGCGCTGATTATGGGATCTCCGCTGATTACGGTCGGTGGTGATCAACGGCATGAGGGCGTCCGGCCCGTCTCGCATCCATCGAATCCGCGATGAACGCGTTGGTTTCGCTCGCTTCGATTGTGGAAAGCAAGGCTGCGAACCATGATGAGGATGCTGCCGAAGAATACGACGAAGATGATTTCGAAGATGATGAGGATGCGGCGGACGCTGCCGTCGAACAACAGGCGTTGCTCCCTCGTTTGATGGAAGATTGGCGCGATTATATGACGGACTATCATGCGATTCGCGCCGATGGCGAGCATGATAGTGAGCATGAAGACGAGCATGAAGGCGATTTCGCGCTGAGTATGGAAGCACTGTACGTGCTTCTTATGGAGGGCAATACCGATCGCGTGGTCGATGCGATCGCCTCCGTGCTGGGCGCGGATCCGCAGATCAAGGCGTTCGCATCATTGTGGAAGGTTCTTGACAAAACATGCGAGTCGGAAGCCAAACTGGTTTCGCGTGAACCGCAATATGTGTTGGATTGCGCATGGAGGGCCTGCGGCAAGGCGGAAGTCTGGCAGCGTGTGGCGCTGGAGCATTCGGCTGCCGGCCGTGCCGCGAATGATCGGCTTGACGCGGCGATGCGTTTGTTCAACTATGCTTCAGGCGGCGAGTCAAGCGGGGAATTCGCGGTACACACCATCGAGGCGTTCATCGAACAGGTGCGTTTGCTGACCATTGAGGCGGATTCGCTGGCGCATACCGCGCCCATTGATCAGGCGGTGACCCTGACGACTCCCGCAGGAGCGGCGGGAAAGCGCTGGAATCTGGTTTTTCTGCCGGCTTTGCAGCAGGGGCAGTGGCCGAATCTCACACCACGCAACACGTTGTTCGGCGGTGAGGAACTGGCCGATGTGATGCTGCACGGCGTATTGTCCGGCACGATCGTCACTCCGGCGGGCAGGCAGGACGCGCAACTGGCGTCGGTGCTCGCCTCCGAGCAGAAGAGCTGTTGGTGGCGTTGACCCGTGCCAGCGAGCGTGTGGTGGTGAGCGCCGTGCTGAATGACGACAATGTGCCTTCGGATTTTCTATACGGATATATGCCGGAGTGCTTCGACCGCGATCGCGACGCCGATATGGAACGGCGAGAATATGCGTCGGTCGGCGGCCAAGGCGATTACGCGGGGCTGGAAACCGATCCCCGTGGTCTGGTCGCGGCCGCCCGAAGCGTGCTTGCGTCGGAACCTGAGGACAGCCCGAAGGCGCGTGATGCCGCGGAAGCGTTGGCATTGCTGGCTTCGCATGGTGTTACGGCGGCCGACCCTGACCGTTGGCCGTTTATGGGGGAGACGGTCGAGGCCACCATGCGGAAGATCGCGGCCGTCATGCGGACGGGCATGAGCGACACGTCGGAAAGCTCGACGTCGGGCCGAAACGGTAAATCGCGGCGATCCGACGTGGTGACTTTGTCTCCTTCTGCGGTAGACAATCTGTGGGCGTGCCCGGTGTGTTGGATGTTGGAAAACCGCTTCTCCGGCCCGCGCATGGGCAGCGTCGCCACGAGTTTCGGCTCGCTGATCCACAAGGTGGCGCAACAGGCCACCGAAGCCGGACTTGATATGCCGGAACACCATACCGCCATCAGCGACGTGGACAATATCAATGCGATCACCGAATGGATGTATGCCGAATACAAGCGTCTATGCGGCGATTTCAACGCCATTGCCGATCCCGCGCAACGGTATCAGGCGTTGAAGAAAGATGAGCAGGCGCAGGAGGCGTTGCGTAACATCGCCACGTATTTCGTGCAATCGAATCATGGTGATTATCCGATTAAAAATAATGATGCATTCAGCGTTGGAAAACTTACGAAAGCCGAACCTGAGCTGAAATTTACCGCAAAATTCGATTTCGACGATATTCTCGACACCTACAATGCGATGGACGGCGTTCACGCGATTTCACGGAACGAATTGATCGCCATTATGGGAGCGTTGGTCGGAGGATGGCCGGAAACCGGCATGAGCGAGTATCTCACCGTGCGTTTGACCGGCAGGATCGACCGTTTGGAACGGCGTGAAATGGCGGATGGCACGCAGCAGGTGCGTCTGATCGACTACAAAACCGGTGTCAGTCCGACCGGCGAAGGCCTGTTCAACGATCTGCAGCTCGTCTGCTATCAGCTGGGACTCGTATTCCCCGAGGAAAGCGGCATGCGCGGGGCGCAGGCGGTGGCGAACGCGCCGAACATCACGCAAAGCGCGCTATTCCATGTAGCCAAGCACGCATACCCTGCGCCGTATGGCGACACCGCCGCCGAATCGCATATGCAGCAGGCGCTGTTCGCCAATGGAAGTCTCAATACCGGCGAATTCATACCGCGCTATTACGTCAAAAAACTCGACAAGGATTTCCACGACGGACTCGATGACATGCTTCCTCCGTTGGAAGTGAGCGACGAGCATTGGAATGAGTTCCTTGGCTTACGCGGCACGATGGCGGTATGGTCCCTCACCATGATCGCGAGGGTCTTCTATGCGGCCGCGGCCAGCAGGGCGAACGAAATCACCGCAAGACCGACGACGGAACATGTGAGATACTGCAGAAACACTACGATCTGCCCGGCCTGTGCGGGCGAACAGAACACCGTATTCGAAAGGAGAACGGCATGAGCGGAACCATGAAGTTCACCGACAGTCCTGAGCAGGCTGCCGTCGTCCAAGCGCCCTCGTATGCGGATGTGGTGGTGGTGGCCGGCGCTGGATCCGGCAAAACCTACACGATGACCAGACGCATCATCACGCTGATCGAACAGGGGGTGAGCCCCGAAAAGATCCTCGGACTGACCTTCACGCGCAAAGCGGCCTCGGAACTATTGTCTCGAGTGTCTGCGGCCGTGACTCGCGACCAGCGCGAACGCGGCCTGAAATCAGCGAACATGACGTTCCTCAAACCGGAAGTCTCCACGTACGACGCTTTCTTCCAATCCATCGTGCGCCAATATGGACTGCTTGTCGGCTTTGACCAGAACACGCAGCCATTGAGCGAAGCAGGTGCCATGCAGCTCATCACACCGTGCTTGACAGGCATATGGATGATCTTATGGCGTTCGACGGCGATCTGAAATCGTTCAACACCATAGCGGGCAACGTGTTCGCCCTGTCCAACGCCATTTCCGGCGCCATGATCGGCGGCGACTGCACCAGCTTCGATGAAGCCGTGCAACGCGTGCGCGACTGGGATGAGGCGTTCGTCGAACAGATCGCCAAGCGCTTGACGCGAAACCGTGCCAACGGAAGAGCCGAAATCGCCAAAGCTGCCGAAACGACTGAAAAAGGATTCCGACGCGGACTACGAAAAGAAACTGGAGAAATACCGCGAACTCGGGCACGACATGTGCGTGTTCAACAGCGCGCAACTCGCATTCGTCGCCAAGCAACGCGACCTGCTGCTCGATCTTGTGCTTGACTATCATGCCGAAAAACGCGCCTGCAATATGGCGGAATTCAGCGATTTCACCATCGCGGCATTCCAGCTTGTCTCCCGATTCCCGTCCATCGGAGCGGCCTACCGCAAACGCTATTCGCATGTGCTCCTCGACGAATACCAAGACACGTCCACCACGCAGGCGGCACTGCTGAGCGCGCTGTTCCACGTGGACGATACGCATCGCAGCGCGGTCAACGCGGTCGGCGACCCCTTCCAATCGATCTACGGCATGGCGAGGGCGAGCTGGCGCATTCCGCATGCTGCAACACGATTTTGGCATGGACGCCACCAGCAGGCCGTTCGCATTGACCGTGACGCGGCGCAACTCACGCATGGTGCTCGAAGCGGCGAACAATCTCACCAAACCGCTCCGCTTGCCTGCCAGACGCCTCAGCAGCTCGCTGATGTGCGAAGTCGACGTTCCGGCGCTCGTCAATACCGACGAAGCCCCCGAAGGAACGGTGGGCGTGCTTGCGTTCGACACGTTCGGGCAGGAGGTCGACGCGGTCGTGCGCTTCGCCAAACATGCGATCGCCCTGCACACGCCTTCCTCGCGCGACCTCGACAATGGCATGAAAGACAATCGTCCGCACGTGGCGGTGCTGTTCCGTTCCAAAGGAATCATGCCGCAATTCGCGGAAGCGCTCGAACGCGCAGGCCTGACCACGCTGGTAGTGGGGCGGTCGGCGTTGCTGGAACGCCCGGCGGTGCAGGACGTGTTCGCTTTGCTACGCGTCGTCAGCGATCATACCGACAGTGCGGCGCTTATGCGATTGCTGGCCACGCCGCGATTCTCCATCAGCGCCAACGATCTGCAGGCGCTCGCCGATACCGCGGAACAGGTGAACACGATGTGCCGGTATCGTGCGCTTGTTGCAGCTGGAATCGTGCAGGAGCAATCCAACAAGGAAGAAAAACCGGAAAATCTGGGAATTTATGGAGTAACTCCCAAGTCGGGTCCTTCCGATGCTGAAATCCGTGCCATCGTACGTGAATATCGAGATCAAGTGTCGAATGCGGTTTTCCTTGTGGACCTCATGTTGCGTGACGATCTCGCGGAACTCATTGACGGCAGGGTGAGTCGTGAGGGGACGAAGGAAGTGCTTCGCGCCGCGGATGCGATCCGTCAGGTGCAGCGCATGCTTGGCCACCCGTTGCCGGAAGTGGTTCGTGAGGCCATCGTCGCATTGAATCTCGATATCGACATGCAGCTGGCCGAGCATATGCGCGGCGGTCAGGCCGATGCCACGCTCGCCGCATCCCGGGTGGCGCTCGCCAAATCGCCGATCGATGCGTTGCTGAAGCTCGTCGACACGTATATGCAGGAGATCGCGTCGCAGGGAACGCCGAGCCTGCGCGCGTTCATCTCATGGGCGGATTCGCTGCGCGACGCACGCGAGGAGCACGCGGTGCTCCCGATGTGCCTGTCGACGTGGTGCTGATGACCGTACACCAGTCGAAGGGCCTTGAATGGGATGCCGTGGCCGTGGTCGGCATGACCGATGGCGGATTCCCCACCAACAAGGGCAGCGATCTGCGTGTGGTCGTTGATGAAGAGCATCTCAACGGTTTCCAGGATGGCGTGTGGACGCCGCCCGAATATCATGAGACCGCCAAAACGTGGCTGACCGATCCTGCTGCGGTGCCGGTTCCGGTGCGTGTGGACGCCGATATCTGCCGCGATTCCCCCATGACGCGCTTGTGGGTGGGAATCCGTTGGAAGCGTTGGAAATGCTGGAGGATGCGGAAATCATTGACGACGAAGTGTTCGGCACCTTGCGGAATATGAGCGTCGATGACATGGAAGGTATTGATCCGGACGGACTGTATTTGACGCAAATCGAGGAGTATGGCCGTCGGTTGCATGCCGACGAGCGTCGCCTCGCGTATGTGGCGTTGACTCGCGCCCGTCATGAGGCGCTGCTCACCTGCAGCGCAACGAATGCGGAAAGCCGTGATCCGCGTGCCGTGGGCGATCGCAAACGTGTGTCCAAACCGTCGAATTTCCTAGTGGAAGTGCGCGATTCCATGCTCAATATCGTTTCCAGAGCGGCTGAGCCGAGCAACCTGGCCGATATTGCGGAAGTTGAGGATGTCGATTCCTCCGAAAACGGCATGACCAGTCTGCATTCGATCGATGCGCCGTTGCCGGATGGATTTTTTGTGGGCGAGCATGCCCGCGATTTTGAAGATGCGGTGGTCGGCGTCGCTTGGAATGCGCCGCTCGAGCCGTCGGAAGGCAACCAGTTCCTGCCATGGCCGTGCGAGTTGAGCGATGAGACCCTGCAGACGTTGCGTTTGTCTGCGTTGCAGGTGGATTCGGCGATGAACAATGCTGGTGGGCAGACTGATGAGCGGGCTGGCGAACGGGCCGGCGGGCAAGTTGGCGAGCCTGTCGGTGGCGAAGGTGCTGGGCGTTGCGAAAATACGGGTGCTTCGCTGCTGCGATGCGCGCAATTGCTGGTGCCGACAGCAATCTCATGCCTGACATGCTTGGAGAGGCGTCGCAGGATGCGTTCGACAGCGCGGTGCGTGCGAAGGGCGAGAGGATTCTTGCGTCCGGTCGTCAGAACGTCACCTCGCTGCAGGCGCGCGCAGGCATGATGGACGAGCGTGGCGCCCGCACTTACTGGCGTGGCTGGTGCGTCCGATACCGAACGTAGCGTCTCCGGCCGCGCAACTGGCACGCAGTTCCATGCTTGGGCGGAACGGTTCATCATGGCCGATGCGAATGATGCCGGCATTGGCGTTGGCGCGAGCGGCAATGGCGGTACTCGCGTAGCTGAATCGCGATTGGCGATGCTTGCCGAGCTGCGACGCAACAATGCGGCGCAATCGCAAGACAATCAAGACGATAATGGGGCAGACAATAACGGGATATTCGATTGGCAACAGCGTCTCGCAACGTCGACATGGGCACGGCGCAAGCCGCGTGGGCGGAACGGCAAATCGTCGTCAACGTGCCGCAATTGGGCACCATCGTCAACGGCAAGCTCGACGCGGTGTTCTTCGGGGGTCTCGATGGGGCGGATCGGTCGAAACAATATACTATTGTCGATTGGAAAACTGGAAAAAAACCTCGCAACAAAGAGGAAATTCAGAAAAAATTAGCACAGTTGGATATGTATCGTATCTTGCTGTCGGCAATGGAGGGCGTACCGCTCACCGCTATCGACGCCTGCCTCTACTATCTGAGTGAACCCATTGAGGGCGATCGGCAGCTCAATGCCGCCGACAAAACAGAAGAAGAGATCCTTGCCGAGTTGAGCTACGGAATTCCGGAACAATCCGACAACGACTAGTGCTGGTGCGCCGAACGTGCGGCGCTTTCCAGCCTGCCCGTAGGGTAACGCACTATGGCAGCGTTGTGGAGGAGCGCCGCTACCCTCGTGCAGCATGTGTGGGCGGCACACGTGCCGGACGCAACGAAAGTTAAGGAGCGATAATCATGCTGCCACCAGCGCAACCGAAATCCCGAAGTCGCCATATTCCGTACTGTTCTCCATTCCAGGAACCAAAGCGTTCTGTGCTTCCGGAGCCTTGGCGCGACTGCCGATGTCGATGATGAGCCTTGGCATTATCCTCGCACTCAACCATTTGTATGACAATTGGACGATCGCAGGCGTGATGAGCGCGGCATATGTGCTTTCCACGGCGGCGGTCACGCCACTGTACGCGCGACTGTTCGACCGATTCGGCCAGCGCAAGGTCGGATCGGTGGTGCTTGTCGTGCAAATCATCGCCATGCTTGGCTTTGCGTTCGCGGCATTGGTGCGCGTGCCGATTCCACTGCTGTTTCGCCTTGGCTGTGGTGATGGGGCTCACGCAATTCTCGTTCGGCGCGCTTGTGCGTACCCGTTGGACGTATGTGCTTGACCGTACCGGCAACGGCTCATGCTGAACACTGCGTATGCATTGGAATCCGCCATCGATGAGATCGTATTCATTTTCGGACCGATTCTGGCCGCGTTCCTGGCGGCTTCCGTGCATCCCGTTTCGCAGTTGTTTGTGCCGACGATTGCGTGCGCGATCGGCGGCACGGTGTTCTTCGCATTGCGTGACACGCAACCGCCGGTAGTACGTGAAATCACTGTTGTTTCGGCATCTTCCGACGATGCGGACGTGCGATTGGCGGTTGACGGCAATACTGGAAATAATGGCGGCGCAAATTCCGTGCAACAAGACAAACAACAAGACAAACTGACCGTCGCGCAGTTGAAGTCGAATGACAATCGCAAGAAACGCAATGTGCTCACCTATGCGGGCGTGATTCCGCTTTTGATGGTATTCATCGTGTTCAACATGAGTTTCACCGCATTCGATACGTCGATGACGGCCGTTATGAAAGCGTTGCATCTTGATTCCCTGCTTGGTGTGCAGCTTGCGATGTTGGCGGTCGGCTCGTGCATAGGCGCGCTGGTTTTCGGCACGCGCGAGCTGAAGGGCTCCCGCTGGCGCCATATGATCACGTTCCTCGCGATCATAACGGTAGGCTTCTTCATCATTCACATGTGCCAAGGCAATCTGATTATGATGGGAGTGTTTGAAATCCTTACGGGTCTTACCGTTTCGTCGGTGTTCGCTTCGGGCAATCTCGTTATGAAGGAGACCGTGCCGGAAGAATCGCTGACCGAAGGCCTCGCGTGGGTGAGCACCGCGGGAACCATCGGCGCGTCATTCGGTTCGATGACCACGGGAATCATGCTCGACCATTTCAGCCCAGACATAAGCCTGATGCTGCCATGGATTTTCGTGCTCGCTTCGATTCCGTTCGCCTTGATCGGCTGGTCGGTGACGCGTCGAAGCGTCTCTTTACATTCGTAAATGGAACATTCCTTAGTAGAATGAGTGAGACTGATTTGAAATGCTGTTCGTACGCTCGTACGTGCGACATGTTGAAGGAGCTGCAATGATCAAGGTTTCTGTAGTTGGCGCCAAAGGACGTATGGGTTCCCATGTGGTCGATGCCGTGAACAACGCGGCCGACACCGAATTGGCGCTCGCGCTTGACGCCGGCGACGACCTCACCCAAATCACCCCCGGCAACACTGACGTGGTGGTGGAGTTCACCGTGCCGAGCGTGTCTCTTGACAATGTGCTCGCACTCGTGGCGCAAGGTGTCGACGTGGTGGTGGGTACCACCGGCTGGACCGACGAGAAGCTCGATCAGGTGCGTGCCGCGCTCGCTGCCGCGCCTCGCGAGGGCCAGAGTGTGTTCATTGCGCCGAATTTCGCCATTTCCGCCGTGCTCGCCGACTATTTCGCCAAGGTTGCGGCTCCGTACTTCGAATCCGCTGAAGTGATCGAGCTGCATCACCCGAACAAGGTGGATGCTCCGTCCGGCACCGCATTCCACACCGCGCAGGGCATCGCCGCAGCCCGCAAGGCCGCAGGTCTTGGCCCTGTGCCGGATGCCACCGAAACCGATGGCGGCTCCCGTGGCCAGGTGGTTGACGGCATTCACGTGCACGCCGTACGTCTGCGCGGTCTTAACGCCCATGAGGAGGCCCTGTTCGGTAATGACGGCGAGCAGCTGACCATTCGTGCCGACAGCTTCGACCGCATCTCCTTCATGCCGGGCGTGCTGCTGGCCGTACGCAAGGTCTCCACCGGCGCATACCCAGGCGTGACCGTCGGCCTCGACAACTTCCTCGACCTGTAAATCTACCTCGTAAATCTACCTCGTAAATCTATGGGGTCTGGAACTTTTCCGGTCTGATCATACAATCCCCGATTTGGCGGCGATGGTGAGTTTTCGCTTGCTGGATCGGGGATTGACATGTTTTGCGGTCTACGATTTTACGAGGCGTGCTATGGCCGCGCTTGCCTCGGCGATTTTCGCTTCGGAAACTTCCCCGCCCTCTTCGATGGCTTCTTTGACACAGTGGTTGAGATGATCGTCGACGAGCAGCAGCGCTACCGATTTCAACGCACTGTTCACGCTGATATCTGCGTCAGGATGTCGATGCAGTATTCGCCGTTTTCCGTCATTTGGCGTATGCCTCGCACTTGCCCTTCAATGCGGTTGAGGCGCGCGATGATTTTCTTCTGGTCGTCCGCGTATCCGTGATGGGTTGCGTTCATGATGCTGCTCCTCGTAACGCTGAAATCTTGATCTTACCGCTGAAGATACCGCTTTTCTCTTGCAAATATACCCTATAGGGGTATATTGTGATGATGGTCATTGAGACGTGAACGTGAATAAGGTTGGTGAGAATATGCAGGCTTTGATTGCCGTCATTGTCGCGTTCATTGTGACGGCAGCCGTGTTATGGTTCTTCTTCGCGCCGCGCAAAGCATTTCGCGCTCGTGTCGATAACGGCGTGCAAGAGGCGGTTGTCGAAGTCAAAGGTGGGTATAGTCCGGCAATCATCGAAGCTGAGGCCGGTTTGCCATTGCGATTGATATTCGATCGCAAAGAAGACGGTGAATGCTCGTCGCACGTGGTGTTCTCCGATTTCGGTGTCGACCTGGCATTGCCCGCTTTCCGCACAACGACATTGACGCTTCACCCTAACGAACCGGGGGAGTACGGTTTCGCATGTGGCATGAACATGCTGCATGGCACATTACGGGTGGTGCCGGGAAAACATCATGCCGCAATGCCGAAAGAACATTCGGAATCGGAAGAGAGCACGAATACTGCTGAATCTCACGTTCATATGCAATCGCAACAAACTGTTGTTGATGAAAAATCGTATGAATCCGCTGAATCTTCCAATATTTCTTCAGATTCTTCTGATTCGTCAAACGATTCTTCCGAATCTCGTGAGATGCGAACGCTGATTGCGCGTCTTATTGTGTCAGCCATCGTTACGATTCCAGTATTCGGTTCGACGATGTTGATGCTGTATCCGATGCCGAATTGGGTGCAATTTGTGCTGATGCTGCCGGTGATGTGCTATGCCGCATTACCGATTTTCCGCAGTGGTTTCGCGGCGATTATTCACCGTTCGCCGGAAATGAATGCGCTGGTCAGTCTGGGTACCGTATGTGCGTTTGCCTACTCGTGCGTGGTCACGTTTATTCCGCAGATTCTGCCTGAGAATGCTCGCGAACCGTATTTTGAAGCGGTTGGTGTGGTTATTACGCTGATGCTGGTCGGCCAATTGCTTGAAGCGCGCGCTCGTGTCGGTACTGGAGAGGCCATGCGCGCGTTGGCGGGATTGCAGCCGAAAAACGCTCGCGTGGTACGAGGTGAAATTGAAGAGGAAATTCCGGTCGAGCAGGTGGCGGTCGGAGATATTATTGCGATTCGCCCCGGCGAACAACTTCCTGTTGACGGTGTGGTTATTGCTGGTTCGTCGGCTGTTGACGAATCCATGATTACCGGCGAATCCATGCCTGTGGTGAAGCAGGCCGGCAGTTCCGTGACCGGTGCCACCATCAATGGCACTGGATCGCTGCGGTATCGTGCCACGAAAGTCGGCAAAGACACGGTGCTCGCGCAGATTATCGGATTGGTGCAATCCGCGCAAAGTTCAAAAGCGCCGGTGCAGCGCATGGCGGATAAGATTTCAGGCATTTTCGTGCCGATTGTGGTGCTGATTGCCGTGTGGTCGTGCGCGTTGTGGTTTGCGTTTGGGCCGGAACCACGCGTGGTGCATGCGTTGGTGGCTGCGGTTTCGGTGCTGCTGATCGCATGCCCGTGCGCGTTGGGTCTTGCCACGCCGCTTTCCGTAACGGTTTCGACTGGTCGTGCCGCGCAGATGGGCGTGCTGATCCGTTCCGCCGAAGCATTGGAAACCTGCGGCAAAATCAATGCCGTCGTGCTTGACAAAACAGGCACGATCACCGCTGGAAAGCCATCGTTGACCGACGTGTTTCCGCTTGGAAAATGGCGCAAAATGCCGGATGATCTGCTGGCGATTACCGCCAGTGCCGAACGGGATTCCGAACATCCTCTTGCCGCCGCGATTGTTGCGGGCGCGCAAGAAAAGCATCTTACGTTAGGCGAGACCACGCAATTCCGTGCGATTTCCGGTCGGGGCGTCACTGCGCACGTCGCGTTGCCGTTAATATCTGCAAATAATCCGACTGTTGCAGCCGACGAATCCTCTGCATCTTCCGTGACCTTCGAATCATCCATATCTTCTCCCGAAACCGCAATGTACAACGTTGCGGTCGGCAATACCGATCTGATCGACGATCTTGACGTGGCCATGCCGAGTGTCGGCAACGAGGATCTTGACGACATTATCGCAACCATGGAACGGCTATCGGCGGAAGGGAAAACGCCGATGCTCGCAGCAATCGACGGCGAGCTTGCGGGAATCGTGGCCGTTGCGGATACGGTGAAAGCCGATTCGCAGCAGCCATCGCAGCTTTGAAATCGCGTGGCGTCAACGTGGTGATGCTCACTGGAGACAACGAAACGACGGCGCGTGCCGTGGCCGATCAAGTTGGCGTCAGCAACGTGATCGCTGGAGTGCGACCGGAGAACAAGGCGGACGAAATCGCGAAACTGCAGGCGCAAGGCTATACGGTGGCGATGGTGGGCGACGGCATCAACGATGCTCCTGCGCTTGCCCGTGCGAATGTGGGATTCGCCATCGGTACCGGTACGGATGTGGCGATCCAATCCGCGGATGTGACATTGATGAATGGCTCGCTGATGGGTTTGGTGCATGCGCTCGACTTGACCCGCGCCACCATGCGCAATATCGCACAGAATCTTGGATTTGCGCTCGGCTATAACAGCGTCGGCATTTCCATTGCGGCGGGCGTACTGTACCCGTTCACCGGCATGATGCTCAATCCGATGATCGCGGGCGCGGCCATGGCATTCTCGTCGCTATGCGTGGTGACGAACGCGAGCCGACTGCGCCTGTTCGATCCAGACAAGGCGGTGCGTGCCGCAAATAAGACGTATCGGTCGCCAGCCGAACCCGAACGATAATAATCACAACAACCATAGTCAGAAAGGATTCATCATGGGACTGTTCAGTGATCACAAGGCCAAGAAGGAAGGTATGCACGAGGGTATGGAAGGCATGGGCGGCGCGCACTCCTGCTGTGGCGGCCACACTGCCAACGGCAATCAGAGCGCGCCCGCCAAAGATCCGGTCTGCGGCATGAGCGTGGATCCGGCCACCGCTGCAGCCACCCGAGAATACAATGGCACCACCTACTACTTCTGCAACCCGGCTGCGCCGCCAAGTTCGAGCAGAACCCCACCCAATACCTTGCCTGAGTTTGTTTTGGTGGGCGCACTTTCCCTCTTGGTGATCGCACTGTTTTGGAGTGTTGTGCGGTCAGGAAAGCAAAATCGTGCGATATTCCGAAATCGTGCGGTCACCAGATCAAAATCGTGAAGTCATTTGGCTTGAATCCCCTGAGTATGCGGCTAAGCGTACCGATTCTTCACTTGCTGGGGGATTTGGACTGTGGGAGGCTTGGCAGCGGGAGGATTGTTCCATTAACTGGAG
>ENA-OQCS01001145-OQCS01001145.1-human-gut-metagenome-genome-assembly--contig:-NODE-1145-length-14115-cov-3.345081_pt1 | contig 14115 bp, 24 predicted proteins | sample MGYA00242757_ERZ504575 | MGnify/ENA primary metagenome ERZ504575 (study PRJEB26092, sample SAMD00036297) | human gut metagenome | host: Homo sapiens | study: EMG produced TPA metagenomics assembly of...
TGGGCACGATGCAGGGTCGTGACGGCCCTGAATGGACAGCTGTTGGCGTCCTTTTTTGGAAGATAGTCTACTGTATCCTGCTGCTTGTAGATGCTGGGTGTGGGTTTGACCACGGTGCGGAACACCACCGGCATCCCGTTGGCGATGCCGCCGTTGATGCCCGCATTGTGGTTGGTGGCAGTGACGACTGCTCCCTCCGGCGTCATGCGGAAGGCGTCGTTTGCTTCGGAGCCGCGCATCCCGGCAAAGCCGAAGCCGGTGCCGAACTCGATGCCCTTGACGGCGGGGACGGAGAACACCAGATGTGCGATCTCGCTTTCCACGCTGTCAAAATAGGGCTCACCGATGCCTGCCGGCAGGCCGAGGATGGCGGTTTCCAGCATCCCGCCCACGCTGTCGCCCTCCGCACCGGCGGCACGGATGGCGGCTTTCATGGGTTCTTCTACGGTTTCATCCAGCACCGCAAAGCCCTCGGGCTTGCTGGCAAGGGCTTCCACCTGTGCAGCCAGCTGTGCGGCATCGTCCAGCGCAAAGCGGGTGTCCGCAATGCCAGCGCACTCTGCGATATGGTGGTGATGTCGATGCCCGCACGGCGCAGTGCGCTCAGCACAATGGCACCGCCCGCCACAAGGGCGGCCGTCACCCGGCCGGAGAAGTGCCCGCCGCCGCGCGCATCCTGAAAGCCGTGGTACTTGGCGTAGGCGGTGTAGTCTGCATGGCCGGGGCGCAGAAGGTCTGCGGTCTTGGCGTAATCGCCGCTGCGGGTGTTGGTATTTTCGATCATCAGGCAATGGCGGTGCCGGTGGTGCGGCCGTTCACCACGCCGGACAGCAGCTGCACGGCATCTGCCTCCACCCGGGGAGTGGACAGGCCGTCGCCCCGGGCACGGCGCTTGTCCATGCAGGCGGCAAGAAATGCCTCGTCCACCGGCAGGCCTGCGGCCATGCCGTCCAACACCGCGCCGATGGCGCGGCCATGGCTCTCGCCAAAAATGGTCAGCGAAAGGTCGCTGCCGAATGTATTTTCATGGCTTACTCCTCAATGCCCAGCAGGGGACGCAGGCCCTCCACCGGGATGGTCTCGGCGCGCCAGCAGCCCAGACCCGGCACCTTGATAATGGTGATCTGGCCGCTCTGTGCCTTTTTGTCGTGCAGCATTTCAGCCAGCACCTTTTCCTTATCGTAAGTAGTGCGGGTGGGCAGGCCGAGGCGGCGGTACACCGCGCGCACCCGCTTCTGCAGTGCCTTGGATTCGATCATGGGCAGCATGCCCAGCGCCACGCACTCGCCGTGGTAAAGGCCCACGGTGCGGCGGCCCTTGATGCCCTTGACGGCCTCGATGCCGTGGCCGATGGTGTGGCCGAAGTTGAGCGCCTTGCGCATGCCCTGCTCAGTCTCGTCCTGCTCCACGATGTTCTTCTTGAACCGCAGGCTGCGGCAGATGATCTCGCCGATCTGGGCATCCACGTCGCCATTTTCAAAGATCGCGAACAGCTCGGGGTCTGCCAGCAGGCTTGCCTTGACGGCTTCTGCCAGACCGTTGATGAAGTGGCGGCGGGGCAGGGTGGCAAGGGTGTCCGGATCCACGATGACGAGCTTGGGCTGCCAGAAAGCGCCCACGATGTTTTTGGTATCGCCCAGATCCACGCGGTCTTGCCGCCGATGGAGGAATCAACTCATGGAAGGGTGGTGGTGGGGCAGTTGATGAAGTCGATGCCCCGCATGTAGATGGAAGCGGCAAAACCGGCCAGATCGCCCACCACGCCGCCGCCCACGCGATCACCAGATCGCCGCGGCCCATGCCGAATTCCAGCATCTGCTTGAGGACGGATTCCAGAATTTTAAAGCTCTTGCTGGCTTCGCCCTGCGGCACCGTGATGATGTGGGCATCCTTGCACTGGTCGGCCACCATCTGGGCGTACTGTGCGGGCACACCGCTGTCGGTCACAACGGCCACACGGCGGTCCAGCCGGGCGAACTGGTACAGGTTTTCCAGCGAGCCGCTCTTGACGATGATGTCATAGCTGCGCTCGCCCAGATTCATGGTCAGCTTGGTTCCGATAAATTCACTCATTTGGTATACACTCCTAACAGCCGCACGGTACGGCAGGTGCGGTCAAGCTCACGCAGCAGCGCGGCGGTCTCGTCGGCGGTGGGGTCGCCCACCAGCTCCACGTAAAAATAATATTCAAACGGCACATGAGGCATGGGCGGCTCTTGATGGACTCCATATTGAAGCCGCTGGCACCGATGATCTGGATCACCTCGCCCAGCTTGCCGGGTTTGTTGTCCACCGTGAACAGCAGCGAGAACCGGTTGCCGCCGGTAGGCTTTTCGCGGCTGAGCACGATAAAGCGGGTGGTGTTGTCGCCGTCGGTGTTGATGCTGGGCACCAGCACCTCCAGCCGTACAGTGCCGCCGTCTCCACGCTTGCAATGGCCGCTTTGGAGGAGTCGCCGCTTTCGGCCACGAACTTGCGGCCATGGCGGTGTTGGCCATGGCGGTGGCGGGCAGGCCGAACTGCCTTAAAAAGGTCTCGCTCTGGGCGATGGCCTGCTGGTGGCTGTAGACGCTTTTGATTTGGTCGAGCTTTGTGCCCGGCAGTACCAGAAGATTCTGGGAGATGGCAGATCGTACACATCCACCACCCACAGCGCCGGATGGTTATAGCACAGATCCAGCACGGCGGAAACATCGCCCGCATGGCTGTTCTCAAAGGGAACGACGCCCCGGGTAGCATCGCCGCGTTCCACCGCGTCAAACACCTCGTCCCAGGTGGGGTAGCTCACAGCCTCGGCGTGGGGGAACAGCGCCCGGAGGGCAATGTGGGCAAAGGCACCCTCCACGCCCTGATAGGCGGCGCGGTTTTGGCCCAGCACCACGACTTCGTACTGCTTTGCCACGTCCATCAGGTTCTGCACGTGGTCTTTATAGTAGGGCCGCAGGGCCGGGTCCTGAATGCGGGCCGCAGCCTTCTCCAGCACTGCCGTCTCGCGGGCGGCATCGTAAACGGGCAGGCCATGGGCTCTTTTGTATTCGGCCACCTGCAGCACAGCAGCCATCCGCCGTTCAAACAGCGCAGCCAGCTGGGCATCCACCGTGTCGATCTCGGCGCGCGCCTGTTCCAGTGCGTCCATGGGTTCACATCCTTTTGTATGTATGATAAATACCATCAAGATAATAGATACCCAGTAAGTATACCATAACTGGGACGGAGAAACAACAAAACCTCCGGCGTTTCAAAGGGGAGAATATTTCAAATCAGATATGTGTAAAAAGAACAAAATAGAAAACGAACTCCCTCAGTCAAACCTTGCGGGTTTGCCAGCTCCCTCAAAGAGGGAGCTTTGACAAAGCGGAAAAGTTTCCGGTTCTGCCAAAGGCCCCATCCCGAGGGGGCTGTCGCCGAAGGCGACTGGGGGAGTTCTATTTGCATATTATCTGTTTTTCAGCAGCTCTTCCCGGCTCCTTGCTTTGCCGTAATATCTCCCATAGGGATTATCCAGCGCCTGTGCAAGGGAGACCGGCTTTTCCGGCTCTGGCCTTTGCACCGGCTTTGCTGTGCGGTCAAATGTGAACCCGGCGGCAGGCCCGCCGCGCTTTACCCGGAACCGCATGGCTCAGCCCTCTGCACTGGCGGTAGAAACCGCCCCGGCGGTCAGCTTGTTCCACAGTTCTTCGCCGCCCTCAAGCAGGTCGGCGGAGTCCTTGTTCCATGCGCCGCGGATGCCGATATAGTACCGGCTCATCAGTTCCTGACTGGAGCCGCTTTCGCTCTGCACGGCATCGGAGCGTAATCGCCCAGATCAAGGCCCGCCAGCACCGGGCAGTCGGTCCAGCGGTAGACCATGTTCCACCAGTCACTGTCTGCGTCGGACTGCGGCAGGCTGCCGTCGAGGTAGCGCAGGGTGCCGGTGGTCTGCTGGAACCGGCTGGGTCGTACAGGATGAAGATGGAGCTCAGCGCGCCCTGAATGTCGGTGGAAAGTTTGGTGGTGCCTGCCATGTCAAGGTAGGCATCTGAGTCCTCGTTGCCAAAGTCCATGGTGTAGAGGTTCAGCTTTACCATCACCTTGCCGTCCCCGTTCCGGTCTTCGCCGTAGGCGGCAAGGGCGTCCTGCAGGGCGGTCTGGGTGGCTTCCGGCAGGTAGTGGGGTGCCACAACGGCCACGTTATAGTCTGCATGGACGGTAAAGAAATACTGCCCGATGAAGTTGTAACCGAAGAACACCACGATGATGCCGATGATGATGACCCACTTGAGGTTATAATCCCACCAGTTGGCCCAGCGTTCCTTGCGGGTGTACTGGCGCTGTTTGCGGGGCTGGAGGTCTTTGGGGTCAATATCGCGTTCGTAACGGTAGCTTGCCATGGGGCAGTTTCCTCCAAGTTCTGATTTACAGCTGTGCCAGAATGGCCTGACGCACAGCGTCCGGCAGCTGCTTCTGCTCGGCCTTGCTCATGCCTGCAGTCCGGATGGGCGGCAGCACCTTGATATGCACGCTGCCCGGATGGCACAGGTTGCCATTGTTCTCAAACAGGGCACGTGCACCGGTAATGGCCACCGGAACCACCGGTGCGCCGGTCTTGACGGCAATGCGGAATGCACCGGCCTTGAACTCACCGGCACCGCCTCTTCCCCCTTGTAGCGGGTGCCCTCCGGGAAAATGACGAAGCTCTTGCCGCTCTCCACAATGGCAGTGGCATCGTTCAGGGCGCGCACGGATGCCCGCAGGTCGTCGCGCTGCACGAACACGCAGCCAGCAGCTTCATCCAGCGGTTCAGCAGCGGGATCTTTTCCAGTTCTTCCTTGGCAAGGATGCCGTGGGGCTTATCCAGACTGGCCAGCAAAAGCGGGATGTCGTAGTAGCTGCGGTGGTTGCCCACGAACACGCAGGCCGTATCTTTGGGGATATTCTCAAGGCCCTCCACGCTCAGGGAAACGCCGGTCACCTTTAAAATGCCCCGGCTCCAGTGCGGGATATGCTTGTTGACAAGCTCTTCCACCAGCTGCATGTCGCCTGCAGCCAGAGCGCGTTCCGCCCGGCGCAGCACGCCATAATGGACGATCATATAACCAAATAAGTAAATAAACATCGCAATCGTGCGAAAAATGCTCATTGCGTTTTCCTCCTCCGGCAAAATATGCCATTGTCATTGTATCACACTTTTGTAAAAAGGGGAGAAATAACACTTTTTTACAAATCGGAGGATCTGCGGTCTTGCAAAATTGACAAAATGCGGGTATATTTATAGTTGTAAAGCCAGCACAATGGCACTTCTGCACGAAATGCTTTCTGCCGGCCCAATGGATGAAGAGAGAGGTACCATACGAACATGGGTTTATTTCCTTCCGCAAATGACTTCAAGGCCGGTAAGGGCGTTGAAAAGGATGCTCCCCGCAAGACCGGCGTGGGCCGTTTTTTTGAGCTTGTGGGCCGTGATATGAACGGCATGTTCCTTGCAAACCTGCTGGCCTGCATCGGCTTTCTGCCGGTGATCTGTCTGGTGTACATCGGCTTTCTGGCAAACAGCCTGCCTGTCATGCTGGCAAGCGCGGTGGTAGGCGGCATTCTGGCCGGGCCTGCGCTGGCCGGCATGTACGATACCGTGCTGCGTGCCCTGCGTGACGAAGCCGGTTACTGGTGGGTGACCTATCGCCGTGCCTTCAAGCGCAACTTCAAGGCCAGCATTGCGCCGGGCATCTTCTACTGTGTGGTGGTCACGGCGCAGATCTTCCTTGTGTATTTCTGCTTCAATATGCTGAGCAAGGCACCAATGTGGGCGTGCCGCTGTGGGTGGCCACGGTGCTGAACCTGCTCATCTTCCAGATGCTGTTCGCCTACATGTGGCCGCAGGTGGTGCTGCTGGATCAGCCCTTCAGCCTGACCGTGAAAAACAGCATCAACTGCATGATCGCGTTCCTGCCCCACGCACTGGCGGCGGCCATCGTGCAGATCCTGTTCTGGGGCGTGGTGATCCTGTGCATGCCGCTGGGCCTGCTGCTCATGCTGATCTTCGGTTTCTGGTTCGTGACCGAAGTATCCTGCCAGATCATCTACGGCGATATTGAAAAGGTGTTCCACATTGAGGAGAGCATCCGCAAAATGAAGGATGCCGAGCTGGAAGCCGCCCTCAAAGAGGACTACGGCGAAAGCACCGACGACACCGAAGAGTAAATTTGAACTTCCGCAAAGGAGAGGTGCTCCATGGAACAACGGAATAATCTGGTTTTGCAGGGCACCGAGACCTTCTCCCGCGGGCAGCTGGACAATGTGGCACTGGACGGCGGTGCACTGGTGCTGGACAGCGTGGCGGGCCGCTGCCTGCAATACGGCAGCTACACCACGCCGGAATTTGCCATGCCGGCCTTCTGCAACCTGAATGTCAGCTGGAACGCCTTTGCGCCCCACAACACCATGGTGGAGGTGCGCTGCCGGGTATATGCCGGAGGAAACTGGACCGGCTGGATGAGCTTTGGCAAGTGGGCACCGGGCTACCCCCGCTGCAGCTGCAATTCCCAGAGTGACGACGGCATGATCTTCCTCATGGGCGATACTGTGACTGTGGCAACGCCCGGCGGCGGCACCGGCGTGCAGCTGCAGGTGAACCTTTCCACCAACGATGACAAGGTCTCGCCCGCAGTGCGCCTGCTGGCCGCGGCAGTGCGGCCGCTGGCGTGGGAAAAGCACAATGGCCACCCGCTGAACCGGCAGCTCTATCTGCCGGAATACTGCCTTTCCGCCCACGATCCCAGCTTTGGGCGCACCATGGACCTGCCGCTGGTCATGGCGGCACTGATGAACTGCTGGGGCGAGGATGTCCTGCCCGAAGAAGTGGCCTATGTGATGGAGGACATGGCCCACAGCACCACCGCCAATGCGGCCTTTGCGGCTGCTGCCGCCGGCTGCTGCGGCTACCCCTGCTGGCAGGCATGGATGGACCTTGCGACCTGCGTGCCCAGATCCACGATGACTGCTGTGTGGCAGTGCAGGTGGAGCGGCGCATCCGCGGCCAGCGGGACCCGGTGCGGGTCTGGATGGGCCTGCGCGGCTTTGGCCACGACGATGCCGTAATGGCAGATTATGTGCTGCTGAACGACCCCACCGCAGATTCCAACGGCGCAGTGAACTGCACCATGGCGCTGGTGGACTTTATGCGTTACTTTACCGGGCGCGCCATCGCCCTGCGGGCAAAACCCCGCGATGTTGCCGCCAACCGTCCGCTGCGAATGCGCTGCGAGCTGGTGCCCGGCGAGACGGCAGACGTTTACTATTTTGAGCAGCGCGGCGTGAAGGACCCGCTGCCGGAAGGCTTTTCCGGCTGGGTGGCCTGTGCGTGCCACGACGGTGTGGCCCACGCCACCACCGCCCACCGCAGCTTCTGCCGGATGGAGCGCACGCCGGAGGGAGGCATCCGCTTCCCGGAAAAGATCATGGCCGCAGGCTGCCGCTGCAGCGTGTATGCAGTGGACCAGACCGGTGCCATGCGCGTGGCGGAGGTGCGGCTGCCAAAGCCGCGCCCCACGCCGGAGCACCTGTTTCCCAGGCACAGGAAAAGCCGGCGGAATGACCGGCCCGACCCAAAGCCTTTGGGCTATAGATCAAGACATAGGAGGAACACATTATGGCAAAGACGATCATCACTTTGGGACGTGAATACTGCACGGGCGGCCGCTACATCGCTGAAGATGTGGCAAATGCGCTGGGCATCAAGCTTTACGACAAAGAGCTGATCACCATGGCAGCAAAGCACTCCGGTCTTTCGGAAGAAGCTGTTGCCGCCAGTGAAAAACGGCATACTCACAGCCTGCTGTACAGTCTGTACACCATGGGCAATGAGCTGCCGCTGGGCGATCAGGTGTTCATTCTTCAGAGCCGCATCATCAAGCAGCTGGCCGAGGAAGGCCCCTGCGTGATCCTGGGCCGCTGCGGCGACTATGTGCTGCGTGAGCGCAAGGATGTGCTGCGCGTGTTCGTGTACGCCCCCAAGGAGTGGCGGCTGGAATACGCAAAGACCAATCCTCTGGTCAAGGCCAAGGACGAAAAGGGCATCAAGGACGAGGTGGAAAAGACCGACCGCAACCGTTCTGCTACTACAACTACTACACCCAGAACCGCTGGGTGATGCCCACAACTATGATCTGGCCATCAACGCTGCTCTGGGCCGCGAGACCTGCGTGAAGATGATCCTGGACGCAGCCGCCGCCAAGGAGAAGAACCTTGGCTGACCGCCCGGGCACTTCAAAATAAAACAACGATGATTCGTGGGTAGGTGCTTTTGCACCCTGCCCACGTTTCGGGCAACGGCGACTGTTTTACTCCTTCAGTCACGGCTCCCGCCGTGCCAGCTCCCTCGAAGAGGGAGCCTTTGGCAGTATGATGGAGTTCCTGATTTTGCCAATGCCTCCCTCATTGAGGGAGGTGGCATCGCGCAGCGATGACGGAAGGAGTTATTCGGCAGCGGCCTTGCATATTCCCTGTAACCTCAACATCAAAAGGAGCAAACGTGGAAACAAAGCAACCCCAAACCTCTCCCGCCCAAACGCGGGAAAACATTATGGGCACCATGAGATCAACCCTCTGCTGGTCAAGCTGAGCGTGCCCATGATGATCTCCATGCTGGTGCAGGCGCTTTACAACGTGGTGGACTCGGTGTTCGTGTCCCATGTGAGTGAAAGTGCCCTCACCGCTGTGTCCCTCGCCTTCTCGCTGCAGAATGTGATGATTGCTGTGGGCGTGGCACCGGCGTAGGCGTGAACGCCATGCTGTCCAAAAGTCTGGGCGAAAAGAACCAGAGCCGCGCCAATGCCACGGCGAAAAACGGCATCTTTCTTTCGCTGTGCAGCTTCGTGGTGTTCCTCGTCATTGGCCTTACCTGCATGAAGCCCTATTTCTATGCACAGACCAGTGATGCGGCTATTGCGCAGCAGGGCATCCAGTATCTTTCGGTGTGCTGCATCTTCAGTCTGGGCCTTTTCACCCAGACCATGGGCGAAAAGCTGCTGGCCGCTACCGGCCGCACCCACCTGAGCATGATCAGTCAGCTGGTGGGTGCAGTGGTGAACATCATTCTGGACCCCATCTTCATCTTTGGCTACTGCGGTGAGGCCTCAGTGTACCACTGGTGCGGCTGTGGCAACGGTCATCGGTCAGTTCTGCGGCGCAGGCATGACCCTGTTCTTCAACCTGAACAAAAACCCAGATATCCAGATCAGCTTCAAGGGCTTCCGCCCCAGTGCCAAGGCCATTGGCCGCATCTACACGGTGGGCCTGCCCAGCATTGCCATGCAGTGCGTGGGCAGCCTGATGACCTTTGGCATGAACCTGATCCTCATGAGCTTCTCGGCCACGGCGGTGGCGGTGTTCGGTGTGTACTTCAAGCTGCAGAGCTTCGTGTTCATGCCCATCTTTGGCTTGAACAACGGCATGGTGCCCATCATCAGCTACAACTACGGTGCCCGCAGACCGGACCGCGTGAAAAAAACCATCAAGCTGGCAGTCTGCTATGCCGAGTGCATCATGCTCATTGGTTTCTGCATCTTCCAGTTCGCACCGGATAAGGTGCTGGGCATCTTTGCGGCCAGTGATGCCATGCTGGCCATTGGCATCCCAGCCATGCGCATCATTTGCTGCATTTCCTGTTGGCGGGTGCCAGCATCGTGCTCAGCTCGGTGTTTCAGGCACTGGGCAACGGTGTGTTCAGCCTGATCGTTTCGGTCTGCCGGCAGCTGTTCGTGCTGCTGCCGGCCGCATGGCTGCTGGCACAGACCGGCAATGTCAACAATGTCTGGTGGGCCTTCTTCATCGCTGAGATCGTCAGTGTCCTGCTGAGCCTTGGCTTCTACGCCCGCATCAATAAAAACATCATTGCCCCCATGTATTCCCCTGCCGAATGAGGGGCGTGAAAAACTGTCCCTGCAAAGGAAAGGAACGTGATCTCTATGGTAAAAAAGCTCAAATGGAATCTGGTGCTCATGAGTGCGCTGTATCTGGGTCTGGGCGTTTTTCTGCTCATGAAGCCCACCACGGCCCTGAACATCGTGTGCTATGCGCTGGGCGCTGTGGTGCTGGCCTGCGCGGCGGTGCAGCTCATCCGCTATTTTGTGGTGGAACGCGGTGTGTTCCAGAGCCAGCTCACCCTGATCTCCGGCATCATCTGTCTGGCATTGGGTGCGTTCCTGATCCTGCGCAGCGACATCGTGGTGAGTATCCTGCCCATCGTGTTCGGCCTGTTCGTGATCTTTGACAGCATCAGTCGTGTGCAGAACGCACTGGACCTGCGCCGCTGCGGCTATTCCAGCTGGAAGAGCTTTCTGCTGCTGCCGGTGCTCAGCGTGGTGCTGGGCGTTATCATGATCCTGAACCCCTTCGGCACCATGGAAACGCTGGTCATGGCCATTGGCATCATCCTGATCGTGGAGGGCTCCATCAACCTGCTCAGCGCCCTGTACACGGTGTTGGCCGTGCGCCGTTTTGCCAAGCTGCACCCGGAGACTCAGTCCATGCTGGAGTCCCTGACCGGTGAAGACCTGAACGGTGACGGCGTGGTCGCCCCGGATGTGACCCGCACCGATGCCGAGGCCAGCGCTGTGGAGCTGGATGAGGTGGACGAGAGCGCCACTGTGGAACAGGAGAACGAGAAAGATTAACGGGCTTGCCCTCTCAGTCTCGCTCTGCTCGCCAGCTCCCCCAAAGTGGGAGCCTTGGCAGTCCACGCAAGGTTCATCTCTTTGCCAAGGCCTCTCCCTTTGGGAGAGGTGGAACGGCGTAAGCCGTGACGGAGAGGGCGAGGCCGTCAGTCTTATCATGCAAGCTTGAGCCAAGCTTGAGCAAATAAAAATCATATAAAGGAAAAAGAGAAATGGAAAAGTATGATCTGATCATTGTCGGTGCCGGCCCGGCTGGCATTTTTACCGCTGTGGAGCTGCTGCGCCACGGCAGCAAAAAGAAGATGCTGCTGGTGGAAAAGGGCAAGCCCGTGGAAAAGCGCCACTGCCCCAAAGCCGAAGTGGGCCACTGCGTCAACTGCCGCCCCACCTGCGCCATCACCACCGGCTTTTCCGGTGCAGGTGCCTTCTCGGATGGCAAGCTGAGCCTCTCCTATGAGGTGGGCGGCGACCTGCCCACCCTGATCGGAGAGGAGTTTGCACAGGAGCTTATCAACTACACCGACAAGATCTACCTTGAGTTCGGCGCAGACCCCCATGTGGAGGGCATCTACACCGGCGAGGAGATCAAGGAGATCCGCAAGAACGCCATCCATGCCGGCCTGAAGCTGGTGGACTGCCCGATCCGCCATCTGGCACAGAGAAGGCGCAGCAGCTGTATCTGCCATCCAGAACTATCTGCCGACAACGGCGTGGAGATGCTGTTCAATACCGAGTGCGAGAACATCATCCTTGAGAATGAGGAGTGCAAGGGCGTACTGCTGAAGGACGGCGATCAGGTCCGGCCTGTGTATGCGGATACCGTGGTCATTGGCACCGGCCGCCGCGGCGCAGACTGGCTGGAAAAGATCTGCGCCGAGCACCACATTGCCCATAAGCCCGGCACCGTGGACATCGGTGTGCGCGTGGAGTGCCGCAATGAGGTCATGGAAAAGGTGAACAAGGTGCTGTATGAGTCCAAGCTCATCGGCTACCCCAAGCCCTGGAAGAACAAGGTGCGCACCTTCTGCCAGAACCCCGGCGGCTTTGTGGCGCAGGAAAACTACGACAACGACCTTGCCGTGGTCAACGGCCACAGCTTCAAGGAGAAAAAGAGCGAGAACACCAACCTTGCGATTCTGGTTTCCCACAACTTTACCGAGCCGTTCAACCAGCCCATTGCCTACGCACAGAAGGTGGGCGAGCTGACCAACATGCTGGGCGCAGGCCACATCATGGTGCAGCGCTACGGCGACATTCTGGACGGCAAGCGCACCTGGCAGAAGGAGCTGGCCCAGTCCAACGTGAAGCCACCCTGAAGGATGCCGTGGCAGGCGACATTACCGCCGCCATGCCCTACCGCGCCATGACCAACATCATTGAGTTCATCAAGATGCTGGATATGGTGGTGCCCGGCTTTGCCGCCAACGAGACCCTGCTGTACAGCCCGGAGCTGAAGTTCTACTCCAACAAGGTGAAGATGGACGAGAACCTTGACACCAACATCAAGGGCCTGCACTGTCTGGGCGACTCCTCCGGCTGGACCCGCGGCCTGATGATGGCTTCGGTCATGGGCGTGCTCATGGGCCGGAAGCTGGCCGAAAAAGAAGGCTGCTGAAAAACGGCAGCGTCGTAAATATAAATAAAAGAAAAGCGACAGTGTGTCAAAATTGCACGCTGTCGCTTTTTGTGCTATACTGTCTCTGCGGCCCTTCTCCATGTCCCCCAAGCGCGGAAAGGAGGTGGCACCCATGAATGGATTCGTCACATTCATTCAGACTGTCGGAGCACAAGTAGTAGCCTACTATCTGTGCAAGTGGCTTGACAGTTTGATCGGCAAGGGCAGTAAGCACTAAAAAGAGCCCCTCGGTAGTGCTAGTACCGGGGGGCTTTGTTTTTGCGTGGCATCCACGTTCAGGCTTCGTCACATTGCCTAGCTCTATTATATGCAGCTACGCGCAAAAGTCAAGAGAAGCAAGGTGGATTTTTGAGGGGAATCAGCCCTCAATGAGCTCCACAGTCTTCATCTTGACCGGGGTGGTGGGCTTATCGTTCCAGTCGGTGCGGACAGCTGCGATCTTATCCACAACATCCATGCCTGCAACCACCTTGCCAAAGGCAGCGTACTGGCCGTCCAGATGAGGTGCATCCTGATGCATGATGAAGAACTGGCTGCCTGCGCTGTTGGGGTTCATGGCGCGTGCCATGCTGATCACGCCGCGGGTGTGCTTGAGCGGATTGTTCACGCCGTTTGCAGCAAACTCGCCCTTGATGTTCCAGCCGGGGCCGCCGGTGCCGTTGCCCAGCGGGCAGCCGCCCTGGATCATAAAGCCGGGAATCACGCGGTGGAAGGTCAGGCCATTGTAAAAGCCCTCGCTGACCAGCTTCTTGAAATTCTCACAGGTGATAGGAGCGGCTTCTTCGTTCAGCTCGATATCGATGATGCCGCCGTCTTCCATAGTAATGCGAACCATAACGCTACAATACTCCTTTTGTGTTGCCCCGCAGCAGTGCGGGAGTGTTCGGCAGAAGGCCTGCCGGATATCTCTTATAGTATACCATAGGTTTTGGGGGTTGCAACGCCGCAGATGCAACGTTTTTGTTAAAATTCATCTTTCATCTCCACCATATCGGCCCAAAAGCGCTTGGGGCAGTGGGTCATGCGGCATTTTTCGTTGTGGCGGGCCTTGATCTCCAGCGTCTGGTAGAACTGCTTCCACAATGCCTGAAACTGCTGCTCCCGCTCGCTGGGCGGCGGCAGCTCCAGCGGTGCAGCCAGCTCCAGCAGCCGGGCCTTGTGGTCCTCCTGCAGCAGCACAGCCTGATGCACCGCATCGTAGATCATAAAGTTCTCTTCCGGGAAGCGCCCGCAAAAGTGAGGCCGCAGCAGCGGCAGGATGTAGTTTTTGGGGTGGATGACGGCGCCCAGCATCCCGTCGTGCTCCTCAAACCGCACAAAGCCCTGAAACTTGTCCACTTCCCAGTCAAGGCTTTTCTTCATCTCATACAGCGGGGCCACGTCCGGGTGGCCGGTGCGCTTCACGGTGCCGGGGCCGAGGGCGAAGGCCAGATGCAGAAAGCGGATGAGCAGCAGCTCTTTGTCCTCCCGCCCGGAGAGGAAATCCCGGCTGACGAGGTACTTGTCTCGGGGCCAAGCTTTCTGCCAAAGCTGGCAAACACCCGCTGAGCCTTGGCGTGGTCGGTGGGGATGTCCTTGACCGGGTACAGGGTGGAAGTTTCCCGCTGGGGTGTCCACACCGCAAAGGGGATCTCGTGCTGGGCAAAGCTCTCGAACACGCAGCACAGAAAGCCTTCAAAGCTGCTGTCGTAGAGGTACACCACATCCGCATCGTGGAGCCTGCGGGCTTTCTGAACTTGAACATTTACAGCGCCTTCGCCAGACATTGCACTGCCTCCTCCCGCACCATGCGCATGCTGCGCGCGGTGCCACGCCTGCGTGATCAGATCG